>ERZ1026856.402-NODE-402-length-27973-cov-7.843040_pt1 | contig 27973 bp, 40 predicted proteins | sample MGYA00380158_ERZ1026856 | MGnify/ENA primary metagenome ERZ1026856 (study PRJEB33269, sample SAMEA4719794) | human gut metagenome | biome: human-associated habitat; feature: organic feature; material: feces | place: Cameroon | collected 2013-10 ...
GGGTGGACTCCGGACTTACACCGGTTAGAAACGTGCGCCGCCAGGCACACTATAATAAAAAGACGAAACCATCCGAAGATGATTTCGTCTTTTAATATCGCATGATGTTCTCTTAAGCATTAAACGAGCTCAAGAAGAACCTCCATCGCAGCGTCACCCTTACGGAGACCGATCTTTACGATACGAGTGTAACCACCGTTACGGGTAGCATACTTCGCACCATACTCGTCGAAAAGCTTTGCAGCGAGATCAACACTCTTGGTGTTCTTCTTCTGACCAGCCTTGGCTGCAGGAACCTCCGTTACCGGGTAAAGGTATGCAAGCATCTGACGACGTGCATGAAGTCTGGATGGCTTATCCTTCTTGATGGTCTTCTCGATCTCGTCATAAACGGTAACCTTCTTACCATCAACTACTTCCTTTACACGCTTGCCATCGGCGTCCTTACGAGCAACCTTAGCCTTAACGGTAACCTCTTCGTAGTTGTCCTTCTCACGAACTGCAAGTGCGATCAGCTTCTCAGCCTGCTTACGAACTTCCTTAGCACGAGCCTCGGTCGTAACGATCTTGCCGTTTGCGATCAGAGAAGTGGTCAGTGCGCGAAGCATTGCCTGTCTCTGACTGGACTCTCTACCTAACTTTCTATAATTTGACATAATCTATTTCCCCCACCGTGCACTTCGGTCTTACCGGTTTTTCTGTATCTCAGCTTCTGCAGCTCCCTGCAGACGAATCAGACCATCCCGGATGGATCACTCCTCCTGAGTGGAAAGGCTGAGATTTAACTCCTTCAGTTTTGCAAGAACTTCCTCAAGTGACTTACGGCCCAGGTTACGAACCTTCATCATATCATCCGGTGTCTTCGCACAGAGCTGCTGTACGGTGTTGATACCGGCTCTCTTGAGACAGTTATATGAGCGAACGGAAAGCTCCAGCTCATCGATGTTCATCTCGAGGATACGCTCCTTACCGTCGACCGGCTTCTCAACCATAACTTCGGTCGTCTGCGTATTCTGAGACAGATCAATGAAGAGTGTCAGATGCTCGGAGAGAATCTTCGCTGCTTCAGAAACAGCATCATCCGGGCTCATCTTACCGCTGGTAAATACATCCAGTGTCAGCTTATCGTAATCGATCTTGTTACCGACACGCGTATTGCTGATGGCCATATTTACACGCTCTACTGGTGTGTAGATCGCATCCACGTCGAAAACTCCTTCCGGAAGTTCTGCGGCTCTGGAACGATCTGCACCGACATAGCCTCTGCCCGTTGTGATGGTGATTTCCATCTCGAGCTTAGCATCCTGGGCGTCAAGAGTTGCAATCTTCTGCTCCGGATTCAGGATCTCCAGACCCTCAACCAGCTGGATGTCGGACGCCGTAACGACGCCCTCACCCACATGCGAAAGATAAACAACCATTGCGTCATCGGAGGCTGAAGTGTTCTGAATCTCGAGACTCTTAAGGTTCATGATGACCTCAGTCAGAGACTCCTTTACACCCGGGATCGCATCGCCATCCCGATCGGCACCGGTAATCTTGACCTGAGAAACTGCAGCACCGGTCAGAGCGGAGAGCATGATGCGCTTCAGCGCATTGCCCAGTGTAGTACCGTAGCCTCTTTCCAGCGGCTCGCATACGAATCTGCCGTACTTCTTATCATCTGAAATCTCAACAATCTCAATGTTTGGTTTCTCAAAATCGAACATGCAATGCCTCCTTTATTGCAGGCTAATTATTTCGAATACAACTCGACGATCAGCATCTCGTTTACCGGAACGTCGATTTCCTCTCTGGAAGGAAGCTGCTTTACAGTCGCCTTGAGGTTCTCCTGGTCGCAATCGATCCATGCCGGAACCATACGGCCGTTGGTAACCTCGAGGATATCCTTGAATCTCTGAAGAGACTTCTTGGACTCCTTGACAGCAACTACGTCGCCAGCGGATACAAGGTAGGAAGGAATGTTAACAACCTTGCCATTTACAGTGATGAGTCTGTGATCAACGATCTGACGTGCCTCACGACGAGTACGAGCAAGGCCCATACGGAAGATCACATTATCCAGACGAGACTCAAGAAGAACCATGAGGTTGGTACCGGTCTGGCCCTTCATCTGGTTAGCCTTTGCATAGTAGTTACGGAAAGGCTTCTCAAGTACGCCGTAGATGAACTTTGCCTTCTGCTTCTCACGAAGCTGAAGACCGTACTCAGACATCTTACGACGCTGGTTTCTGAGCTGTCTGTTAGACTTCTTGTCATATCCTAAGAATACAGGGTCAAGTCCGAGTGACCTGCATCTTTTAAGTACGGGAGTTTTGTCAACTGCCATAATTCTTTCTCCTTATAATATCAAGTAATTTACGTGATACGTCCTTTACACCCATGGGCTTCATCGGACAGATCTGCCGCTATTTTATACATACTGCGGCCTATGTCTGTGGTGAATCAATTCAAGATAATCCAGAAATACTGAGATTATACTCTTCTGCGCTTTGGTGGACGGCATCCGTTGTGTGGAACCGGTGTTACATCCTTGATGGAAGTAACCTCGAGACCATTTGCCTGGAGTGCACGAATAGCTGCCTCACGTCCTGATCCTGGTCCCTTAACACTTACATCCACATACTTTAAGCCGTGTACTAAAGCTGCCTTAACAGCAGTTTCAGCAGCCATCTGAGCTGCATATGGAGTAGATTTTCTTGAACCCTTGAAACCAAGACCACCAGCACTTGCCCATGAAAGAGCGTTTCCTTCAGCATCTGTCAGTGTAACGATAGTGTTGTTGAAAGATGCCTGAATATGTGCCTGTCCGCGTTCAACGTTTTTCTTTACGCGCTTCTTTGTAATTCTCTTACCTGACGCCATATTAAAACTAACCTACTTTCCTTTTTCTGTCTTCCTGTATTTAAAACATGAAGATCACAATAGTTACTTCTGATTCTACATCAGAGTGATCATTTCTGATCTGGACTTTCTCTTACCTTAAAGAAGAATACTCTCTAAAAGATTACTTCTTCTTGTTAGCAACAGTCTTACGCGGTCCCTTACGTGTTCTGGCATTGGTCTTGGTCTTCTGACCTCTAACCGGAAGGCCTCTTCTGTGACGGATGCCACGGTAGCAGCCGATCTCCTGAAGTCTCTTGATGTCCAGAGCTGTTGATCTTCTGAGGTCACCTTCTACTACCTGGTGCTCAGCGATGTAGTTCGCAAGCTCCTTGACTTCATCGTCAGTGAGATCCTTAACACGTGTGTCAGGGTTAACGCCTGTTGCCGCGAGAATCTTATCAGCACTGGACTGACCGATACCATAAATGTATGTCAGACCAATCTCGATACGCTTCTCTCTCGGTAAATCGACACCTGCAATACGAGCCATTTTTGTTTCCTCCTGTAAAAATTAACCTTGTCTCTGCTTGTGCTTAGGGTTTTCGCAGATAATTCTGATAGAGCCTTTCCGCTTGATGACTTTGCATTTCTCGCAGATAGGCTTTACTGATGATCTTACCTTCATAGTAATTCCCCTTTCTAATAACGAATTCGAACAAAGTTGCCGTATCATTCTAACAAAACGCTCCACTAATGTAAAGCCCTTTTCAAAGGAATTGTAAGAATATCGACCGCTTTATTTGTCTCTCCAGATGATACGTCCCTTAGAAAGGTCGTACGGTGAAAGTTCGATGGTCACCTTGTCACCTGGAAGAATTCGAATGTAATTCATACGAAGCTTTCCGGAAATATGTGCCAGCACCTGATGGCCATTCTCAAGCTCAACCTGGAACATGGCATTCGGAAGTTTTTCAATTACTTTGCCAGTAATCTCGATTACATCTGATTTAGACATTCAGTTCTCCTTCTTATTTATTTAATGTGATTAATAAACTCTTATCCTCACCCGGCATCGTCAGAATCTCCGGCTCACCGTCGGTGATGAGAATCGTGTTTTCATAGTGGCAGGAAAGACTGCCGTCATCCGGAACGACATTCCAGCCGTTATCCCGTGTATGGCAGATCGGTGATCCTAAAGTGATCATCGGCTCCACCGCCAGCGTCATACCGGCGCAGAGCTTCGGGCCTTTCCGATGCATATCATAGTTCGGAATTTCCGGATCCTGATGGATCTCCGCTCCGATACCATGTCCGCAGTATTCTCTCAGGATGCCACAGCCCTGAGACTCTACATAATTACCGATGGCCGCTGTAATATCATTCAGATGATTACCGGCAACGGCCTGCTTCATACCTTCGAAGAAGCTCTGCTGGCAGACTCTGATCACCCGCTTCGCATCCTCGGAAATCTCACCTACTGCCCAGGTTCTGGTCGCATCTGCATTATAGCCATGGTAGCTGGTGCAGGTGTCGATGGAAACGATATCACCATCCTTCAGAATCACATGGCGATCAGGGATACCATGGATAACTTCTTCGTTGACGGAGATGCAGCAGGTTCCCGGGAAGTCATATAAACCCTTCATGCTCGGGAAGCCACCGAGCTTCCGCATGATGCCCTCGGCCAGTTCATCCAGTTCCTTCGTGCTGATACCAGGGGCGATCTTCTCTCCGAGACGGTTGTGCATCTCGAAGAGAATCTTGCCTGCCTCACGCATCAGTTCGATTTCACGTTTTGATTTGATTTCGATCATTAGTACTTCTTTCTGAATACGCTTGATGTTTCACATCAGAGACTGATCTGTCGCTTGCCTTCCGATGAATCAGTTCTCGGAAAGGATTGCAACGACATCCTCAAATACCTTTGGAAGCTCCTGTGTTCCGTCAACCTCACGAAGCACGCCGGCTGCCTTATAGTACGCGATGAGCGGCTCTGTCTGCTGATGGTAAACATTGAGACGATCCTTTACGGTCTCCGGCTTATCATCCGAACGAATGATGAGATCGGTACCACACTTATCACAGATGTTTTCTGTCTTCGGTGCTGCGTATACGATATGGTAGGTTGCACCACACTTCGGGCAGGCACGTCTGCCGGACATACGCTCGATGATGGCTTCATCCGGAACATCGATGTTCAGTGCGAAGTCAATCTTGTCGCCCTGGCTCTTCAGTGCCTCTGTCAGGCTCTCTGCCTGCGGAATCGTACGTGGGAAGCCGTCGAGAACATAACCGTTCTTACAGTCATCCTGTGCGATACGATCCAGAAGCATTCCGATCGTCACCTCATCCGGAACCAGCTCGCCCTTGTCGATGTAGGACTTCGCCTTCTGTCCGAGCTCTGTACCACCCTTGATGTTCGCACGGAAGATATCTCCCGTCGAAATGTGTGGAATATCATACTTATCAGCAATCTTGATTGCCTGTGTACCCTTACCGGCACCAGGCGCACCTAACATAACAATCTTCATTTGCGTTCTCCCGATAGTACTATAGTAATAAACACTGATAGCCTCCCCAGATCGTACGTCTGAGGAGGCTTGGTGTTGACGATTAATCGTTCAGGAATCCCTGGTAGTTTCTTACAACCATCTGAGACTCAATTGCCTTCACGGTCTCAAGCACGACGCCGACGATAATAATCAGAGACGTACCGGCGAAGGAGATACGACCAACATTGAACACTCCGGAGATAAAAATCGGAATGATCGCTACGATGGCCAGTCCTGTCGCACCGATGAAAATAATATATGTAAGAATATTATCAAGGTAATCGCTGGTTGGCTTACCCGGACGGATACCCGGGATAAAACCACCCTGCTTCTTCATGTTATTTGCAATCTCTAACGGATTAAAAGAAATCGAGGTATAGAAATAAGCAAAGAAGTAAAGTAGCAGAATGTAGATCACCAGTCCGATCGAATAAATCGGTCTGTCCGGATTGCACCAGGAGCCCGAGTTCAGCGCCATAAGGATCTGACCAGGAATCGTGCTGTAATCCACCTTGATGATCTGACCGATGACAACCGGCATGGTCATCAGTGAGCTGGCGAAGATAACCGGCATAACACTTGCTGTGTTAACCTTCAGCGGGATGTTGGAGGACTGTCCGCCCACCAGGCCTCTGCCCTGCACACGACGGCTGTACTGAACCGGAATGGTTCTCTGCGCGTCGTTGAGGATGATGGTAAATACAACGAGTCCGATAATCGCTGCAACGATGATGATCGCTGCGACAACCATCGTTGCCACATTCTTTCCGCTCATGAATCTGATGTACAGCGTCTGGAAATCGCTCGGAACAGAAGACAGAATATTGAAGAGAAGGACAAGGGAAATACCATTGCCCACACCCTTATCTGTGATCTGCTCACCGATCCACATCAGAAGTGCCGAGCCCGCCGTCATCGCTATAACAGCGATCGCGATATCAGCGATCTTTCTTCCTGTGCTCGCCTCGGCGAAACCGATCAGAAGTCCCTGACCGCCAAATCCGATAGCCATCGCAAGTGACTCGATAAGAGCCAGACCGATCGTTACGTATCTGGTGTACTCAGTGAGCTTCTTTCTTCCCTCTTCACCATCCTTCTGCATCTCCTCGAGCGCCGGAATGGCCACGGTGAGCAGCTGGATGATGATGGATGAAGTGATGTACGGTGTGATGGACAGTGCGAAAATCGACAGCTGCTCGAAGGAGCCACCGGTCATCGTATTGAACCAACCGAATGCATCATTATTGGACATGCTGTTAAACAGCTCGCTAAAGTACTGCGCGTTCACACCCGGGATAGGAAGATTCGATCCAAACCTAATTACTACGAGCATCAGGAAAACGAACAGAAGCTTTTTCCTCAGTTCTTTTACCTTAAATGCATTAAGTAGTGATTTGAACATTATCAGATTACCTCACAGGTGCCGCCTAAAGCTTCGATCTTCTCCTTAGCAGATGCAGAGAAAGCATTTACCTTTACGTTGAGCTTCTTTGTAAGCTCGCCGTTACCAAGAATCTTAACGCCATCGTTAACCTTCTTGATGATGCCCTTCTCAAGAAGAGCCTCGATGGTTACTTCCTCACCCTCGTTGAAACGAGCGTCAAGAGTAGAAAGGTTGATACCTGTGATAACCTTGGAATTGCGATCAGTGAATCCTCTCTTCGGGATACGTCTGAACAGAGGCATCTGACCACCCTCAAATCCTGGTCTTGGTGCTCCGGATCTTGCCTTCTGGCCCTTTGCACCCTTACCTGCGGTCTTGCCATTTCCTGAACCATGGCCACGGCCACGTCTGAAGTTCTTTGACTGCTTTGCGCCGTCAGCCGGCTTTAAATTAGCTAACTCCATTGTATGCCTCCTTAGATTTCTTCAACTTTTACAAGATGGTTAACTCTCTGAATCATACCTCTTGTAGCACCGTTGTCCGGAAGCTCTACACTCTGACGGATCTTACGGAGACCAAGAGCCTGAACAGTAGCTCTCTGCTTAGGGATAGCTGCGATTGGAGACTTAACAAGTGTAATCTTTAACTTCTTATCTGCCATTTTGATACCCCCTATTAACCTGTGATCTCAGCTACAGTCTTGCCGCGGAGTGCAGCAAACTCCTCAGGAGTCTTCATGGAAGTGAGGCCCTGAAGGGTAGCGAGTACAACGTTTGTCTTATTGTTGGAGCCCAGAGACTTGGTACGAATGTTCTTGATACCAGCAAGCTCAAGTACAGAACGAGCAGGACCACCAGCGATGATACCAGTTCCTTCCGGTGCCTTCTTCAGAAGAACAGTAGAGCTTCCAAACTTACCAACATAATCGTGCGGTACGGACTTCTCATCGGTTACAGGGATTGTAACGATAGCCTTTACAGCAGCCTCACGAGCCTTACGGATCGCCTCTGGAACCTCGACTGCCTTACCGATACCACAACCTACATGACCATTGCCGTCACCAACTACTACGAGAGCAGAGAATCTCATGGTACGACCACCCTTAACGGTCTTCGCAACACGCTTGATGGCTACGACGTTGTCGTTTAATTCTAACTGATTTGCATCAATTCTTTCACGCTTCATCTTGCTTGTTTCTCCTCTCGATTAGAATTCAAGGCCAGCTTCTCTTGCAGCATCTGCGAGAGCCTGAACCTTACCATGATACAGGAAGCCGCCACGGTCAAATACAACCTGCTTGATTCCCTTAGCCAGAGCCTTCTCTGCGATGGCCTTACCAACGTACTGAGCAGCCTCGATATTGCTTGTGTTCTCTAAGTTTGCATCCTTATCAAGAGTAGATGCAGCGCAAAGAGTGTTGCCTGCTACATCATCGATAATCTGTGCATACATGTGCTTGTCAGATCTGAATACGGAAAGACGTGGTCTCTCTGGAGTACCAGAAAAACGGTTTCTAAGTCTCTCGTGCTTCTTCTGGCGAAGTTCAGCTTTATTTCTCTTACTTACCATTTCACTTTCCTCCTAATTATTTCTTACCTGTCTTACCAACCTTACGTCTGATGATCTCATCAGCATACTTGATACCCTTGCCCTTATATGGCTCCGGTCCTCTCTTGCTGCGGATCTCAGCTGCGTACTGGCCAACTGCTTCCTTATCAATACCGCGTACGAAGATGGTGTTTGTGCCCTCAAGTACAGCCTCAACACCCTCTGGATCTTCCATGGTAACCGGGTGAGAATAGCCGAGTGTAAGGGTCAGGGTCTTGCCCTGCTTCGCTGCTCTGTAACCTACACCGTTGATCTCGAGCTTCTTCTCGAAACCGTTGGTTACACCATCCACCATGTTGTGAATGAGCGCTCTGGTAAGTCCGTGAAGGGACTTCTCCTTCTTATTATCGTTTGGTCTGCTGACAACGATCTCGCCGTCCTTCTGCTCGATAGTGATTTCCGGAGCGAACTGCTTCTCAAGAGTGCCCTTCGGTCCCTTTACAGAAAGAACGTTGTTGTCCTTGATCTCAACAGTAACACCTGCTGGGATTACTACCGGTAATTTTCCGATACGTGACATACTAATGTCTCCTCTCTTAAATTCTCTGTCCTTCCGGACAGTTTTCAGATTACTAGTTACTATTTGTAAGCTTCGTTCAGCTTATTCGGTTATACAGCTTATTGGGTTAAGTAAGTTATATTACCAAACAAATGCCAGAACTTCGCCGCCTACGCCCTTTGCTCTTGCTTCACGATCAGTCATAACGCCCTGATTGGTAGAAACAATGGCGATACCGAGACCGCCCAGTACGGAAGGCATGTTCTCCTTGCCAGCATATACTCTCAGACCCGGCTTGGAAATCTTACGGATGCCGCCGATGATCTTATCGTTCTTCGTAGCGCCATACTTAAGAGTAACCTTGATGTCCTTGAACTTACCGTTGTCAACGAGCTCATACTTAGCGATGTAGCCCTCATTTACCAGGATGTCAGCGATAGCAAGCTTCATCTTGGAGGATGGGATAGTTACTGTGTCGTGCTTTGCAGTGTTTGCATTACGGATTCTTGTAAGCATATCTGCGATTGGATCACTCATACTCATGTTTACGGATATCCTTTCTTAAAAAAATATAGTTTGTTATATGTCCGCATAATTTCGGACAAAGCAAATGCCGCGTCAACAGGGTGATCTCACCTGACCAGTCCATAGGATACGGGATCCGATGCTTAGTCTGATGGCACAGCGTATGCTGTGCGGCCTGCGGCGCAACATTTACATTATAACCATTTTTCTCCGAGTTGCAACCCGGTCCGGCGTATCTTTTTGAAGTAAATCCTGTACTTCTTTAAATACAATCCGGAAATTATCGCCTTTGACAACACAGCCCCGGAGGGTCACATTGCCGCAGGCTCAAATGGTGGAAGGTCCTGATTACCAGGAAGCCTTCTTAACACCAGGGATCTCACCCTTGTATGCAAGCTCACGGAAGCATACACGGCAGATGCCGTACTTCTTAAGAACAGAGTGAGGTCTTCCGCAGATCTTGCATCTGGTATATGCTCTGGTGGAGAACTTCGGAGCCTTCTGCTGCTTTAACTTCATTGATAACTTAGCCATATTTTCCTCCGATTACTTTGCGAACGGCATGTTGAACAGTCTAAGAAGCTCTCTAGCCTCTTCGTCCGTCTTTGCAGTCGTAACGAAGATGATATCCATACCTCTTACCTTATCAACCTTATCAAACTCGATCTCAGGGAAAATGATCTGCTCCTTGAGGCCAAGTGCATAGTTACCTCTGCCATCAAATGCGTTCGGGTTAACGCCTCTGAAGTCTCTTACGCGCGGAAGTGCGAGGTTGATCAGACGATCAGCGAACTCGTACATTCTCTCGCCACGAAGAGTAACCTTACATCCGATAGCCTGTCCCTCTCTGATCTTGAAGTTTGCAACAGACTTCTTTGCCTTGGTGGTTACAGCATGCTGACCAGTGATGATCTCAAGATCACGCACTGCGCTGTCGAGAACCTTGGAATTTTCCTTAGCTTCTCCAACGCCCATGTTGATAACGATCTTATCAAGCTTAGGAATCTCGTTAACGTTCTTGTAACCGAACTTCTTCGTCATAGCTTCCTTGATCTCGCTATTATAAAGATCCTTTAATCTAGCCATCTTAAAATTCCTCCTTTCTCTTACTCAACGACCTTACCGGTCTTCTTCGCAACTCTTACCTTCTTGCCGTCCTTAACCTCGAAGCCTACGCGAGTAGCCTGTCCGTCAACAACGAGCATCACGTTGGAAGCGTCGATCGGAGCCTCCTTGTGAAGGATGCCACCCTGCGGATTAACCTGAGATGGCTTCTGGTGCTTGGTTACCATATTGCAGCCTTCAACGACTACCTTATTGGTTGCCGGGTCAAAGGAAAGGACCTTGCCCTGCTTACCATTGTCCTTACCGGCAATGATCTTTACCATATCGTCTTTCTTAATTCTACGCATCTGGCAACCTCCTTACAGTACTTCCGGAGCGAGGGAAACGATCTTCATGTAACCATGATCACGAAGCTCTCTTGCTACCGGTCCAAAAATACGTGTTCCCTTAGGTGTTCCATCGTCCTTAAGGATAACCGCTGCATTCTCGTCGAACTTGATGTAGCTGCCGTCCTTACGACGGATATCATCAACGGTTCTTACTACAACAGCCTTGACAACGTCACCCTTCTTTACCTGACCGCCAGGGATGGCATCCTTAACGGATGCGATGATTACATCTCCGACAGCAGCATATCTTCTGGTTGAGCCACCCATAACGCGGATGCAAAGAAGCTCTCTTGCACCTGTGTTATCAGCAACTCTAAGTCTTGTTTCCTGCTGAATCATATAATGCTCCTTCCTTGCCTCTTAATTACTTAGCCTTCTCAACGATCTCAACAAGTCTCCATCTCTTTGTCTTAGAAAGAGGTCTTGTCGCCATTACCTTAACGGTGTCGCCTACGCCAGCTTCGTTGTTCTCGTCGTGAGCGTATACCTTAACGGTTCTCTTTACGATCTTACCGATTACAGGATGCTTAACGTGATCCTCGATAGCGATAACGATGGTCTTGTCCATCTTTGCACTAACGACCTTACCGGTACGTGTTTTTCTCAGATTTCTCTCCATTGTTGTGCTCTCCTTTCTCACGCTTTAGTCTTCTCTGTGATAACTGTCTGAATACGCGCGATGTTCTTGCGAACCTCGGTGATTCTTGCTGTATTATCGAGCTGGTTGGTAGCGTTCTGGAATCTCAGATTAAAGAGCTCCTTCTTTGCAGAAACAAGCTCAGCATTGAGCTGCTCTGTTGTCTTCGCCTGTAACTCTTCTACGTAAGTTTTCTTCTTCATTAGTTATCACCGCCTTCCAGATCGGCCTTCGTAACGATCTTGCAGTTGCAAGGAAGCTTGTGACTAGCAAGTCTAAGTGCCTCTCTTGCCGTCTCCTCAGGTACGCCGGAAATCTCAAACATTACTCTACCTGGCTTAACTACAGCTACCCAGTACTCTACAGCGCCCTTTCCGGAACCCATTCTGACGCCGAGTGGCTTAGCTGTGATCGGCTTGTCAGGGAAGATCTTGATCCATACCTGACCGCCACGCTTGATGTATCTTGTAAGGGCAACTCTGGCTGCCTCGATCTGATTGGATCTGATCCAGCAAGGCTCAGTTGCGACAAGACCGAACTCACCATAAGTAACCTTATTACCTCTCGTAGCCTTACCCTTCATGTTTCCACGAATCTGCTTACGATACTTCGTTCTCTTTGGCATTAACATAATTACTTATCGCTCCCTTCCTTGGTATTCTTGGTAGGAAGAACCTCTCCCTTGTAGATCCATACCTTCACACCGAGTCTGCCGTATGTGGTAGCAGCCTCAGCGAAGCCATAGTCGATGTCAGCTCTGAGTGTCTGAAGAGGAATGGTTCCCTCGGAGTAGAACTCACGTCTTGCGATATCTGCACCGCCGAGACGACCACTTACGGAAGCCTTGATACCAAGTACGCCGGACTTCATGGTTCTCTGCATTGCCTGCTTCATCGCTCTTCTGAAAGATACACGGTTCTCAAGGGACTGTGCGATGTTCTCAGCTACGAGCTGTGCATCACGATCCGGTCTCTTGATCTCCTTGATATCGATGTTGACATTCTTGGAGGTAAGCTTCTGAACTTCCTTTCTTACCTTCTCGATCTCAGCGCCGCCCTTACCGATAACGAAACCTGGCTTTGCAGTGTAGATCACTACGCGAACCTTATCGTTTGCAGCTCTCTCGATCTCGATCTTCGCAATTCCTGCAGAGTAAAGTCTCTTCTTCAGGAACTTACGGATGTTGTAGTCTTCAACAAGTGCATCTGAAAAAGTATTCTTGTCAGCATACCACTTGGAATCCCAATCTTTAATAACGCCGACTCTCATGCCGTGCGGATTGACTTTCTGACCCATTTATATGCCTCCTTCTTACTTTCTCTCGTCTAAAACTACAGTAATGTGTGAGTTTCTCTTTAAAATTCTGTAGGCTCTGCCCTGTGCTCTCGGATGAATTCTCTTCATCGTAGGAGCTGCACCAGCGTAGCACTCAGCAACATAAAGATTATCTCTGTTCATGTTGTTGTTGTTCTCTGCGTTTGCAGCAGCAGACTCAAGAAGCTTCTTAACTAAAGTAGAAGCGTATCTAGGATTGTATGTAACGATACCGAGTGCCTCGTCGAGGTTCTTGCCTCTGATGGCGTCAAGAACGAAGCATGCCTTCTGTACGGATACTCTTGCATATGAAAGAGTAGCTGAAGGTCTCTTTACAGTATTCGCATTTCTCTCTCTCTTAATCTGAGATCTATGACCCTTTGACATTTTAGAAATGTCCTCCTTTCAAATATGCGTGAGTTATGCTCTCTTCTCGTTGCCGGTGTGGCCGTGGAAGGTTCTGGTTACGACGAACTCTCCGAGCTTGTGTCCAACCATGTCCTCTGTAACGTATACAGGAACGTGCTTTCTACCGTCATGAACTGCGATGGTGTGACCAACAAATGACGGGAAGATGGTGGAACGACGAGACCAGGTCTTGATAACGGCCTTGTTTCCGGAAGCATTCATGTTATCGACAGCCTTCTTCAGCGAAGCGTCAATAAATGGTCCTTTTTTAACTGAACGTGCCATATTATTCTCTCCTCCTCAATTACTTGATGGCTCTACCATCACGTCTTCTGATGATAAGCTTGTTGGAAGCCTTCTTCTTATTACGTGTCTTAAGACCAAGTGCTGGCTTGCCCCATGGAGTGCAAGGACCAGGTCTTCCGACAGGTGCCTTACCTTCTCCACCACCGTGCGGGTGATCGTTAGGGTTCATGACTGAACCACGAACAGTAGGTCTCCAACCCATGTGTCTCTTTCTACCAGCCTTACCAAGGTTGATGAGGTTGTGGTCACCGTTACCTACAACACCGATGGTTGCACGGCACTCTACAGGAACCATTCTCATCTCGCCGGACGGAAGACGAAGAGTTGCATACTTGCCTTCCTTCGCCATCAGCTGAGCAGCGTTACCAGCAGAACGTACCATACGTGCGCCCTTGCCAGGGATGAGCTCGATTGCGTGAACGTTTGTACCTACAGGAATCTTGGAAAGCGGTAAGCAGTTGCCAACTCTTGCCTCAGCCTCTGGTCCGTTCATAACCTTCATACCGTCGGTCAGGCCGTTCGGTGCGAGGATGTATGCCTTCTCACCATCAGCGTAAGCGATGAGTGCGATATTGGCAGTTCTGTTCGGATCATACTCGATTCCGATAACGGTTGCAGGGATACCATCCTTGCTGTTTCTCTTGAAATCGATGATTCTGTACTTCTGTCTGTTTCCGCCACCCTGGTGACGAACAGTGATCTTACCCTGATTGTTTCTACCAGCGTTCTCCTTTACTGTAGAAAGAAGAGATCTCTCCGGAGTCTTCTTCGTAATCTCAGAAAAGTCAGAACCGGTCATGTTTCTTCTCGAAGGTGTATAAGGTCTATATGTCTTAATACCCATGACTTATTTTCTCCTTTTTACTTGTCACGTATAATAGAGAATTTTTCACGTGACGTACTGTGCTATCTGTAAATTAAAGGCCCTGGAAAATCTCGATTTCCTTGGAATCCTCAGTTAAAGTAACGATAGCCTTCTTCGTTGCAGCTGTCTTGCCGAGCTTGAGACCTCTTCTCTTGGTCTTGCCGTCAGCATTCATCGTGTTTACAGCCTTTACCTTTGTACCCTCGAACATCTTCTCAACGGCCTCACGAACCTGAGCCTTGGTTGCGTCCGGATTTACAAGGAATGTATACTTCTTGGATGCCATCTCGCCCATGGACTTCTCAGTGATAACCGGGCGGAGAATAACGTCGTAATACTTAATGTCTGCCATTATGCGTATACCTCCTGGATCTTCTCTACAGCTGCCTTCGTAGCAACTACAGTCTGGTACTTAAGAACGTCGTATACATTGAGCTCGTTTACACCAGCTGTCTTGATGTCAGCGATGTTTCTAGCAGAAAGAACGGTGTTCTTATCGTTCGAATCAAGAAGAACGAATGCCTTCTCAACCTTGAGTGCATCCAGCATAGCCTGGAAGTTCTTGGTCTTGATCTCGTCGAACTTGATCTCATCAACTACGATGAGCTTGTTCTCCTGAACAGCGTTGGTGAGTGCAGACTTAAGAGCTGCTCTCTTCTCCTTCTTGTTCATGGTTGTTGTATAGTCACGTGGTACCGGTGCGAATACAACTCCGCCGCCCTTCCACTGCGGTGCTCTGATGGAGCCCTGTCTTGCATGACCTGTGCCCTTCTGTCTCCAAGGCTTTCTTCCGCCTCCGGAAACCTCTGCACGAGTTAATGCCTTCTGTGTGCCCTGACGCTTGTTTGCAAGCTGAGCAACGACTGCGAGGTGAAGGAGATGCTCATTGATCTCAACGCCGAATACGGCATCGTTCAGATCCATCTTTCCAACTTCCTTGCCCTGCATATCAAATACTGATACGTTAGCCATTTATGTGTTCCTCCTTTCGTACGTTTCAGGCCTTCACTGCTTCTTTAACAGTTACAAGAGCCTTCTTAGGTCCCGGTACAGCTCCCTTTACAAGAAGCAGGTTGTTCTCAGCATCTACCTTAACGATCGTAAGGTTCTGAGTTGTAACCTTTACAGCACCCATGTGTCCCGGCATCTTCTTGCCCGGAAGTACACGTGAAGGTGTTGCGGAAGTACCATTGGATCCTGCGTGACGGTGGAACTTGGAGCCGTGGCCCATCGGTCCTCTGGACTGGCCGTACTTTCTGATTGCGGACTCGAATCCCTTACCCTTGGAAATAGCGGTAACGTCGATCTTGTCGCCCTCAGCGAAGATATCTGCCTTGATCTCGTCCTTAACGTTGTAGTTCTCAGCGTCCTCAAGTCTGAACTCCTTCACAAATCTCTTGCAAGGAACACCAGCCTTGTCGAACTGACCCTTCATAGGCTTGTTTACGAGATTCTCTCTCTTATCCTGGAAGCCTACCTGGATTGCTGCGTAACCGTCGTTCTCAACTGTCTTAACCTGTGTAACAACACAAGGGCCAGCCTGAAGTACAGTTACTGGAATTAACACGCCATCTTCGTTCCAGATCTGTGTCATTCCTACTTTTGTTGCTAAAATAGCTTTCTTCATGTGTTCTCCTTTCTACAGCGGAGCCCGATTTCTCAGACTCATACTAGAATCATTACTTGTTCTTCATCTTGATATCGACGTAAACGCCAGCCGGCATCTCCAGTCTCTGAAGAGCATCCATGGTCTTCTGGTTCGGACTGATAACGTCGATAAGTCTCTTGTGTGTTCTCTGCTCGAACTGCTCACGAGAGTCCTTGTACTTGTGCGTAGCACGAAGGATGGTTACGATCTCCTTCTTTGTTGGAAGTGGAACCGGACCGGATACCTGTGAACCTGTCTTCTTGCAGTTCTCCACAATCTTTGCGGCCGACTCGTCTACAAGGACGTGATCGTAAGCCTTAAGTGTGATTCTCATTACTTGACTTGCCATAAAAAAAGTCGCCTCCTATCGGTGATTTGACGATAAGTCGGTGACTGTACATTAACGCGCACACCTGTCCCATGTGAGATAAAGGATCGATCTGCGCAAATCCATCTGCTGTTTGATGGATTAAATTGTAGTACAGTGACCTGCCGTCAGTTTCTAAACTAGACATTCGCTCCCTGAAGTTCTCTTACATGACTTATACTTGGTTGCCGTCTCAACTCTCAGGCGGAGCCCGGAGGCTCACTGGATCCAAAGGATACTGTTGTACGGATCTTGGCTTTCGTCCATGCAAGCAATCTTCATTTCATTGCTATCATGTCACAGCGTGTACAAAGATAACACACATGCTTTTTTATTGCAAGCAGTTTTTCTGAAAACCTGTATAAAATCCCATACACATTTCCACACTGCCGTGTGTATCACGATATAATGTACAGCACAGCAGGTAACCACCTTACCGTGCGTGTCATATCATACCATCTGCTTTTCTGAATTGCAAGTATTTTTTGATTGCAGTTCAGTGGGGAGCCGGAGGGGCGGCACTGCCCGAACTGTAAGCGAACGAACGCTGCCGTCTGTTCCATAATAGAAGAGAGCCCGCTCCTTCCGGAAACGGGCTCTCTTCTATATAGAAAGGAAATCATCATCAGTCGACATCATCGACGTCCGGTGCCACCGGGGTCAGTGCCTCGAGGCTGCCGTCGAGGTTCGCCTTCAGCGTACCGTCGGCATTGGTCGATACCTTATTGCCATCCGCATCGCGGAGATTTGTTTTACTCTTCATAACGAGGCCGGAGTAGGAGATAACGTAGTTCTTTCCATCTACGTAGCAGGTCTGGTACTTCGCACTCTGATCCGCCTGCTGCAGTCTGCCCTCATAATAGAGGTAACCGTTCTTCACGCCGGTGTAGCCGCGGCCGTTGCTCTCGGCATAGTAGGTGATCTTATCGCCATCTGCCTCGGTCATCACGAAGCGTCCGGTCTTTACAGAGCAGTCTGCCCTGCTGGATCCGCAGTAGTAGTAATGCACGCTTGCGTCGGTCGTCGTGGAGCCCTTCTGCATGCCGTATACCGGATTACCCTTTTCATTGAAAAGGTACTTCTTACCGCCGATGGACTGCACGAGGAAGTTGCCTGTCGTGCCAGCTGCCGGACGTCCATTCGAACGGAAGTAGAAATACTCTACATCTCCGCTGGCGAGGCTCTCATCATAGGAACCGTCACTGTTCTGCGGTCCGGTCGTCGTATACCAGGTGTTCTCGATCAGCTGACCCTGCTTAAAGTGATCGTCGGTCTTCATCGCAAAGTACATATATCCGCTGATCTCCGGGGTCGTATCCTGCACCTTCGACCAGCCGAGCTGCATGACACCATTCTCATCGAAGCCGTACTTGAGACCATTGATGGTCTTCACGGTAACGTTATAGCTATCCGATGCGTACTTCTTATTCGTTCCCGTGGCGAAGAAATACCAGGCTGCGTGGTTCGTGCTGTAGTTCGCATCATCCTCGTAGAAGCTCTGGTCCTCCTCCGGAATCGTGAGGTACTGCCAGCCTGAAACAGCGGCGCCTGTGTTCGGATTGCAGTAGTAGCTGTTTCCATCGACCCAGCCGGTCTGCATCACACCCATCTCATCGAAGTAGTAGCGATAGCCGCCGACCACCTGCCAGCCGCCCTTCTTCAGGGTGCCGTTCCCGGTGGCGTAGTACCAGATCACCTGACCGTTGCTCTCGGCCTTGATCCAGGCGTTCGCTGCTACCGTTCCGTTATCCTGCATATATACCGGCTCGCCGCTGGTGTTTGTCGTCCAGCCGGCTGCAAATGCACTCGTCGCGGAAATCACCGCAAGCGCACCGGCTGCGATCAGAAGTTTTCTAAGCTTTTCTCTTACCATATCGTATCCCTCCGGACCCGGCTCTGCCGGCCCCAACGCTTGTGGATGCACTGGCATCACCCGGATGTCACCGCCCGCTTCCGGGCCGGATTCATGCACGCGCGTGCGCCTCACCGGACGTTTTCCGGCCTGCATCATACTTATGCTATTATAATAGCCTTTCACTCATGTAAATGCAATTTCTATTCCATGAAGAATACTGAATAATCCCGGCGAAATGCTTACGATTCTCTTACATTCACACGCGTCACCGTGGCTTCGGTCATCCTGCTTCCCGCCTTCGGCCAATGCTGTTTTCTCTACTATTATGACTTTTCGCAGCTCTCCCAGCGGCCGCTGCAGCCGCATGGCAGCACGAGTCCGGTCTCCGTCACCGGAAGACCGACCTCCTCTGAGTGGATCACACCACCGAGGCGTGCACGGATCGCGGTGCCGAGCATGTAGCTCATGACCGCCGGCTGGAGTCCCGTCGTGTAGGAATTGATGAGGAAGAAGATACTGTCCTCTGTCAGCAGCTTCGCGGCCTGCTGCACGAGCGGATAGACCGAATCCTCGATTTTCCAGATCTCCCCCTTCGGTCCACGACCATAGGAAGGCGGATCCATGATGATCGCGTCATAGACATTGCCCCGACGGATCTCCCGCTCGACAAACTTCATACAGTCATCGACGAGCCAGCGGATCGGCGCATCCTTGAGCTGCGAGGCCTCTGCGTTTTCCTTCGCCCACTGCACCATACCCTTCGAAGCATCCACATGGGTCACCTGGGCACCGGCTGCAGCCGCGGCCAGCGTCGCGCCACCCGTATAGGCGAAGAGATTCAGCACCTTCACCGGACGGTCGATGCCCGCCTGCTTCCGACGCTCCACCTCGCCGAGGATACGATCCGAGAACCAGTCCCAGTTCGCCGCCTGCTCCGGGAAAAGACCGGTATGCTTAAAGGTAAACGGCTTCAGGTGGAAGGTCAGGGTACGCTTTTCTATAGGAAGTTTCGCAAGGTGTGCATAGACCGGTGCCGTCGGGCAGTAGGTCTCCCGCATATCCGACCGCAGGGTCGACGCAGCTGGATCCGCACCGCCGAGCACATAGGAAATCTTCCACTGCTTCGGCAGATCGAAGAACTCCCACTCGCCGCCGCCCTTGTTCGAGCGGTGATAGTGGCCGTTCAGCTTCTTCCAGTACGGATTCCGGAAGGACGTCTGCCAGATAACCTGCGGATCCGGGCGACGGAGGATATACTTCCCCCAGCGCTCCAGCTTGTCGCCGTTTGATGTGTCGATAACCTCATAATCTTTCCAATGATCTGCAATAAACATAAAACTCCTATCGTCCTCCGCTGAGAATGGTCCACTGCAGCGGCAGGTATCGTTTCAGTACACACTTCAGTCCATACGCGGTCGCGACGGCGACCACCGGGGTCAGCAGGTACAGCGCGAGGCGCGCCGCCTCTCCCCATCCGTCGTACGGAATGCCCAAGTACTGTATCATATAATACTGTGCGCGCGCAATCGGATAATGCACCGCATACAGAAAGAAGCTGTTTTTCATATAGGGCCGTGCCTCCGGCAGACGGTCTCCCGGCAGAACGAACCAGACGCCGAGCACGAGCAGCAGGCGTCGTGTGATGGCGACGAGCGCCTGCGCACCACTGCCGGACAGCGAGAGTACAAACAGCGGGAACTGCTGAAGCCCCTTTCCGATCCAGCGTGCCAGAGGACCGCCACTCATGAGATACGCCGGCATCGACATCCGCGCGATCCCGCTTCCGTCATAGAGCACGAAGCTCATCAGCTTCGCCGGGGTCAGGATCTGCAGCAGCCATGCCAGCAGCAGGAGGCCAATGCCGGCGATGCGGCACCCTCTCTCCAGTTGTTCGCGCTGCGTACGGGTACTCGCTGCCGCCGGCAGGACGAGGATCTCCACGCCCTCTTCCGCAGCCTTTGCCGCGCCCGGCCTCCACTTTCGGACAGAACGCGTGTCCGTTGCGGCGCCTTCGAAGAGTGCCCGTCCATGACAGGCGAACAGGGCGCCGACGCCATAATAGATGAGGGCGTCTGCATTGACCATCGGAACGGGGACGCCTGCACCGATCGCGGCGGCGAGCAGCAGAAGTGACAGGAGCATCACAAACGCGTTTCGGAGCAGCAGATAGAAAAGGGGCGCGAGGAGCGTCAGCAGCATCAGCTGGTACATATACCAGAAGGTCGGGTTACAACGGTAGTTCGCGGCAGCCAGGGTCATTGCATCTAAGGAGAATCGCTCGCGGCCACTCAGCACATAGGCGAGGTACCAGAGTGTATTCCATGCGCCGTACGGTACCAGCAGCGACCAGACCCGCTCCTGCCACTTCCGCCCGATGTCCCGGAAGCCATGCAGTGTTCGGAAGAAGAGGTAGCCGGAGATCAGAAAGAAGCCCGGCACCGCCATCTGCCCGAGGGCGTTCGACAGGAGATGCTCGATATGGCCGGCGACGCCGGTGATGCCCGGCAGTGTCGCACCGGTATGATCTGCGGTCAGGATCATCGAGCTGAGCGTCGTGTTGTCGATCGCAAGGTTTACGCTGTGAATCAGGACGACGAGGAGGGACATCAGGAAAACGTACCAGTTTATTTTATTTCGAAATCGGTTTTCTTGTGTCGGATTCATATTTTTTATTTTACATAGAAAAAGAGCCGCCTGCAATGGCGACTCTTTCATATATCGATCATTCAGATCGTACTGGTCCGAACATCCTGCGATGTACTGTGCGGACGCGGCACGGTGAAGTTCAGTTCAGCCTGTCTTCCAGATACAGTTCGAATCCATGCGTTTTACAGCTGAAGCTCCATCTGCTGGTTCATCTCTTCGCGATGCGTTCTGTAGGCCGCGACCTTATCATTGATCTTCTGGCTGGAATCCAGGATCGAGGAGATCGACATATCATGGTTCAGGTTGTCGATGATGAGCGCGATGTACTTCGCCATATCGACACTGATGTACCACGGCTTCGTAAGCAGCTCCGGCTGCTGATAGATCAGGTTCGTGGTGAAGACGCCGTTTAAGGTGCCGTTTGCGTACGCCTGGTCGAACTTGTTGAAGCCGGAGGTGAAGAGACCGAAGGTGCAGCATGCGAAGACACGTCTCGCCTTCCGCTCCTTCAGCTCCTTCGCCGTATCGATGAGGGACTCACCGGAGGAGATCATATCGTCGATGATAAATACATCCTTGCCCTCTACATCTGCGCCGAGGAACTCATGGGCCACGATCGGGTTACGGCCGTTGACGACCTTCGAGTAGTCACGTCTCTTATAGAACATACCCATGTCGATGCCGAGCACGTTTGCGTAGTAGATCGCACGGCTCATACCACCCTCATCCGGAGAGATGATCATCATGTGGTTCTTGTCAATGTCAAGGTCCTCTACATGTGCGAGGATCGCCTTGATGAACTGGTAGGAGCAGGAAATGTTATCGAAGCTGTCCTGCGGAATCGCATTCATGACACGTGGATCATGTGCATCGAAGGTGATGAAGTTCTCCACGCCCATCGCATGAAGCTCCTGAAGCATCATCGCACAGTCGAGGGACTCACGGCCGGTACGCTTGTGCTGGCGGGACTCATACATGAACGGCATGATGACGTTGATGCGCTTCGCCTTACCGGTGGTCGCTGCGATCACACGCTTCAGATCGCTGTAGTGGTCGTCCGGGGACATGTGATTCACCTGGCCGAACAGGCTGTAGGTCTGTGAATAGTTCATGACGTCAACCATCAGATACAGATCCACACCACGTACGGTCTCGAGGATGTTTGCCTTGGCCTCACCGGAGCCGAAGCGGGATACCTTCGCCTGTACGATATAGCTGTCCTTCTGGTAGCCGTTGAAGGCGATGGTCTCCTTGTGATCACTCTCGCGGCGGGTACGCCATGTAGAAAGATACTCATCGACCTTCTGGCCCAGTGGCTGGATCGAATCGAGCGGCATCAGTGCCAGTGGTCCCACCGGGATACGCTCAATAAACTCTGAAGTTCTGGAATCTGACATTTCTCTCTCCTCCTTAGAAACGTTCCAATCTCAAATCAACCTTCTTTATATATGTAAACAGTCCTGACTGTCAACATCTTTTTCCCATACATTCTATAACCGCAGTTATTTTACCTGTTCCCGGAGACCTGTGAGAGCACTTCCGGGCATCTGTCGATCCGCTTCGGACGCAGCTTCCGGCTCAGCGCAGCCGCTGATCCACTCCGTAGAGCGGGATGTAATCGTACTCCGCCATGATACGGGAGACGATACGGTCGGAATAACGGTCCTGCATCGCCCGGAAATTCAGATTCGTCGAAATCATCACTGACTTATGCAGTACCATGCGCTGGTTCAGTACATAGAAGAGTCTCGACGTGGTATAGCTGTTGTTCATCTCCGTACCGAGATCATCGATTACCAGGAGGTCACAGTTGAGGATCGCATCCTCCGTCTCCTCCTGCTCCTCCACATCATGCCTGAGGGCCCTCGAAAAGCTGTCGAAGAGATCTGTACTGGTGAAATAGATCACCGAATGATAGCTGTCCATCAGTGCCTTCGCCACGCAGTTGATGAGGAAGGTCTTTCCGGTACCCGGATTTCCCATCAGGATCACGTTGCCATGGCGCTCATCGAAGTTCTGCGTCCAGTCCAGCAGCAGATTCCGGACCTCCGCCATATACTGACGGTTCGTCTTTCCGCCCGCCCCATCGATCAGCTCCCGATCATCGAAGCGTGTGAGATCGAAGTGATCGAAGTTCTGCGTCCGTACGATGCGTCCAAGATGGGACTGCTGGTAGATGAACTGCATCTGCATCTTCTTGAAGCAGTGACACTTCTCCCCACCGATGAAACCGGTATCCTGGCAGTCCGGGCAAGTATACTGCATCTCAAGATAGTCTGCCGGTAAGCCGTTTCGTACGAGTAGATCCCGCTTCTCGTCGCCGATGGCGCGGATATGGTCCTTCAGATTCCGAAGTTCCTCTTTCTGCCCCTCCCGCATCAGCTGAAGCGTACGTCCTGCCTCAGCGCGCACAGAAGCCTCCAGAGCCTTCAGCTCCGGAAGCTTCTGATACGCGTCCTTTTTCCGTGCCTCGAGATGCAGCGCATCCTTCATACGACGGACGTCGTAGACGTGCATGATTTGATTATACTGTGCATTCGTGAGTGCCATTCTTCATCCTGTCCAGCACACGCTTCTGTGCGATGCTGTCATAATCGATTTCCGACTTTTCGATGTTAAGGAACTTGTTGTTTCTGGAGCTGGAACCACCGGTCTTCTTTTTCGTCTTCTTCTCCTCGAACGACTTCGTCAGCTCCCGTGCCTGTGCAAGCGTCAGGATGCCCTGCTCGTGCCAGTTGATCGCAACCGCCTGCAGATACTTGCTGGTCGTCTTCTTGATGCTCGCGCAGTACTCGAGCAGATACTCGATGACGTCTGCCTGCATGTGAAGGTCCTTATACATATACTGAAGCGTCTCCACCTGACGGATGCTCGGAAGGGTCGGCAGTACATGCTTCGCCACAAACAGGATGCCGGCGAACTCTTCGTCATCGAACACATCATCGACGGTACCGGAAAGCTTCTCGAGCTTCTGCTCTGCCTGCTCCATCGCCTGTGCCGGAATCGTAGTCGGCGCAGCCGCTGCCGCGCTCTGCATCTCCGCTTCTGTCTCCATCTCGCACGCCTGATGAAGCTCCTCGCGAACGAGGGCATCGGTCCCCGCCTTAAATACACCCTGCTTCTCCCAGTAGCGTACGGCACGCTCGATATCGCCGTCAGTCAGATTCAGGGCATCCGCCGCATCCGTCACCGTAAACTGCTCTCCCTTATGCCGAAGCATCAGCAGATATACTTTTATATAGTCCCCGTTCGCCGATCCCAGATACTTATCCAGAAAATCGTTCGAAATACAGGTCGCATGTACCGCAAGGTTATCAACAATATTTGTGCCCATCTCAACTACCCGGTTCTATCTACATTCCATGATACGGAAATCTACAGTTAAAAAAATCCGATGCAAAATCGATCACGCAGACGTCGTTCCCAGGGGACGCGCCCACCGCAATGCCCGGTGGCAGGACCACCGTTTGCTTCGGTGAAATGATGATAACACAGGGTGCAAAGCTCTTCAAGCGACCCAGTCCACAACTTTATCCACCTAAGTTATCCACATCGCGGTGGATAATGTTCACAGCTAAAAAGTCAAGACCTACATCACGATTCTAAATTGTTTACAATTTTATTGCAATGTGTAAAAGCACGTAAAATCGATGTCAAGGGCAGCAGCAAAATGTATTTTTAAAATACAATCGCGACTTATCCACATCTTAGCGGTGGATTTCCTTATTTTTCTGTTGATGAAAACTAATTTCCTTTCTGTAAACGTTTTCATTTTCGATTGAATAAACTCCGTTGCCGTCCCGCCGGGGCACCTATCAGATTCATTAAACAAAACGAGGCCAGAACCCCCGAAAGGGATTCCGGCCTCGTTTGATCAGGCTTCTTCCACGATGGCACCCGGCTGCTTCAGCAGGTCGTCGCCGACCTTATAGATGTCGCCTGCGCCCATCGTAATCAGGACATCTCCCTCCTCTACATGCTGCAGGAGGAAGTCCTCGATGTCTTCAAACTTCGGAATGTAATATACATTGGTGTTCTGCTCGAGCATATGCTTCCGAAGATCATCGGAGCTGATACCGATGGTGTTCTTCTCTCGCGCCGCATAGATGTCCGCGAGCACGATCTCATCCGCCTGGCTCAGCGCACCTGCAAAGTCGTCCAGCAGCGCCGCCGTACGGCTGTAGGTATGCGGCTGGAATACGATCCAGAGCTTCCGGTGCGGATACTTCTTCGCCGCCTCGATGGTCGCTGCGATCTCCTGTGGATGATGTGCATAGTCATCGATGATGGTGAAGCCGTTCACACTGCCCTTCTTCTGGAAGCGGCGGTCTGTACCGGTGAAGCGCTTCAGGCCGCGCAGGATCACTTCCATCGGGATATCGAGGGAACGCGCAACGGCGATCGCTGCCAGTGAATTATAAATATTATGCTCGCCGGTAACGCCGAGCTCCACCTTTGCCAGCTCCTCGCCCTTATAGAAAAGGGTATAGCTCGGGTGTGCGAACTTATCGTAGCTGATGAAGTTTGCCGTATAGTCGGCATCCTTCTCGTGTCCGAAGGTGACTACCCGGCACTTCAGCGCCTGCGTGAAGTACTCGCAGTGCTTGATGTCCTTATTGATCACCAGCAGGCCATCCTCCGGCAGCTTCTCTGCGAAGAGCTTAAAGCTGTGGCGGATATCATCGATATCCTTAAAGAAGTCGAGGTGGTCGGCTTCGACGTTCAGGATGACCTCGATGGTCGGGAAGAAGCTCAGGAAGGAATTCGTGTACTCACAGGCCTCCACGACGAAGGTCTCCTGTCCACCGACGCGGATGTTTCCACCAATGTCCTTCAGCATACCGCCAACGGAAACGGTCGGATCCTTATGGGCCTCAAGCAGGATCTCCGTAATCATCGAGGTCGTAGTCGTCTTTCCATGGGTACCCGAGACATTGATCGCTTCCTTATAGTTCCGCATGATCTCACCGAGAAGCTGTGCACGGGTCAGCATCGGGAGATTCTTCTCCTGTGCGGCTCTGAACTCCGGATTATCCGGGTGAATCGCCGCTGTATAAACGACGACATCGATGTCATCCGTGATGTTCTCCGTCCTCTGCGGATAGTGAATCACCGCGCCCTGCGCTGCCAGCTGATCGGTCAATGCTGACTCATGGCTGTCGGAACCGGACACCGGGAACTTCCGCGAGAGCAGGATCTCGGCGAGACCACTCATGGAAATACCGCCGATACCGATAAAATGAACGTGTACAGGCTTATCAAACTGAATCTGATACATATATTCTCTACCTTCTTATCAATCTCTTATTTCATTGATTTTTTCAACGAGTTCAGCATAATCCCCGCAGTACTTTTTGTAAAGAGGAGAAACGGCATCCCGGAAACGCTTCTTTTCCTGCTCCGGCAGCTCGATTTCGACCGTGCCCTCCCGAAGACACTTCTCCCGGGCACTCGCTTCACGCGCCGTCCAGAGCTCCCGCTCATAGAGGCCGGCCGCATCCGCGCAGCGCTGGATCGTCGTCTGATCGTCCGGCGACAGCTGTTCCCAGGTCGCACTGCTGACGAGCATCAGCTCCGGGACACGCATATGCTCGTCCACGGTATAGTTGCGGGCGATTTCATCGTGCTCCATCGCCTCATAGGAGGCCCAGTTGTTCTCTGCGCCGTCGATTTCGCCGGTCTGGAGCGCATCCTTGACCGCTTCATAGACGATCGGCACCGCCTCCGCGCCCAGCGCCTCCACCATATCCTCCGCGAGTGCAGACTGCTGGACACGAATCTTCAGCCCCTGCATATCCTCGAGAGCGCGGATTTCCCGATCCGTCGTATAGAAATTACGAACACCGGCATCGAACCAGGTCAGTGCAAGCATACCGCTTCCCCGGAAGCTCTGCTTCACCTGTGCTCCGATGTCACCATCCAGTACCTGCCACATATGCTCCTGATTTTCATACAGGTACGGCAGCTGCAGCACGAGCGTTTCTTCACTGTAATCCGACAGATTCGAGAGGGAGCAGCGGCAGAAATCGATCCCGCCGAACGTCAGCTGCTGTACCGTCGATACCTCATCACCGAGCTCTGCGTTCGGATACACGCGGATCTCGATCCGCCCATCGGTTTCTTTATTCACCTGCTCTGCGAAACGGCGTGCCGCCTGTACCGTCGGATAGTTCCCGGTCTGGTTATCGGCATAGCTCAGAACATAATCCGGCACTTTTTTCCGCGTCGCCTGTCCTGTCTGCGTACGCTTCGTGGGAGAATCCGTATCCGCAGTTTTCGCCGCATCCGCCCCGGAATCCGACAACGCATCCGCTTCGACCGTGTCCTGCGACGACGATGGTTTCTGCCGGACCGCGTCCGTATGTCCACATCCTGGCAGCGCGCTCAGCAGAAAAATCCCGCTCAGACTCAGGAGCAGGCAGCTTCTGCGTCTTCCGGATGAAAATAAGCCCTGTCTCTTCATCTCATTTCGTCTTCTCACGATTCACCGTCACTTCGCCTTCTTCGCCGGATGGGCCTTCACTGCACTTTCCTCTGCAAACTGCAGGAAGGATCTGCTTTCTTCCTTACTCTGGAAAGCATAGCCCGGAATCACCAGTCCGTGACCGCGTCCTGTGTACAGCACTGTGAGATTCAGATAACGGCGAACCGCATAGATTTCCTTCCATGTCAGTGTCTGGTGCTGTTCCCCAACGGTGATATAGATGTGCTCCTCCGAAAATGCAAGCTCCGTATCCTCCTGGATCTTTACTGCATTTTTCCTGCAGCGGATATAGACGATGATCGGCTGAATGAGTGGAAAATAAATTGTACCGATCGCCGAGACGATGAGCCAGCCCATCCAGTGATTTCCGTAGCTGGCACCTGCGAGGACCGCCATCGCAAAGGTAAAGACGACATTGACCACGCCCACCAGGGAGCTGTACTGATAAATCATCGCGAGCTCCCACATCTCCTTCACACCGTTTCTGTATTTAAAATGATAGCGCATGCATATACCTCTCTTTCTGTCCGCATCCATCTTACAAGAAAATGCCCGTTTGTGAAACGGGCATCTTCAAACACCCCCTGCCCCCTCA
>ERZ1026856.407-NODE-407-length-27789-cov-8.107738_pt1 | contig 27789 bp, 39 predicted proteins | sample MGYA00380158_ERZ1026856 | MGnify/ENA primary metagenome ERZ1026856 (study PRJEB33269, sample SAMEA4719794) | human gut metagenome | biome: human-associated habitat; feature: organic feature; material: feces | place: Cameroon | collected 2013-10 ...
GGGGGCCGGGGGGCCCGTCACTTACTGCAGAGCCGTAACCCGAGACCCCAAAATCCCTAAACCTACTCACATCCTATGTACACCCTGTATACGAAAGGGCCCTAACGCACACAATCCTCCCCTGCTCCCGAAATCCCCTACGCACCATCTGATGTCATGTCACATGTATGCAATTTGTGATCACGTCTGCTAGAATCCCCTCATCAACACAAGGAGTCCGGCATGGAGCTTGGAGAAACCGAGGTCACCGTGAGGTTGACGCTCAACCAGATGCAGCTGATCGCCGCGGCCTTGGAAGCCGCGGGTGAGACGGTGCTGGCTTTCAGGATTGAGTCCTCTAGGCGCAACCTTCTCAAACGGGTGAGGGAGCGTGAAGCCGTGAAGGCTGAGGGCGGCTATGCTGACGCGATCGACGCGCTGTCGAAGATTTTTGGAGTGACGAAGTGATCCTGAACGACGCTGAGATCAAGCTTCTGCGACTTGGCGAGAACCCGGTCTTTGAGCCCTTCACTGACCGCCTGATCAATTTTGAGGACGGGCGGAAGGTGCTGAGCTACGGCGTTTCGTCGTACGGCTACGACATCAGGCTGAGCCCGTACTTCATGCGCCCGATCAGCTCGGTGGAGCCGGAGCACATGACGCTTGACGTGCATGAGGAGTTCGCTCCCTTGGCGCCTGCGTTCGAGAAGTTCGAGGCTGAGCCGACGGACACGGGCCGCATGTGCGTGATGATCCCGCCGCATGGGTTCGTGCTTGCGAGCTCGGTGGAGTACATCCGGATGCCGAGGAACGTCCTTGGCATCTGCCTTGGCAAGAGCACGTACGCTCGTGTGGGCCTTGTGTGCAACACCACCCCGCTTGAGCCGGGCTGGGAGGGTCACCTGACGCTGGAGCTCTCGAACACGACGGACCGGTGGGTGCCGGTCTACGCCAACGAGGGCATTGCGCAGATCATTCTCTACAGGGGCACCGTGCCCGACCACCTCTACGGCTCGAGGAAGTACCAGAACCAAGGCAAGTGGCCTGTGGTCTCAAGGATGTGAAGATGATTGACCAGTCCGTTCGTTTCAACCTGTACGTCTCCAAGCCTCATCTGGAGCGCATGGAGGCCATTGCGAAGGCCAAGGGCGTCTCCGTGGCGCATCTCGTGCGCATTGCGATGGCTGAGTACGTACGCGCGTACGACAAGGCGCAGAAGCGCGCCGCGGCCAAGGAGGAGTGACCATGGCCTTCTACCATGTGGAGCTCAGGGACGACAGCCCCACGGCCAACCTGCTCATCCTTGCGTGCCGTGCGGAGGCTTTCCGTGACGTGGAGGCCCGTGCGGTGGAGCTCGCCAAGCGCTTCGTCGCCAAGGAGGGCGGGAAGCTCAACAGCTTCGTCCGTCTGGCTGTTTCCGATGATGAGGCGGTGACGAAGAAGGGGTTCGTGGTCGTCATCGACCCCCTCGAGTTCGAGGTGTGGTGATGGACGCGCCGCTCACCAGCGGGGAACTGCTGGCACTGGACCCCAAGATGCTCTGGGAGATGGCTCTGGGCCTCGAGGAGCCCCGGGACATCGCGCTCCGGTGGGGCATTTCCGGCGAGAAGTTCGACCAGATTGAGAAATCGAGCTGGTTCCAGCACCAGATCGACGGCATCAGGGCCGACATGGAGCGCTCGGGGCAGAACTTCCGCACCAAGGCGGGGGTCATGAGCCAGAAGCTCATGGACATGATCTTTTCCGAGGCTGTTGTCGGCGAGACGGACATCAAGAACCGCCTCGAGGTGCTCAAAACACTGGCGAAATACGCTGACTGGGAGCCCAAAGGGGCTTTTACGGCTGAAAAAGGGCCCTCCTTCAGCATTTCGATCAATATTCCGGCCTCTCCGACGCCCGTTGCGGCGCCTCTTGAGGTCAAAAAAGGCGAAAAAGTCGAGGAAATCGAGGAAAAACAGGCCGCAATCAGCCTCGGATTCAAGAAAAAGGACGAGGAAAAGTGATCATCCAGAGAAAACCGAACTGCGTGGCGACGGTTGTCGCCGACTCCATCTCCGTCTACGGGCATCGCCTGACGACGTTCGAGCTGGTCTATCCCCGCATCATCCACGCGGAGCTCATGACCCACAGAGCTTTCTCGCGCAACGCTCAGTCGAGTCGTGCGACGCCCGTGGCCACCCTGATCAAGTCGGTTGAGGAGAACCCGTACGTGCCGCAGGAGTGGCGCATGGCCAAGAAGGGCATGCAGCCGGGGAAGAAGTTCAACAAGTGCGACTCGAGCTGGCTGACGAAGCAGTGGCTCATCGCTCGCGACAACGCCGTGGAGTCCGCGAAGGCGATGAATCAGATCGGCGCGGCCAAGGAGCACGTCAACCGCCTCCTCGAGCCTTTCAGCTTCATCCGCGTGCTGGTCACGGCGACCGAGTGGCAGAACTTCTTCGACCTGCGGTGCTCCCCGGAGGCCCAGCTGGAGATCCGCGAGCTCGCGGAGGCCATGCGTGACTGCCTCACCTGCTCTCAGCCTGTCCAGCGCGTGTGGCACCTGCCCTACGTGGACAATCCCACGCTCGTGAGCGGCCTGCCCTCGCAGAATGACTTCCTGCGCTCGGCGGCTCGATGCGCCCGCGTGAGCTACCTCAAGTTCGACGGCAAGGAGCCGACGGTCGAGGAGGACATTGAGCTTGCGCAGAAGCTCATAGTCTCCCGGCACATGACGCCCTTCGAGCATCAGGCGGTCGTGGACCGCGCAGGTCGCGCGAGGTTCGCCAACTTCACGGGATGGATGTCCGCCCGGTGGGCCCTCGAGTGCGACCGCATCATCTACGGGAGAGAGAAGAGTGCCTGAGTCCCTCAGCTACGCCCCGCCCAAGAGCTTGGTGCCGTTTTTCACGAGTGAGAAGTTCATCTCGCTCGTGGTGGGCCCGGTGGGTTCGTGCAAGACGTCCGCGGGTATTCTCAAGATTGCGTACCACGCGAAGAAGATGGCTCGCTCGACCGACGGCATCCGGCACAGTCGCTGTGTCTGGGTGAGAAATACTCGCGAGCAGTTGCGAGACACGTCGATCCCTGACGTGCTCAAGTGGTTTCCGGACGGCGTCGCGGGCGAGTACCTCAAGACTGAGAACAAATTTGTCCTGAGGTTCGATGACGTCGAGTGCGAGATCCTGTTCCGCGGCCTCGATGATTCCAAGGACGTCCGCCGCTTGCTCTCTCTGCAGGTGAGCTTCGCGGTGATGGATGAGTTCCGAGAGATCAACAAGGACATCTTCGAGACGATGCAGGGCCGACTCGGGCGCTACCCGGACAAGATGCTGGTGCCTCCTCGCCCCGAGTGGGGGCTGGACAAGCGTGGCAATCCCATCGGTGGGTGCGTCATGGACGACGGCACGAGCAACGCCCACATCTGGGGGATGACAAATCCTCCGGACTTGGAGAGCTATTGGGAGGAGTTCCTGTCGAACCCCCCGGAGAACTGCTCTGTGACCATCCAGCCCGGCGGCCTTTCTCCGCAAGCGGACTGGCTCGAGTTCCTGCCTGACGGGTACTACGACAACCTTGCCAAGGGCAAGGATCAGGACTGGATCGACGTCTACATCAACTCCAAGTTCGGACGGAATCTGTCGGGCGCCCCGGTTTTCCGTAGCTTCTCCCGTGAGATGCATGTCTCCAAGGAGCCGCTGAGGTATATTAAGAGCACCAACCACCCGGTGATCATCGGCATGGATGCGGCTCTCCATCCGGCCGCTGTCTTCGGGCAGGTGGACTACAAGGGGCGTCTGCTCATACTCGATGAGGCATACGCCGAGGGCATGGGCGCCGTCAAGTTCCTCAACGAGAAGATCAAGCCGATCCTGTCCCAGCGCTTTCCGATGCAGCACTGCATCATCGTCATCGACCCGGCGGCCAACACCCGGGCTCAGACGGACGAGCGCACTGTGCTGGACGTCCTTCGCGCTGAGGGATTCACCGTCCGCATGGCCTCGACTAACGCAATCCAGAGCCGCATCTCGGCGGTGGACGCGTACCTCTCGCGTGTGATCGACGGCGAGCCAGGGATCCTGATCGACCCGAAGTGCACGACGCTCATCGGCGCGCTGGCCGGCAAGTACAAGTACCGCCGCAAGACTGACGGCGACACGGAGGACAAGCCGGACAAGACGCACCCGTGGTCGGATATCGCGGACTCCTTGCAGTACCTCTGCCTCCACACGGACTTCACCGGGATCTTCAACAAGGAGCTGGGGACCAACGCGCTCCCTGTCTCGCACGTGTCGTACTTTTACCTCTGAGGCTTGAATGCCCTTCCAAGAAGATCCTGTTGCCCCCGACGCCGCTGTTGCGCCTGCTGCGCCTCAGCCTGAGGCTCTGCCCAGTTCTGAAAGCTTCCAGAGCGGAGCTCCGTCGTACTCTCCCGTCACAGCACAGGGGGCAGCCGTTCAATCCGCCATCCCTCTTGGCGTGAGGCCCCAGCGGCCCGGAGTGACGAGCGTCGGGGGCATCATGGAGATGCGCTCGCTCGATCAGGTGCTTGCCGACGAGCGTGCGGCCGCTGAAGAGCAGAACAACCGTCCGGAGATCACCGGGCTGGCTGGGCACATCCGCAAGTGCTGGACTGAGGCTCGTCAGGCCAAGGAGCAGACCGTTGAGCCCCGCATGCTGAAGAACCTTCGTCAGCGTCGCGGCGAGTACGACCCGGACACTCTCGCCCGCCTCCGCTCGCAGAACTCGACGCTCATCTACATGATGGTGACGTCGAACAAGTGCCGTGGTGCGCAGGCTTGGCTGCAGGAGGCCCTCAACGGCATCCCGTGGAGAGCTGAGCCCACGCCGGTCTCGGACATTGACGAGAACACGCAGGCCGCCATTACGCAGATGGCTCAGCAGCAGATCGAGCAGTCTATGTCCATGGGTGTGTTCCCGTCTGACGCGCAGGTCCGCGAGTTCATGCTGGCTGTCCGCGATCAGGCCTTTGCGCAGGTGCAGGAGATCGCCCGCACGCGCGCCGAGCGCATGACGGAGAAGATGAAGGACCAGCTCATCGAGGGCGGGTTCGAGGATGCGCTCAACGCCTTCATCGACGATCTCGTGACTTTCCCGGCGGCCATCATCAAGGGCCCGGTGGTCCGCACGCGCCCCCAGCTCAAGTGGAAGTTCTCTGCTGACGGCAAGGCGGACGTGGACGCGGTGGACGCGTTCAAGCTGGAGTGGGAGCGCGTTGACCCGTTCAACCTCTACCCTGCTCCCGATGCCACTGACATTGACGACGGCTACCTGATCGAGCGGCACAAGCTGTCCCGCTCTGATCTCGTCGCTCTGCGCGCGGTGGAGGGGTACTCGACCGAGGCGATCAACGCCGTGCTCGATGACTACGGGCGCGGCGGACTCACCGAGTGGCTGACTGTCGATTCTGACCGTGAGATCGCTGAGGGTCGAAACCTCGCTGTCCGGCAGAACCCTTCGGAGCTCATCGATGCTCTCCAATTCTGGGGCTCCGTGCAGGGCAAGATGCTCATCGACTGGGGCGTGCCCAAGGATGAGGTCGAGGATCCGCTCGCCGAGTACCATGTCGAGGCGTGGCTCATCGGCACGTGGGTCATCAAGGCGACGATCAACCCGGATCCCCTCCACCGCAAGCCCTACTACAAGACCAGCTGGGAGGCCGTGCCGGGGTGCTTCTGGGGCAACTCGATCCCGGACCTTTGCGCGGACACGCAGGCCGTGTGCAACGCGGCGGCCCGCACCCTCGTCAACAACCTCTCCATCTCGTCCGGCCCGCAGGTGGCGGTGAACATCTCCGCCATGCCGATGGGCTCGAACCTCACGGAGATGTACCCGTGGAAGATCTGGCAGTTCCGTGACACCGGTCTCGGCGCCGCTCAGCCGATCTCGTTCTTCCAGCCGACGTCGAACGCCGCCGAGCTCATGGGTGTTTACGAGAAGTTCGCCACCCTCGCCGACGAGTACACGGGCATCCCCCGCTACATGACCGGCTCGCAGAACGTGGGTGGCGCCGGTCGCACGGCGTCCGGCATGTCCATGCTGATGACAAACGCGGGCAAGACGATCACGAATGTCGTCCGCTCCGTGGATCGCGTGCTCAAGCCTGCCATCGAGCGCCTGTACTTCTACAACATGCGCTACCTCGACGACCCGGAGCTCAAGGGCGACGTGAACATTGTCGTGCGCGGCGCCGCGGCCATGGCCGAGAAGCAGGCCCAGCAACAGAGGCTCAACGAGTTCCTCAACATCTCCGTGTCCAACCCGATCATCAACCAGATCATCGGCGCGGAGGGCGTGGCGTATATGCTCCGCGAGGTCGCCAAGACCCTCGGCATGGACACTGACAAGATCATCCCGGCTCTGCCGGTCCTGAAGGCCCGCATGGCGCAGGCCCAGCAACAGGCCATGATGCAGCAGGCCATGATGCAACAGCAGGCCCAGCAACAGCAGGCTCAGGGGCAGGCTCAAGCTGGCGGCTCCAAGGCCAAGCCTGACGCCAAGACGGATCAGCGCCAGCTCATGAATGGCGCCCCGTCCACCCAGACGCAGGCCGGCCCCAAGCCCGGCACGCCGGGCATGGCTTAACACCCGTACGCATTTGGTATTTTGTATGAGCTTCGTATACAATAGGTGCGCAGGATGAAGGAATGCTACGGATTCCCTGAACGAGTCTTCTGGGCTTGCCTCTTTAGACTTCGTGACCAGAGCTTCGAGCCCTTCTTTGCATACCTGAAGGCTTCCTTGGCTGAGCACCGGGAGGCCCTTGAAGCGGCCAGTGACCCCGTAATCATTAGCCGGCTTCAAGGACGGATCGCTCAGCTCAAGGAAATCATCGGGACGGTGGAGGAATCCACCACACAATTTCGCTGACCGTGAAGTCGGAGCGAAGGAGAAAACATGACGACGAATCTGCCTTATTCGATCCAGAAGGCGGCTGACTACGCTGACGCCATTGAGCAAGCGAACTCGGCTACGACTGGAGGCGATGAAGGTTCGCCCAAGGCTGACACTGCGGCTCAGCAGGATCGTGCGGCTGAGGTTGAAAAGCTTCAGGCTCGCTACAGCTCCCTGCAGGGCAAGTACAACGCAGAGGTTCCGGCGCTTCATTCGAAGAACAAGGAGCTTGAAGCTCGACTCCAGCGCATGCAGGAGGAGAACCAGAGCCTTCGTTCCGAGATTGCGACGCAGGAGTCGAAGAAAGCCTACATTACGGAACAGGACACCGAAGCTTACGGTGAGGACATGATCGATCTCGTGCGGCGTGCCGCCCGAGAGGAGTCCGCGAAGTTTGCCGAGAAGGCCGCCCAGCTCCAGTCGCGCGTTGATCAGATGGGCAACTATCTGCGACGCAACGAGGAAGAGATGGAAGACCAGCGCATGGCGAACTTCCGTGCAGGGCTCAGTGCCGCGGTTCCCAACTGGGAAGCGCAGAACATCGATCCGCAGTTCCTTGCTTGGCTGAACGACCGTGACCCCGTTTACGGGTTCATGCGCAACGAGGCGCTTCAGCGCGCGTTCAACGACCTCAACGTCGCTGGCGTGGCACAGATCTTCCTCGCTTACCGCAATGGGTCGGCCCGCCGTGCTGAGGGTCTTGCTCGTCAGGTTGCGCCTACGCATTCACGCGGGGCGTCTCCGACGCCGTCTGCAGGTCAGAGGACCTTCACTCAGGCGGAGATTGCGCAGTTCTACGACGAGTGGCGTAGAGGCAATATCCCCGACGAGGAAGCGGCGCGGATTGAAAAAGACATCAACGCCGCTGTTACTGAAGGCCGAGTGATCGGTTGATCTGAAGCGTAACAGAGGCCTTTGGAGGTATCCATGGCGACTGTTACGCCGCAGACCGTTCTCCCGATCAACACTCAGCAGTGGGCTGTTTCCAACAGCGCCGCTGCTCCTAATCCCCCGTACTCGGGCACTTTCATCCCGACCCTTTGGTCGGGCAAGCTTGCCAAGAAGTTCTACGCGTCCACCATCTTTGGTGAGATTGCGAACACGGACTGGCAGGGCGAGATCTCGAACCTTGGCGACAAGGTCATCATCAACACCATTCCGACCCTGACGACGAAGCCGTACAAGGTTGGCATGCAGCTTGAGTACGAGGTTCCGTCGCCCGAGACGATTACGCTCCAGATTGACAAGGCCCGTTACTTCGGTGTTAACGTCAATGACATCATGGAGTTCCAGTCGAAGCCGAACCTGATGAACATGTTCACGGACGACGCCTCGACGCAGATGAAGCTGTTCATCGACCAGCAGGTCATCTTCCAGTCGTTCTTCAAGGAGGACGGCACGCTCAAGACGTCCGCCTCCGGCAAGGATGCCGTTTGGGAGAAGAACTGTGGCGAGGCCGCTGGTGCCGTGTCCGGTGCGTACAACCTCGGCACGGACGCCAAGCCGGTCACGCTGACTCCGGAGAATATCCTCAGCTATATCACCATGCTCAGCACGGTGATGGATGAGGCCAACATCCCCGAGGACGGTCGCTATCTTGTCATTTCGCCGTATGAGCGTCAGATCCTCATGAACTCCGCGCTGGCTCAGGCGCAGTTCATGGGCGACCCGAAGTCCATCATGCGCAACGGCAAGATCGGCTCCATCGACCGCTTCACGATCTACATCTCGAACCAGCTCCCGCGTGCGGCTGCTGGCAAGGGATTCACCAACCCCGAGGACAATGACAGGACGGGCACCGTCGCTGGTGCGCCGAAGCGTCACATCATCTGGGCTGGCACGAAGACGGGCATCTCGTTCGCTTCGCAGATCACGAAGATGGAGCACCTCCAGAACCCGAATGACTTCGGCCAGCTGGTCCGCGGTCTTCAGGTCTGGGGCTCGCAGGTCACGCAGGGCCAGTGCCTTGCGCCGATGATCGTCGCGAGCAAGTAAGGAACGGTAGGGGCAACCCCTCCTCTCCTGAACCGCCATGGCTCTTGCATCTGTCATTCTTGAGAAGGCGTCTGTGACGCTGAAGGACCCCGACTTCGTTCGCTGGACGAAGGACGAGCTCCTTGACTGGGTCTCCGAGGCGCAGGTGGCTATCGCCCGCGTCCCCGGTGCCTACAGTGTCACGACTGTTCTCCCCCTTGTCGAAGGCACCCGTCAAACGTTGCCGGACGACGCGTGGGGGCTGATCACCGTCCTGCGCAACTGCGAGGAGGACGGCTACCCCCTGACTCCGATCAGGCTGGTGACTCGAGAACTGCTGGATGCAAGCCTGCCTTGGTGGCACACTGAGGCGGGCAAGCCGCTTGTAGAAAACTACGTCTACGACGAGCGAGACCCGCACCATTTCTACGTCTACCCGCCGAACGACGGCGAGGGACATTGCGAGCTGACCTACCAAGGCATCCCTGCTCCCGTGACGAGCGAGGACACAGAGCTGGTGCTGGACAACTCGTACCTTCCTGCGATCCTGTCCTACGTGCTCTTCCGCGCGTTCTCGAAGGACTCGGACTACGCCCCGGGCGCTCAGGCGGCGGCTTCGTACTACAGCGCGTATAACAACGAGCTGACCAACGCCGTGCAGGCGCGTGGCATGACCACGCCCAACGCCTCGCTGAACACCGATCCGGTCAATGCCACTGGAGGCACTGAATGAAGACCGTCCCGGTTGACCAGTTCCTCCCGCGCATCTCCCCCCTCGTGGCGGACTGCCCGCCCTTCTCCGTCCGTCGTGCCGTGTCTGACACCGTGGTGCAGATCTGCAAGGAGGCGCTGTGCCTCACGACGGAGGTGTTCCTCAAGACGAAGGAAGACGAGGACACGTACGACGTCCCGATGCCCGAAGGGCTGGATGCCGAGATTGTGCGCCATGCGTTCTGTGACGGCTGGGAGATGAAGGCCGTTACCATCGATGAGTTGGTGAGGCACTACTCCCCCATTGATCAGAGCACGCTCCGTGGGATGCCGCTGTTCTACTGCTTCCAGAAGAGGAATCGGATCCGCGTGAGCCCGGCTCCTGAGAAGGAGTACGGCATCAAGCTGGTCGTCACTGCGTCCACGCGGCGTGATGCTAAGGACGTCCCCGACATCTTCTTCCACGACTACGTGGATGTTGTCGTTGACGGGGCGCTGGCGCGCATCTACAAGACCGCCGGGCAGGCGTACTCCAATTTCCAGCTTGCGGCCGAGTACGAGGCCCGCTACGAGAAGGGGCTTCTGCAGGTCAAGGAAGACTCCGTGCGCGACTACTCCCGGACGACGGGGCGGGTCGTGCCCAACAGATGGGTGTACTGACATGGGTGCCGTTGCCGCAAACAACGCGTGGGGTGAACTGTCCGTTGGCGTTCTGCCGACGTCCACGCAGATCCTTCTGTCCGGCGGTCAGGGCGACCGTTTCCCGAATGCCACGTTGAACGTCTCATGGTTCTTCGCGACGCTCGCCGACAAGAACAACAACCTTGAGGTCGTGAAGTGCACGGCCCGCCTTGGTGACACGCTGACCGTTCAGCGAGGTGTTGACGGCACCACGCCGCGCGCGTACGCGCAGGGGGATCGTCTGGAGCTTCGCCCGTGCGCCGCGCTCTTCAACGACAAGGTCTCCGAGGATGCGCTTGCCAGCAAGGCGGAGGAGATCAACGCGGCATGGAAGGCTGGCGATGAATCTGTGATCGCCCGCTATGACGCGGAGCTTGACGACATCCGTGGCACGTATGCCAAGACCACCTACGTGGACACCAAGATCAAGGAAGTCACGTCGGACAGTGGCTCGCTCTATCTGAAGTCCGAGGATGCCAAGAAGACGTACTTTCCCTACGAGGGCGGTACGCTCACGGGCAGCGTCCTGATCAAGGGCGAGAAGGGCGAGGGCCTCACCATTACCGGTGGTGACCTCGTTGTGAAGTCAGCCTACGCGAACGAAATCATGCGCGGTGGCTCCATCACGGCTTCTGGTGCCATCAAGGGTGGCACGGTTTCAGCGGACTCGTTGACCGCCACGTCGGACGAACGTCTGAAGAAGAACATCGAGGACTTCGGCCCCGGTGCGGGCCTGAGTCTTATCGACTACATCCGCCCGGTGTGGTTCAATTGGAAGAAGGACGATCGCCGTGACGACGGTGTCATCGCTCAGGAGCTTCTGAGCGTCCTTCCGAACGCAGTCTTCGTGGATGACGACGGCAAGTTCAGTGTCAACTACTCGGCGCTGATCCCTGTCCTGCTGAGCGCAGTGCGAGACCTGAAGAACGAAGTTGAGGAGCTGAAGAAATGTCGCGAGTGATGGTTGATGAGAAGTTCATGCGCAACGAGGAGCCTGTGACTGGCGCCCTCGACGCTGTCAAGGCGATGCGTGTGGTTGAGTTTACGACCTCCGGCTCGATGGGTGACGCCCGTCAGCAGGGCGTGGTCGGCCAGTCCCTCACGGAGAACGCCCCGCTCGCTGTGGAGGTTGATGGTATCGGCTACCACTACGTGGACCACGAGAAGCTCGTGCCGCTCCTCGTCGCGGCGATTCAGGAGCTGGCCGCCGCCAAGCGCGTCGTGAGGAAGAAGGCTGACGCTTCGGAGTGACCTGATGGATCAGGACCCGAAGGTAGAGCTCGCGGCAATCCGTGAACAGCTGGTCTTCATCAAGGAGGGGGTGGACGAGGTTAAGGTCTCCGTCTCGAAGCTCCTCTCCATCGACAGGGCTGTTGCAGCCCTCGAGGTGAAGAACACCGGCCACGATGAGAAGATCGCTGACATAACGGAGCGCGTGGAGGCCCTCGAGCAGAGGCAGAGCAACAACACGGCGTACATCAACAAGCTCCGTGGCGGCATCTCCCTCTCCGTGACCATCGTTGGCATCATGCAGAGCGCCATTCTTGCCGCGGCCTGCTGGCTCCTCTCGTCGGTCATCGACCTGCACAACGAGGTGACGGCGACGTCAACGGAGCTCCGCTACCTGAAGCAGGAGCACGAGAGAGTTCTCGGAGCGGCCCTGCCTCATGTGGAGGTTAAGTGAGATTCGGTGGCAAAGCCGGTGCGTTGGGGGTGAGCCTTGCAGGGCTCTCCCTCATCATGCTTTCTGAGGGGTTCTCGGACACCGCTGTTCAGCCGCTCCCCGGAGACAAGTGGACCATCGGATACGGGCATACGGGTGACGTGAAACCCGGAGACTCCATCACTCGCCGGGAGGCGCTCGATCTCCTCGGGAAGGACGTCAGCTGGGCTGAGGCGGCGGTGAACCGGCTCGTGACGATCGAGCTCAAGCAGTGCGAGTTCGACGCGCTGGTCAGCCTCGTCTACAACATCGGCGAGACGGCCTTCGCCTCCTCCTCCCTCCTCAAGGCGCTCAACCGGGGCGACCGGGCGGAGGTTGAGGCGCAGTGGATGCGCTGGTGCTACTTCAAGGGGAAGCGCGTGGTGGGGCTGGAGAACCGCCGCCGGCGGGAGCTGGCGGTGTTCAAGGGAGAGAACAGTGTCAACGATCCTGCTCAATAACTTCACGGGCATCTACCCGCGTATGAGCTCGACTGGCCTGCCGGACAACGCAGGTCAGGAGGCGCGCAATGTCAAGCTCCAGAGCGGCGAGATTCGCCCGTGGAACAAGCCGACTGCTGTGCAGAAGGTTCTGCAGGAAGGCGTGACCTCTATCTTCAAGATGGACTCCGCCACGGGCACATCCGTCTGGTGCGAGTGGGTCGATGACACGGACGTCTGCTACGGTCCCGTCGCCGACGAGTCTGAGTACCGCATCTACTACTCTGAGGGGGGCGTCTGCAAGAAGACGAACTGGAAGCTCTGCTCCGAGGGCTCCGGTCCCTGCCCTCGTGACTGGTACTACATGGGCACTCCGTATCCGGAGGGAAAGCTCACCATCACGGCGGATCGAGTAAAGAATGATCCGGACAAGTGGGCGCAGGACCATCCGAATGATAAGTACGAGGAGTACTCCGCCGACAACACGGACAACCGTGCCTATTGCTACACATACATCTCCAAGTTCGGCTCCGTCGTCGAGGAGTCCGCTCCGAGCGAGTCAACGGACATCGTCTGTGACACTGTGGGCGGTGTGGTGCATGTCTCGGGCTTCGCCGACCCGCCGACGGAGCACTACAACATCGTCGGCATCCGCATCTACCGTGCCATCACCGGCTCCTCGTCAGCGATCTACCTGCTGGTAGACCAGCTAGACTTTGGCAACAGCAGGGTCTTGCCCTCAAGTGGCACGTCGATGAATGGCGTGCGGTGGAACGACAAGAGCTACCCGGACAAGTTCACGTCCGCGCGTCTTGGCAAAGAGCTTGACAGCCTCTACTACACCCCGCCGCCGAGCGGCATGCGCGGGCTCGTCTCGATGCCGAACGGCTTCTTGGCGGGCTTCGTGGCGAATCAGGTTTGGTTCTCCGAGCCGTACCTACCTCACGCGTGGCCCTCGACCTACATGCTGACGACGGACTCTCCCATCGTCGGCCTCGGTGTTTACGGCAACACGCTGGTGGTCTGCACGACGCGCCAGCCCTACACGATTTCGGGCACGCACCCGGCCTCGATGGCGCAGGAGAAGCAGCCGATGATTCAGCCGTGCGTCTCCAAGCGCTCCATCGCATACGACCAGTATGGTGTTTTGTACGCCTCCCCTTACGGATTGGTGGCCATTGCTGGCGGCCAGATGGACGTGTTCACGCGTGAGCTCTGCACGCAGGACGAGTGGCAGGGGTACAACCCGACCTCAATGTTCTCCACCATGTACAACAATCTGTACATGTGCGCCTACAAGAAGGCTGAGAAGAACTCCATGCTGGTATTCTCCCGTGGCGACCAGCCTGCGCTCGTGAACTATGACTACGAGCCGGCGGCGATGCACATCGAGCGAGGCACCGGCAGACTCTACTGCCTCAATGCCTACGACAACCAGATCTACGAGATGGACTCCGACCCCATCAACAAGGAGGTCTACGAGTGGAAGTCCAAGAGGTTCGTAAATCCATATAGAACCTCGTTCTCGGCAATGAAGCTTGACGCGGACTATAATTCCAACATCGACTACGAGGCGTGGGAAGCTTCTCGCAAGGAGCTTGTCAAGTACAACCAAGAGGTGTGGGACACCCGTGCCGGACTGAGTCTTCTCGGTGAGCTTCATGCCATCGAGATGAACCGTTTCGAGGTCAACGGATCCCTCCTGAAGTCGCTCCCTGTGCAGGCGGACTTCCGCAACATCGCAGTCACGCTCTTTGCCGACGGCAAAGAAGTCTATTCCAAGGTGTTCACCACGATCGTCGCCTGTCGCGTGCCTTCCGCGACCGGGTACTCGTGGGAAGTTCGCTTCACCGGCAACATCAACGTTCGCAGCTTCGCTCTTTCGACATCGATGCAAGAGCTGGCTTCGCCGAACTAGGGAGGCACATGGAGCCCAGAAAGCCAGTGGTTACTACTGCCGGTCTCCCTGCGGGACTGGCCAAGGCACTCGAGCCTGTGAAACAGACGCTCGAGATGCTCACCGGACGCCGTTCGAACGTCCGTGAGATGACGAAGCTCGACGAGGGCGCCACGCAGTCGGAGATGATCGAGAAGATCAACGCCATCATGGCCCGGCTCAACGGCTCCGGCGAGGTGAAGTGATGGCAGAGACGCAGAACCTCCGCATCCGCCCCGTGGAGATCAACGTCCCTGTGGACAACGCAAGCGATCAGAGCTATGCGTTCCAGCTTCACGACCAGAACGGCGACGAGGTTGACCTCCGTGGCTACACAGCTGAGATGGAGCTCCGCCCCTACCCTCGCGCGAAGAAGGTGTACGACACTCTCACCACGGAGAATGGTCGGCTGGAGGTCATCGGTTGCACGGTGAACATACTGTTCCCTGCGTCCGTTACGGCTGAGTACAAGTTCGAGTCCGCGGTCTACGATCTCGTGATTGTCTCCCCGTCCGGTGCCAAGTTCCGCGTCGCTCAGGGCGTGGTGCGCACCTCCCCTCAGGTAACGATGGCTGACATATGAATCAGGTCTTCACAGACAACATGTTTGGCGGGGTCCGGGTTGTCGGCGTCCCGGGCATCCAAGGTCCGGTCGGTCCGCAGGGCCCACAGGGACTTCAGGGAGAGCGCGGAGAACAGGGGTTGATTGGTGAGCGTGGCCCAATCGGTCCGCAGGGTATTCCGGGCCCGCAGGGCGAGCAGGGTCTGCGGGGCGACAGCTTCCAGCCGAATGCTACAGGTCCGCTTTCAGCACGTGATGCGTACAACAACGCTGTCCCGCCGTTCTCATTCCTTGACTATGACACGCAAACCATCTACTTCAAGCAGTCTTCCGCTGCCGGTGACTGGTCAAGGGGAGTAAGCTTTCGGGGAGAGCGCGGACCTCAGGGCGAGCGCGGACCTCAGGGCGAGCAGGGTATTCAGGGCGTTGCCGGTCCGGTGGGGCCAACAGGTCCAGTCGGCCCGCAAGGAGCGATTGGCGTTCAGGGCCCTGTCGGTCCTCAGGGACCTCAGGGGGAGCCCGGTCCGCAGGGTGTCCAAGGGCCTCAGGGTGAGCGGGGGCCTCAGGGCCCTATCGGCCCCCGTGGGTATCAAGGAATCCAAGGAGAGAGGGGGCAGAAGGGCGACGTTGGCGACGTTGGTCCCCGCGGTCCAGCTGGAGAGAGAGGAGAGCGCGGGGCAAAGGGGGACATGGGCAATAGCTTCCAGCCCACTTATACCGGCCCTGCGGCGGCCCGTGCAGAGCATGACGGCTCCGCCATGGGTACATCCTACCTCGACTGGGACAACGGAATTCTTTACTTTAAGCAGTCTGACTCTTCTGGAGATTGGACGGATGGTGTTCCGTTTAGCACCGGCCCGAAGGGGGACACAGGTGACTCATTCAATGACACTTTGATGAGCCCTGACCCTGAGCTCTACTTTCTAAGTGTTTACGGGCGGGCTGAAGGGACAGTGATTGGCGACCTTGTTGTTCAGGAGTCCCCGTTCAGCCCCGACCCTGTGAGTACGTTTAACAGAGCTATTGGAGGCTGAGTTTAGTATGAGCGGCACAGTTACTCAGTCTGATCAGATCAACGCTCTCGCTGAGCGGGTCGCGTTTGAGATCACGGCGGCCAAGCGGGCAGTCAAAGACGAGCTTCTCAACGGGGCGGGTGCGGCGTATGACACCCTCAAGGAGCTTGGTGACCTCATCGACACCAATAAGGACGCCATCACTGCTCTGAAGGAAACAGCCGCTGGCCACGTCAAGTTCGACTCGGCCCAGTCGTTGTCGGGTGCTCAGAAGGCACAGGCGCGCACCAATATTGGAGCGGCTGACGTTGCTGTCGAAGGCAACCTTGCAGCGTTCATGGCCGCCGTTGGTGACACAACGACAGATTACGTAGCGGCGTTTGAAGCCGCCCTCAATGCTACGGAGTAAACAAGCACATGGCTAAAAGACCCTACGAGTCACCGAGTTCCGCGACGGAGCAGATCCTCAACCTCTGCTGGCGCATCGCCGTGGAGCTGCGGGCGGTTTACAACACCGCGAAGGCCCGGCTTACGCAGGCGGAGGCGGACAACCTCTACCTTGGCAAGACTGCCAAGGCAGAGACTGCTAAGCTTGCAGATGTGGCAGTCAGCGCTGACACTGCCGGCAGTGCCAGTCAGGACAGTCAGGGGCGAGTCATCGCCTCCACCTATCTGACGAAGGCGGACGCGTCTGCAACGTACCTCGGGAAGGCAGACAAGGCTGCCTCCGCCTCGGCGGCCGACACGGCGGCGGTGGCGACCAAGGCCACGCAGGACAGCGTAGGAAACGTCATTGCCACGACGTACGCCAAGAAGGCTGAGGTACCCATTCAGGTTAACGCTGACTGGAACGCTACGACTGGTGCGGCGCAGATTTTCAACAAGCCTGCGTTGGGTGCGCTAGCGACTAAGAACACCGTAGCTTACAGTGAGGTGACGGGCACACCTAGTCTCGGCACCCTCGCCTCTATGTCTGCGCTGGACTACTCGTCCAACTACCTCATCAACAAGCCCGTCATCCCGACGGTCTCTACCGCTGGCAAGACCGGCTCCTACACGGATCTCATCAACAAGCCGGTCGTCCTCAGTTTGGTGGGCTACGACGCCGCTGCCGACAAGGTCACACTGGGCAAGCCGCTTTCAGTCTGGTACGTGAACCTCACTGCCGGAGGCCGCCTTACAGGCGAGGACTCGTCGCAATGGAAGTCCACGGATGTGTATGCCGAGACGTATGATACAGGCTCGGCCCTGCACCTTCGCGCCGTCAGCTCCCCTACCGATCCGGGGTCTTTTAGTCTTGTCGCCAAGAAGGCAGACAAGACAGAGTACGAGCTTCATGGAGATGCCCAGACGGGCGTGCTAGCTTGGCGAGGACAGCGGGTGATGACGTCGCAGGATGTCTCCACCGCCGGCAAGACTGGCTCCTACACCGACCTTTCCAACAGACCTGCCGTTCTGGACAAGCTCAGCTATACCAACGGCGAGGTCTCGGTCAGCGCGGCGTTGTCGGTCACCAGCAGACTGTCTGTAGGCGGTTGCAAGGTCCTTGCACACCACTACACGATGACCTCAGGGGGGGTGCACAGCGACGTCGAGTTCATCGGTCCTGCCACAAACGGGCACGACGGAGCGGTGCTGTCTTTGCGCTCTCTAGCGGACAGCACCGAACCCGGGGGGGTATTCGTACACACGCGATTGCCCTCTGGGGAACTTGGGCCGACGCTTAACCTCTCTTCCGACGGACACGCATACTGGAATGGCTTGGCCATTCTTTTGGACGGTGCGAAAGTGTCGATGCTGCCCCTTGCGACCGGAGGGCTTCTGACCGGAGAGGACTCAGCTTCTTGGAAAAGCTGTGATCTGTACGCACGTACGTTTGCTACGGGTGCGGGCCTTCACCTCAGGGCGGATGACTCACCTACAGCGCCGGGGACATTCTCTTTGGCTTGCCAGCGGGCTGGATACGTGTGTACGCTGGACGGTGTCCCTGACTCTAAGACTTTGTATTGGAACGGCAGCAGGGTTCTGACGGAGGCGTCGCTGGCGTCAGGGACGAGCATTCTCGACTCCGGAGTAGCCACGCTCGCTAGTGAAGAAGTCTACTCCTTGGATGCGTAGAATGTACGTATGCCATTGAAAGTTATGGACATTCTATGTCCTTCAGACTACACTATTGTCTATAGGAGGACCGAGTGAAGGTCATCGAAAAGTACACTGGAGAGAAGACGTACGCGTTCCCGAACGGAGAAATTGCTTCTCCGGAAACTGTGTATGCTAAGTGGCCCGCGGCCAAGAAGTTCGCCTATGTCGTAGAAACGGATGAATCCGGCGAGATCATGTGGGGTGTGGGTAACTTGAGCGCTGTTTGCTCAAAATACAACATCGACATGACCCTCTCCGAGGAAGAAAAGATCAGCAAGATCCAAAATCTTCGCAACCTCGTGCGCGAGGAGGATACGACCCCGTCGGCTGAGGAGCGCATTGCCGCGGCCCTCGAGTACCAGAATGTTATGGCTATGGCGGACGCCACGGAGTAGCTCATGTCTTACGAACTCATCAAGCGCAACTTCGACCGTGGGCTCTGGACCGTGCAGATGGTCCTCGTGTGTGTGAAGAAGGGCCTTATCACCGAGGCCCAGTATGAAGAGATCGTTCATCCCAAGAAGGACGAGAACGACTCTCTGGCCAAGGTGGGCATCTGATACACCGCCGGGGCCCTAAGCGACGGGGGTACCCGGAATTCTCAACGGTCGCAATTGGAGAACTGCTATGGCTGAATATGCAAGCAAAGGGCTGGCCAACGGAGTGGGCATCCCCGCTCTAGTGCTGGGATCTCTTGGTTTCCTCGGCGCCGCGAACAACGGCAACGGCGGAATCCTCGGCGGGATTCTCGGAGGCGGGTGCGGCGACAAGGTCTCCGCCCTCATGGCCGAGAACTCCATGCTCAAATCCGAGAACTACTCGGACAAGGTGAGCAAGGAGACGTACGCCCAGACGTTGACGGACAACCGTCGCCTCCGCGACGAGATGTTCGCATACGTCAAGCCCATCGCTGACGAGGTCGCGTCCAACCGCGAGCGCGTGGCGGTGCTGGAGATGCAGTGCTCCAAGAACTCTGAGCTGGCTGAGCTTCGTGAGAAGCTTGTGCGTGCGGAGCTCGGTGCCAAGATCGACACCGTTGCTCAGACGTGCGGCTGTGGCATCAATCAGCTGAACACCGCAGTGGCGGGACTCTCCAACACGCTCAACGCGATCACTGCGACGATCATCCCGCAGTCCGCCATCTGCCCGCCGGTGATGCCTCGCTACAACAGCTTCACCACTCCGACCGATACGGCTCCGGCAACTCAGCCGGTGACCGGCGTTGTGAAGGCGGCGTGAGATGAAAGTCAGTCTCACGAAAGTTCAGACGATTCTGCCTGAGTTCGTCGAGGCAAGACTGCTTCCGGTGGCTCCGCCGACGATGAAATTTCTCATCGGCGGGGCGCTACCGGTCGTGCTCGCCAAGGCGGACGAGATGGTCGCTCAGTACCTGCCGACGCTGAAGCAGTTCGGTTTGGTCGACGAGCAAGGGCGTTTGGATATGGAGAAAGCGTCGGCGTTCATCCGCGCCGGTTTCGAGAAATCCGGGAGCATTCCGCTCTTCGGGTTCATCTTCAAGCCTGAGGACGGAGAGGCGCTGATCGCCATCATGGAGAAGTACCATGACTGAAAAGACGTGGATGGAAGTGGAGATGGATGAGACGGTCACCCTGCTCCGCAAGCGGCTCGAGGAGCTGAACAATACTCCGCCGGACGAGGTTGATTGTGACGTCGTTCACGAGCTCAAGGACATTTACAAGGCCCTGTACTACCTCTTCTCCGTGAAGAAGGCGATGGGCTGAGTCGAGAAACAACTCTTCGAGGAAGGCCGTTGCAAAGCGGCCTTTTTGTTGTATAACAAAAGGTGCGTACGTAGGCGTCGGTGACCGTCAGGTGGCCATTTGATTAAGGTACGCTTTTGGATTAGCCCCGTTCCCGCCTTGCTTCGCGCGCCGCGGCTCGTCCACGAAGGTACATGGACCCCATGGTCCACACCGTCCGGATGAACCCGTACGCGCCGAAGACGGCGATGCCCTCCAGCACCGTAAATCCCCAGATGATATAGATCACGAAGGCGATGTAGGCTACGAGGGTAAGCCACTCCTCCGTCATCAGCAGGCGGAGAGCTGTGCGCGGGATGACGAAGACTCCGCAGAAGGCGAAGAACCAAAGGACGATGTCTTGGAACATGGCTCACCTCACCTGAAGCTCACGAAGGATCTTTTTGCCAATGGGAACGAGGTTGAACGCGACGTTGTCAACCTTGTATGAGCCAAAGACAGGCTTCCCGTCCCTGCAGACGACGTCGAATATGGACTCTCCGACAGAGCCGGGAAGCGGGTACTGCCAGTTGCTCACTGTGGCGTCAGAGCCTACCCGAATCCCTCGAAGGTATGCGACTGACTGGCCGGCTTGGTTCTGGTACATCCCGGTGTCACAGTTTGCTCGGTAGAGAACCAGCTCCAAGTCGTACGGCTTGGACGGGGTGCTGTTGACCCATGCCGTCCAGAAGGTGTGTGTAGCTTTGATGGTGATCTCGTCAGCCGCGCGAACGAAGACCGCCATGTCCCCGGCCACGCCCACGGCGAGCCAATCGTTCTTGTCCCAAGCCCCCGCGCCCCCGGCAACCAAACAGCAGACAAAAGCAGTGAGCAGTCGTTTCATGGGGCCTCCGGGCGATGGTAATCAACGTACGTCGATTATACGCACAACCCGCTGTCTCTCGTCCCTTGACGCCCTCCTCCACTCCATCGTATACTACAGACCGCTCGGAACCCCGTGGGGTCAGGCCAGCGGCAACGTCTTGGCCGATGTCTCCGAAATCAGCGAATTCGCGGTGTTCCGAGCGCTGGATTCAGTCTGCCATCGACATGGGAACTACGAAAGGGCGTTGGCAGGCTGGCGGTGTATACTGCGCCTTGTCCTGCCACTTTTTGTTTTTAAACCAAAGAGATGACGGTTTTGATGCATGGCGGGGCGCAAAAGGGTTGAAGGCCTCGCAGTTTTTCGGTTTTGCTGCGGGGCCTTCGCTTTTACTGGACTGCCTTGCTCAGTGCGTCGTGCTTTGCGGCGCATCCGAGGTATCGCTCCCGACACTCTCCAAGAAACTCGACAGCCTCTGAGAGTAGCTTCTCGCATCCGGAAGCTCCGGCTCCGTCAGCACCTTTGGCAGCAGCGGCCTCTCGCCTTGCGAGACGCCTGCGCACCCGGTCAAGCTCAGTGCGAGCGCTGGCAAGATCAGCATCCACGCTCTCCTTGGTGTCCATCGCTTCTCTAAGCTTCCCATAGTCCTTGGCTCCCTGCTGTGCGGCCGCGACGGCGGCCCTCTTCTCGTGCTTGATGTCCGACATGTTCCCGCCGAAGTAGACGCCCGCCGTAAACACGAGCACGACGACAATCAGCTTCAGCGTTGCCTCGGTGTCCGAGCTCATCGCGACATCCTCGTGGAGACGTCGAGCCTCGCCATGCGCTGGCGGAGGGCGTTGCGGTACGCCTGCATCATGCGTCTCTGGTACTCGGAGTCCCCGAGCTCCTGACGGGTGTTGTTGATCTCCTCGAGGGGCGCGCCCATGTCGAGCTGGGCGACGAGCTTCTTGGTGAGGTTCTGCCTCCACCGGTCGAGGGACTCGATGCGGATGCGGAGCTGGAGGTACTCGGCTCTGAGTCGGTCCTTGAAGTCCTCGCTGAGCATCAGCGGGACAGTCTCTTCGAGGGTCAAACTAGCCTCCTGTAAAGATGCCTACGACAGTGGTACATTGTAATTTGTGCGTATGTTAAGTGGTAAAATTCCTGCATCTTACAGGAGGTCCCAATGGACGACAAAGTCAACCATCCCGCTCACTACACGTTCGGTGAGCATGAGGTCATCGAGGTCACGGAGCTCCTGAGCTTCTGCCTTGGCAACGCCATCAAGTACATCCTTCGCTCCCCGCACAAGGGCCATGAGTCGGAGGATCTGGAGAAGGCCTGCTGGTACATCCGCCGTGCGGCTGAGAACGAGGGTGTCGACCCGGAGACGTTCCTCGCCGCCTACGACGTGCTCAACACGTTCGATGACGACGACGCCCTGCTCGTCCTGCTGGCCTTCGCCGAGGTCGATCCGGAGAAGCGTGAGCGCCTGATGACCAAGCTTCTCGAGAACCTCGAGCGCCGGGTCGCCGAGGCCAAGAAGTCCGAGCAGATGCTTGGTGGCAATTGCGTGACGGTGTACCTCTTCAAGGAGGAGTTCTGATGGCCAAGTCCTCTGTCACCGCCGACGTCATCCTGACGTTCGAGCTCGAGGGGGCCCAGCCGGAGGCGCAGGCGTTCATCTTCGACTCGTTCGACGACACCTCCGCGGTGGAGCGCTTCAACGCAGGCGCGATTCGCGTCACGATGTGGGTGGAGCCTGCGTCCAACGAGCCCCGGACGTACGAGCACGACGGGATGAAATGCCACCGGTTCACGGTGAGCATGTCCATGACGTTCGCCATCGAGGGCGGGTATGCCGATGCGCAGGCGTGGGTGCTTGACCGGCTCCAGCCCAAGAACGGCGTGCACAACATGGTGGTGCAGTCGGTCAACCTCCTCTGCACCCCCCTCATCGATGGCCACTGAGATCTACTCGCAATACGGCCTCGACATTGACGACATCTTCTGGCGAGGCGACGGCGGACAGGCTCTGGGGTACTACGACCCCACGGGCGTGGACATCGGCCAGCGCTTCGCCGCCGGGTCGTCCGACTTCAGCACGGGGCTGTACACGGGCGGGTCCGACATCAGCCGGAGGCTGGGGGGTGCGGCGTTCGGGATATACCGCTGTGGCGGTGTCCCGTGGAACATGCGCCGCACAGCTCTTGGCATCGGCATTGACGCTGACATCGACTACTGGAAGGACTACCTGAGGAGTTGGGTGAACAACGGCGGCGGGATGCTCAACGTGACCGGGCTGACCGACGACGAGTATGCTCGACCGCACCACTCGTCCAACCGTTACAGCTTCGTGGTGTACGCCTTCTCCCCTTGGAAGAAGGCCTCGGTGTCCTTCAATGCGGAGCGTGTTCAGATTGGTTGGTCCTTCCACGGAAGCTCGTCGCAGAACTACGTCTACGGCAAGGCGTTTGAGGTGTCCGCCTACCTCAAGGGGTGGGCGTTCTCGACGAACATCCGCGCCGGTGGCGGCACGCGTGAGCATTGGAAGTTTACGGCGTCACAGTCTGGCTACGGAACCAAGACGTACGAGGTGCTGATCGGAGCGAACAATGACTCCAACCTGCCCTACGTCGGTACGTACGGGTTCTCCGAGACCAACATCTATGGGCGCAACTGGTACTGGCACCAGTAAGGAGGCGGGAATGCCACAGAACACAGGGTACTTCATGCCCGATGGCAGGGACATCGGGACCGTCTTCAAGGCAGGCAACACCGGTGGCTCGACGGGCATTCTGCTCTACGAGGGCGTGGACGTCTCCACCTACTTCGCCCCCAAGGTGTACGTCACCAACACCCCCTCCACGAGGATCTACGGGTCCAACGGGCGCGACCTCGTCAACATCTTCGAGAGCAACGACCCGCCGGTGACCGTAGAAATCACGCTTTCCACCAATACCGCCAATGCAGTGCTCACCACTTACTATGTGCCCGACGGTTACGATAGCGCCAGCAAGCGCGAGGGCTACATGGTCAACCTGTCTGGGTCTGCTCTGAGCATCAAGCAGTTACGAGATGATTGGCTAACCGACGGGTATAGAAACAGCTTCGTCATCTCTGACAGTCTTCCTGACTACACCGGTGGAGACCTAGTAGTGCGGCTATACAGGAATGGCTCTGTGGCTTGGTCAATTACTGTTCCAGCGGCTGGGGAATGGGAAATGGGCAGCCGGACGTTCAATGACGGTCGGCACTGGTTCAGGAAGGATGATGGCAACCTGAATAGGTATGCCGCAGCACCTAATTTCCCCTTTTCCTCCGGGTCTTACTACGCCACGGTGTCCTACACCGGGTACAAGAGGGTCTGATGCAGAAATTCACTTTACAGGTGACGGCGACCTTCAACGCCGAGAGCTATGCGGACGCGCAGACGTGGGTGCTCAACCAGCTCAACGAGGATGAGGAGAGTACGCACATGAACATCCAGAACCTCTCCTTGGTGAGGTGGTGCAACCCCGTCACCAACGAGCCCATCGACCCCCAGAAAGTCACGGGATATCACGAGGTCAAGGACGCGCCATGAAAACCGTCATATACAATTTGCCCTGTGTGTCGAAGTTTGTCTCCGACCGCATCCCGGGCAACGACGAGTTCTCCCCGACGGACGCCAACCTCGGCCTCCTCAAGGGCGGCAAGCTCGTCGCTGGAGTGGTTTTCAACATGTACACGGGCACCGGCATCTGCATGCATGTCGCCGCCGAGGGCAAGGACTGGATGTCGCGGGAGTTCCTGCGCGCTACGTTCCGCTACCCCTTCGTCCAACTTGGATGCCGGCGCGTGACGGGTCTCGTCCGCACGGACAACCTCGCCGCTCAGAAGTTCGACGAACACCTCGGGTTCAAGCGTGAGGGGCTCATCCGGGAGGGTGACGACGACGGGTGCGACCTCATCCTATACGGCATGCTTGCCAAAGAGTGCCGTTGGCTGAACATTTAAGGAAACGAAATGGGAAAGAAGAGTGGAGGCTCCGCTCCATCGGTGGACCCGCGCGTCGGCGCCGCCATGGAGAAGCAGGCTAACCTGCTTGAGCAACAGCAGAGCTGGTACCAAAACGAGATCTACCCGTGGATGCAGGCGCAGGCCGCCAAGCAGAACAAGTGGGCGGAGGAGGACCGAGCAAACGCGCTGGATCAGGCCCAGTGGTGGCAGGACCTTGCGCAGAAGCAGTACGACAAGCAGAACGAGCAGTCGGACTTCTACTTCAACCACTACAAGAATGACATCCTGCCGATTGAGAGGTCGCTGATCGCGGACGCCAAGAACTACAACACGTCCGCGGAGGCCGAGAGGCAGGCGCAGGCCGCCCTTGGCGACTACCGCACAGCGTACGCCAACCAGCGCCGGCAGCAGAACATGTCGATGCAACAGTATGGCATCGACCCGACGTCCGGTGCGTACCAGTCGCAGAACCGCGCCATGGACCTCAATCAGGCCGCCATGTCCGCCGCCGCGGCGAACCAAGCGCGCTCCGCTGCTGAGGCGCTCGGCTGGGAGAAGAAGCTCGCAGTGACCAATCTTGGTCAGCAGTACATCAATAACGCCAACAACGCCACTCAGCTGGGCAATGCAGCGGCAAGTACGTACGGCTCCGGAGCCACCAGCGCTCTCGGTAACGCCAACACTTATGGTCAGCAGGGGCTCAGCAACCTTGGCGCACTGGCGAACGTCGGACTCAATTCGTACTCGTCGCTTGTCAATGGCTGGGGAAGCTATGGCAATCAGGCGATGAACGTTAGCAACTACAACCTGAATGCGTATCAGGCACAGCAGGCGGCGAAGCAGAACGCACTTAATGGCTTCTGGAACCGCTTCCAGACGTTCTCGAACATCGCAGATGCGTGGGTTGGTCCAACGTCCTTCCAACGTATCGGGCAAGGCTTCGGCGGAATTATGGGCGGCGTCGGCAGGGCTGGCGGAGCGGCGTAAGGAAAAAATAGGGAGACATAAATGGGTTGGCTTGCACTTGGACAGTACATTGAAGACCGCAAACAGCGCGACGAGCTGTCGCGAGACGTCTCCGCGGCGGAAGCGAAGCGTGAGGGAGCAGTTGGTGAGGCGGAACAACAGAAAGGCATCGCCGCGGCGCAGCAGGAGGCGGTGGACTCTTTGAACGGAGGTCCTGCTCTTCAGGCGGGCGTGGTCAAACCGGTTGACCCCATCGCACTCAGTGACAATGAACGCGAGGACGTCCGGCAAGCGGCGGCGCTTCAGTTTGATCGAGACACAATCGCCGCTAGGCGAAAGTTCGCGGTGAAGCGCGGGGATGCGAATGGCCTCAGGCAGCTCGCGAACGAAGAGGTCCTGCTGGATACGCGCCAGCACATCATGAACACTGTTCGTGGGCTCCACAGCGACGACCCCAAGGTCCGCGCACAGACGCTCCGAGAGGTTACATCGTTCATGAACCCGTATCTCGAGAACGGCAAGTACACCGTCACTGACGATGGCATGCTCGTCCCTGTAGATGCCAAGGGCAAGCAGACAGGGCCTGCTGTCCAACCGAACATGGGGCTGATCAGCCAGTACCTCCCGAGCTACATCAATATGTACACGCTTGAGAGAACTGGCGGCCTCAATGGGTTCCTCGGAACCCAGCAGGCCGCGGACAACCTGAACTACGCGGGTGAGGGGAACGTCCGTGCCAACCGCACGAACCGCTCCGAGAACAGACTTCGTTCTGCTCAGGCGGCGAACCAGTACGCCAGTGCGGAGAGCAACCGCGCCAGTGCCCGGGCGCACGACGCAAATGCGTTCTCCACGTACTACAAGCTCGCGAGCGCGGACACTACTCCGCATGTGCTTACGCCCGGCGCTGCCAGGGGGACAGGCGCTGGCGCCTACCCGGACCTGAACGCTGGCGGCCCGTCCGTGCACATCTCCCAGCCTGTTGAGGTCGCTGAAGGCAGTGAGCGCATCCTGTCACTGGACACCGGGAGCACGAAGGGCGGTGCGCAGTTGCGCATCCTCAGCCGTGAAGACGGCAGTGAGATCACCCTTCTTCCGGGTGAGACCATGAAAACCCACGATGCCATGGAGGTCGCTGACAAGAAAACGTTCGGTCCCAGCGCACAGTCCGGCACGTTCGTGGTGAAGCAGAACGGCACGTTCATTCCTGTCCATGGTGTCACCTACAAGGGCCAGAACGGACAGATGATGACCACGCTGAAGTTCGGCGCGGGCAACGAGAAGACCCTCCCTGCGGAGCAGGCGGCGAGGATGCGCGCCTCGTCCAGTGGCGTCCCGTTCATCAATGACGAGTACATCCAGAATCTCAAGGCTCGTCAGCAGGCACAGATGGATCGCTATGCTGGAGCTGGCCAGCGGGGGCAGGGGGCGCTGGTCTTTGACCGCACCTCGCTCTACAACCGTGGCTACGCGCCCGGGACGCCAACCGCGGAGTACGTGCTCCAGAGGATTTACGGGAGCGACATGCCCCCGATGCAGTGGCCGCGTATCCAGCGAGTCGATGGCAATGGGCAGTACGCCCCTGCAGGAGCGCAGTACGCTCCCACCAGCGGGCAGACTCTTCCCTACGGCAGACCCGTCGGAGCTGGGCAGGGCGGCTATGCGGCGCCGAATGGCAGTGTTTCATCCGGTACAGGCGGGTACCAGTACCCCCAAACGGGCTCAAACAGCACGGATACGACAGTGGCGCGGCCCCCAGCAAGCGCAGCCGGTGGGACGGGAGACTCCCTGCACCCGGGCGCGTCGCCTGATGAGATCCACGATGCGTACACGTCTACGGACATCGGCGAACCCCCGTCCTATCCTAGTAGCGGTGTTGCCAACGCGTCTGCAAACACGCCTTCTACCGGAGCAGGAAGCAACGCCTCCGCGGGTGCGAAGACCACGATGGCCAGCATCGCCTCCGGCGGTGACCACGCTCAGCCAGACACGACCGTCCAGCAGGGCAATGAGGCCCCGGTGAACCGTGAGCAGTCGGCCACCGCCCTGCCTGCTCGACGAGAGCACGGGGTTCAGCTTCCCTACGCAGACACGGACATCTACCGGCACAAGCCCTTCAGCGAGACACGAGGCGGCAAGGAGCTTGGCGCCATTGGCCAGAAGATCAGCGACCTCTACCACTCTGGCGAAGGCAAGGAGTACACCGGCAACGGCTGGCAGGA
>ERZ1026856.410-NODE-410-length-27710-cov-6.350678_pt1 | contig 27710 bp, 25 predicted proteins | sample MGYA00380158_ERZ1026856 | MGnify/ENA primary metagenome ERZ1026856 (study PRJEB33269, sample SAMEA4719794) | human gut metagenome | biome: human-associated habitat; feature: organic feature; material: feces | place: Cameroon | collected 2013-10 ...
CTGGGAATTGTTTGGCAGGGGAGTAAGAGGTAACGAAAATGAGTGAGGAAAACACGCAAAAACGATATAGTTCACACTATGACTACAGCAGATTGCACAAACCAAAATTTCAGGAGGTGATATGAAATCATTGATCACGAGATGCAACAAGGTGGGTTTACCGATTTTTGTATCTCCATTTTATTTTTTAGTTAGATATTATATTTATGAAAGGAAGGATGATAAAATTATGTATACTACTCTTGAGCAATATACCTATTATAAATCTTTTGCTGAAGATTATTTTAATTTTGCTAAAAATGTGATTTTAAGATATCCAAAGTCTATTCAAATATTGGTGGACTATGCAGATATGGTAAGATTCACATTTGCTAATATTAGAAGGCCGAATACTATTATGCTTCATATCGATAATATTGTTTGTGAGTGTGGCAATGGTTATAATAAAAGAGCTATTTGTAGTCTTATAATTATTGCAATTACTCATGAGCTATTTCATGTAGAACAAGCAATGATACAGCATAAATATGTGGAGAATGAGTTTTATCATCAATGGGTGGAAAGATGTATAGACTATAAAGTATTTAGCTGGTTAAGTGAAAATAGAGAGGCTATTAATAAGCGATATGATATGGATTTAGATCTAAGCTATTTTGATAATAGAAATACAAGATGCGATCAATATGCAAGTGTTTCTACTGAGGAATACTATAAGTATATCTTTCTGAATGTGGTATTTAGAAAGGAAGAACCTTATAGAAACTTTGTCAGCTCTGTATTAGATAAATATCAGAATATAGTCATTTTCTTTAATGATGGATCGAACTTTTTAATTAAGAATAATGGTGGCTTTTGCGATTCATGTCTAAACGATTTCATCCATGTAGTTGGTAGCATGGCTGGACGTTATGATCGTTATACGGTAAGCGTTAATGTGGTAGAGGGAACGTACAGGGATAAGGTTGGTGTTGCAATGGTGACATTTACACTGTCTAATCGTCAAATCTATCCGATGGACTTTAGGCAAATGTGATCATTGTAGTGCAAGAATTAACCTCCACCACAATTGTTGTAGTATGGTGATCAGATTTAAAGTCCTTAAATTAACATTGCTTCACACTACGAGGAGTGATGACCCTACGTAGCCAATCACTATTATTCTTTTACTTACACTTATAAGAGAAGAGGCCTCCACCCTCTTCTCTTTTTTTTCATATAGCTCTCTCGACATATAAATAATTATACTTATGGAGGCTAATTATGAAATATGAAGTTTTAAGAGTCCCTCCTAATATTGACTCTTTTAGACATGCTTATGATATTCTTAAAGCTTATCTCTTTGATGTCTTAGAGATGAACTTTAATGAGTTCTATAAATTTTGTGAATCTTGCTATTTCTTAATGGATAGTACTAGAGAATACTATATTGGTGCAGCCTATATCTGTAGAAAGACTGATGTGAATTCTGAGCTTTTACAGTATATGAGAGTATATACTTTAGATCCCATTCTCTTTATTGATGGAGATGAGATTAAAGATTCTTATATGAAACTCTATGACCTTATCAGCACTATTATCAAAGATAAGAATGATGGTATGATCATTGTAGAGAATATTCCTGACGAGAAAGCATATACCAATGCTCTCAAAAATACAGGATTCATGAATGTTTCTACAGATCAAACTATCAGATGGATTAAATTACCTAAGACTACAGATGATTCTTTCTATAAAAAATTTGACTTTACCAAAGATCTTGATACTGTAGACAAGATGGTCAGATTTCATAATGAGCATGTAGATGAATCTATGGCTCAGGAAGAATATATGAGAAGACTTCTTGAAGAGAATAAAGCTAATCATCAACCTGATCCTCCTCAGTTCTTACAGACTGAAGAAGATTTCATGAGACCTAATCCTAAATGTGATTGTAAGTGTATGACATGTGCTAATTTTGATAAATGCCATAACTCTTATAATAAAACTCACTGTCATTGGCCAGATGAGCATAAACATTAAAGGAGGATGATTGTTATGGACGAAACTTTTATTGGTTACATTGTTGAGGACTAATAATTTGTAAAAATAAGGAGGATGGTAGAAATGAAAAAGCTTTATTATGACCCGTGGGCCGATCCCGATGAAGAGATCGTCGATGATGATGACTGCGAGGATTATGATTTCGATCATAACATGGGCCTGTAACTAATTTATCAATCCCAGATGTCTCTATTATGAGGCATCTGGGATCCTTATTTTGATCACATAATAGTAAATACAATTTGGAGGAGCAATCTATTATGATGATCGTATTTAACCGCAATGAATACATGGAAGCAGTACAAGCACAATCAAAATACTTCCAGTCTGATCCTTTAGAAACACGTAAAAATCATGTTTATGAAGTTGGCAGTCTTGGGTTTGATCTTGTTCTTTGTAGAGATTTTAAGAACGATCCCAAAAAAGAATTCTTTCTGGTTATTCCCGATGCTCTTTTAGATCCTAGCAAAGAATATGTAAGAGTCTTATGCAAATTTACTAATAAGAATGGTCAATTGATGGAAGATTACAATTATCTTCTTCATAATGACAGTACTGATGGATTTGTTAAGATTTTTAAAACAACTGTTAAAGAGATTAACAAGTGCACCAGTTGTTAAAAAAGAAAAGGATGTAGGAATTATCCTACATCCTTTAATTTATTTACTTAACCCAAGACGGGCAAGGCGCATGAACACGAATAGCCTCATGCTCAGGAACAGTGGTCGGAGACTTGGAATAACGGGCAGAGCCATCATCATTCACGCCAACCTTCTGAGGATAGAGACGGGTGCTGGGAGCAACCATCTTGAGGCTCAGAGAAACATCAGACTTCTCACGAGCACCCATAGGAAGCTTGCGACCAGTGTGCAGGAAGGTATTCACGAACTCCTTGGAGATATTCACCATGGAAGCCGCTTCAGACTTCTTGACTTCATAAGACTCCATCATATTGGCAGCCTCAGCCTGAGGAACCTTAGCGGCACTCGAGACAATAGAACTGCACATAGCACGGAAGTCCTTGCAAGGATTATAGGTGTCAACAACACCCTCCTTAGAATAAACACTGACCTCATAAGACGGGTCATTAAGCATAGCCTTCATCACACGAACTTCGTCCTTATGAGAAGAGCTAGTCTGAGAGAGTCCAGTCTTGATCTCGTTCACAAGACCTTTAACAGATTCACTCATAACAAATCCTCCTTAAAATTTTGGTTTTATTAATATATAGAAAGTAGTGTATCTTTCTATTATCAATCATTAGGATTGGGATAGAAAAACATTGGGCAAATCGGTTTAGGTGGTTTGCCTTTATCTTCTATCAATTTATTGATTTCTACTGGTGTCATAGATGATAAGAATGAAATGAAATTATTCTTATCAATACGATCAACATTTTTATTTTTTTCTTTTTTAGCCATAATTGCCTCCATTTAGAGCAATACAGGTTTATTTATCTGTATGCACTATAATAGTTTATTACTGAGATTACGATTACTCAGCATCAATATAGGCTGCTAATTTAGGATTGAGCTTGATGATATCTTCGGTAGTCATATTTGTCTCATCAAGCAATCTGGAAATGGTCTGACTAAGAGGTTCAAACTTCTTAGTCTCATCGACAAGAAATCTATCATACTTAGTGATAAACTCGGAGATCTTTTCATCTTCCATAGTATTATTCTTCTTAAGCATGATAGTCAGAATAAGAGAAGCAATAATAGAAGTATAATTGACTGCACTGGTTTTAGCTTGATCAAATGCAGTATCAATTCTCTTCTGCATTAAAATTTCTTTAGCAATAGGATTAGACTTTTTAGGTCTCTGATATACCTTTTTCATAGAGATCATATACCTCCTTAATGAGTTACTTTAATGTAATTGGCCTTGTAAAGGTTAATTAGGGAGGTATAGAACAGTTTAATAAATGACTTAAGGGAGTGTGATACTCTTATGAAAATGATGAGTGAGTTAGTACCTCTCAGATTATACTCGTCTAATAGAAGGGTTTTTGTCCCTCTTGATCCTAAAAATAAAAGATTTGGTTCTGCTATTTTCTTAATGTCTCCTGACAGAAATGAAAATGAGAAGATGACTAGAATTCCTTATCTACATCTTCAAGAGCAGTACTATAAGTCTTACTTCATTGACAGAAATGTCATGACATATATCAATAGTGATGCTTATAGAGATGATGAGCCTACTACCTTTAATGAATTACAGGAAGCTGCTCTCTCTGAAGCTATGTTTCATTCTGATAAAGCCAAGCTTGTAATTAAGAATGGTTCTACTATGGATGAGGTCAATATTAAACGAGTGCTCAATAAGGATTTTATTGAGCATGCTTCTAATATGATTTCTTTTAAGAAGTCTACAGATGAGTTTGTTGTTCAAGTTCATCCTAGTGTTGCTGATCTTCAGGCTAATGCTCCCAGTTATGTAACTAAGAGTGATAAGTCTGTCTATTCTTATTACATTGACAATACTATTCATATTCTCTCTTATATGGTCTATAATGAGAAGACTATGGATGGTCCTTATGATAAATATTGTGAGGCAGAACTAATTGCTTGTATGGTTGGTCTCCAGTATGAGATCAATCCTATGATTGCTGAATATACTGGTTCTGCTCTTACTCAGCTTGATTGGCTTAAAGAGAAATATAAGAAGATCCTTAAGAATAATAATTTCATGATTAAGGATAATAATAAAGATATTACTGGTCTTTATGTAATCGATGTCATTCATGAAATCTATAAGACTAAAGGTCCTGCTGGACTTAAAAGATTCTTGTCTGGAGATATGAATCTCTTTAGGCAGCTCTCTACCAGAAAGGCCTATGCAGTTATTGCTAGTCTCTTTAATACTTCTCTTACTGAAGGAACTCTTAGTTCTGAAGAGAGAAATAATCTTAAAGATAAAGATTTTGGCCTTCCTGAAAAGAGAAAGTATCCTATGCCTGATGAAGCTCATGTAAGATCTGCTATCAGATTCTTCAATCATTGCGATAAAGAAGATGAAGAAGAGCTTGCATCTGCTATTAAGGCTAAGATTAAGAAGTTCAAGATGAAAGACGTTAAAGTGGGTGAAGGCAATAGACTCAGCAAATATATGACTGATTCTGTCAATGAATCTGCTTCTGTTGCTCAAAATCTTGAAGGATATATTGACTATAATATCGATAGTGGAAAACCCATTATTGGTGATAAGTCTAAGGATTATATCTCGGTACTTCAGATTTGTGAAGACCTTGATCCTATTGAATTCCAAAGGATTTCTTTCTATCCTGTCTATAGAGATAGCAAGTATATAAAGAAGAGAATTGTTCTCTATGATCCTAATGGAGTTCCTATGAGCTTTATGGATGTCTATAACTTCCCGAGCTCTCCTAACCTTGCACAGATCACTACTGCTGTTGCTAGATCTTATAGAGGTCAGCATCTTGGTGCTAAGATGCTTAAACAGCTTCTTGATTCTAATTTCCATATTGAGAATGGAATCAATAGATACTGGTGGACTGTTCATCCTGGTAATGAAGCATCTGAAAAGATTGCTATCGATGCTAGGTTTAAGAAGATCAATGATGATCTTGATGACTTTGGCAGATATACTTACATCTATGATTTCGATAGTAAATTTGATGATAAGTTTGTTCCTGCTGTAAGTGAATCTTCTATGATGCTTTCTGAGAATGCTGGGTTCTATTTCCCTGAGCAGACTACAGAAGTTCTTAAAGAAGACGTAGTAAATGATATTAAGTTTAAGAAGTTTCTTTATAAGGAGCGTCTTAAGAATGCTCGTGCAGTAATTCCTATCTATAATGAAATTAAGTCTCGTAACCCCAATATTGAACGCACGTATCGAGAAGTCGAGCTCTATAAGGGTAGAAACCTGTACGTTGACACATCCTATTATCATGAAATGTATCTTAAAAATGCATATAAGGGTACCAAGCGTGCTTTGTATATGTATTTCGATTTCTTGAGCAGACTGATGGAAAATGAGCAAGTAATGAAGGCTTATCCTACTATTACTTACTTCTTCCCTGTCAAGTATACAAGAAATGCTACTAATCTTGAATCCTTAATTGACTGGAAACAAGATTTCAATATCTTCTCTCTTATCTTCTATATGGCTCGTAAAGATCCTGAAGTTCTTAAGAGATGGAAAGGTAAGCAGATGATCTTCCTTGGAGATAATGGATATTTCAAGATCGATTTCAGTGATTTTAATACTAGAAATCTTGTAAGACTTAAGAAGAATCTTACTAGAATTCTTTCTGGTGCTAAAATCATTAATGATGAAGATCCTGATGATATTGAAGATCTCAAGAATGATAATGATCATGATACTAGTGTAAAAGCTGATACCATCAATGCTATCAATAGTATCGAAACTAGAGCATCTATTGAGATTGATGATATTGGAGCTATTGATACTGCATTTGTATCTCATCTTTCTATGGATAATATAATGCCTAAGATTGATGGAAAGAGTACAGCAATGTTTATCTTAGCTCCTACAAGTAAAGCAGTTGTCTCTGAAATTGGAGATAAAGCTCTTAGGATTAAAGGAATTAATTCCTATTACAAATCCAAGATCTAAAAAAAAAAATAAAGGGAAGCGCAATGCTTCCCTTTAATTCTTTGGCATAAACTACGCCACTGGGTATCTTTTTTGATACCTGAAGAAATTTCTTTCTTCGTTTTTAGTTCTTTTGAGTTTTGTGAAAGGATGTAAAACAAGAGATAAACATGAAACTTCTTTTCCCTATATGCATAGGGTGGTAAGGGCAGAGAGGTTGCTGACGATTTTGCGAAAAGACTTTTGGTACCCTCGGCAAAAGCATCTGATAATACTGATAAGTATTGATGTTCAGGATACAAGAATCTATATTCACTTAATCTCCTCTCTGCTCTCACTATAATAGTATGTAACTACTATATTTAACTTTTACGAATCCTGTTCATAGACATTATGCATAGGACTAGGAACGATGAACTGATTGCAAGTAGCCATCAGACCAACGATCTTACCAACGGTCTCAAGCACAATGATATCGGACTCGATAGAAGACTTGACCTTACCATCGAACTGCTTCGTACGAATATTGTAAGGTCCATACTTATTCATGTTTTCAAGAAGCGTATCAATATCATTGGTAGCAGTAGAATAGAGCTCCTCAATGATATTTACATAGGCATTATAGATGTAACGGCAAATGTCAGCATACTCAAGGCCAGCCTCATTTGCGCATTCAGCACTTGCCACATATCCAGTATAGTTAGCACCATAGCCAACGCCATTAGCTGCAGCAGATCTGCAGTTCAGAACTGCATCTTCAACCAGATCTCTGAGAGAATCACGGTCGGCCTGGGTAATACCACCAATATTCAGCTCAACAAGATTAGACTTAAGAGCATGAATACGGCGCTTAAGAGTACCAATAGCGTGAGCATCTTCACCAGCATTCTTAGCCTGAGTCAGTTCGGTCTCAACAAACTTAACCAGGTTCTGATACTCAAGAGTAAACTCACCATTAGCATCTCTCATATCACAGGGATTGATAAAACTGGTACGAGCAGGAGTAGCAACCACAGACTCACAATAACCACAGAAGTCCTGAATAGTTTCAGTAGTCGGGCAGTTACCAGACTCGATATCAGCCTGCATGATATCAGCATCGATATACTTATGGATGAACTTACCCTTACAAAGAGTAGCAATATCACCCATAATATCATGCTGATGATAATTATCAATAATGAGAATAGGAAGTCTATTAGCAGGATCCATCTGAGACATAACCTGAGAGATAGACTTCATAATAGCACTAAGATCCTGAGAGATCTTAGGAGCTACAATGACAGTAGGAATAATCTCATTGAAAGCATCCTTATTACCCTGAGCATACTTAGCATAGGGCACATAGATATTCTTAGAGATGATGGCATCAAGCATAGCTGCCATTTCCTTAGTATCGATAGGATCCTTGAAGAAATAGATTCTCGGATTATCGATAACTGCTTCATTGGTAGTAGCATTAGTGATATAACAAGAATCACTATAGCCAGTATTGATAGTCATACCATCGAAATACTTGACAGAAGTCTCTTCAGTAGAGGATGCTGCAACATCGATGAAGACTCCCATACCACTGGATTCGTAAATATCCTTAAGAGTTTGAGCAATGAACTCATCCCCATTGGTAGCAATCATAGTGATATCATAAATATCATCCAGAGTGCATTCCTTGGAGTACTTATTACGAATAATAGAAGCAATGTAATCAATAGCCTTATTGAAACGCTTGGTAACTTCAACAGGAGGCAGATTAGTCTGCTCCATATATCTATTAATAGCATTGAAGATAAGGCTAGACATCATGACTGCAGAAGTGGTACCATCACCAACAGTCGTGACAATATGACGAGTAATAGACTCGACATCATCCTTGATAGACTGCTCAATGATACCATGATAATAGATATTTTTAAGAATGGTATGACCATCCTTAGTATAAACATTCAGAGCATTCTCTTTCTTAATACAGCTATTAGATCCCATAGGGCCAAAAGACTGCTTCAGAGTTTTAGAAAGATCTTCCAAAACATACTTCTGAATTTCAGTCAGAGTTTCCTTGGGAACTACATTTGTCCATTTAGTACTGTCTTTCATGATCAAATCTCCTTTATAATTTATCCGACTGCATCGGGAACATCCGTATACATTTTAGCAATAGTAAAGCCGTCGATATCCAATAAGGCAGCAACAGCTTTAGGAACCATATATGGAATATCAGGATCCATATATAGCTTGACATTACAGACCATGTAATCAACTACTTTGTCATTAATAAAACTCAAAGCATCATTTGCATTAATGACAACAATTCTAGAATAATCTCCACTATGAATTTTCTCTCGTGGAGAAATAGTAACGTCAACCCTTGGCATGCGTTTCTTAATGAACTGTGCTTCGATTTGATCGTTACAACGAATCTTAGCTTTAATGATACCACCAGTATTGTAACCATTATAAGTCTTATAAAGATTTTCCATACTAGTAGTAATAGCATAAGGAAGTAATTCTTCTTTATCTATCGCTGGAGCATCTAAAGTGGATACAGCATCGATATCTCCATACATTCTCATCCACTTGAAATCACTCATAGGCTTATTGATATAAGCTTTTTGCTTATCATTTAATTTCTCTTGATGATGCTTATAGTAATTGATCAGAGACAAATCCCAGTCAATAATAGCATCAATATCAAATAGAACTTTGTTTCTACGCTTAGCGTTTCTTTCACTAGCAAGCATAAAATATCACCTCTTTTATAAGCCTGTTTACGGCTAAATAAAAAAGAAAAGGGAGCTAAAAAGCTCCCTTTATCTTTCTTAACCCTCATTATCCTTAGAAACTTCTTCCACAGGATTCTTATCAGGCTGGAAATCATCCTCATCTGCTTTAGCCTTGAAAGCTTCTTCAGGCCAAACAGATTTACAACCTCTATGAAGCTTGCAGATATAATCAATGATAGGCTTAGCAGTATCATTGACGTAAATCATAGCTTCACGATTTTCAAAGCAGGAATAATCATTAGTAGAAGTAAAGCCATTCATAATGAAATAGCTCATAGCACCAGCAATGATCTCCTGAATCTGATCTTCATCAGGGCACTCAGGATATTCCTTCTGAAGAGCAACGCACTGAGTGAAGATAAGACTATTCTTATACCAGTTAGTGAGGAACCCAAGAAGATCTTTAGCAATACCAGCAGATCTAAACTCAGGCTTCACATAGATACTGTCAATAATGACAATATCAGCTTCCTTAATATTGGCATATTCAAGAAGACCAATGATATCCTGCTCGAAGAAATACTCTCCAAACTTAGGATCATCCATCTTTCCATCCTTATAATGGACATGATAGAAATTAATATAAGCATCTTCCTTAGAAAGTGCTCTAGATTTCACAATTCCATTATAAGTGGATGTCATTTCAATAACAGCCTGGGAAATAGAATCATTAGTCATAGTAATTTCCTCCTTGATTAATTAATAGATATCGTCAAGAGTGGCTACAGGGAAAGACTCACTCTCAGACTTGGTATTGCTACCACCATTATTGAAGAAGCTGGTAGCACTATTGAAGCTAGAACCACGCTGAGAATTGCCACGAGCAACTTCAACACCAAGCTTTTCGGCAATGGATTTAAGGTTATTCATGATACGGTCATTATTGAACTTATTGCCCTCAATGACGGTATAAGCAACAGTATAGGTCATAGCCTTATAATACTCTTCAAGCATAGTGAGCATCTGCTCGATCTCGAGATTCTTATACTCCTCAATCTCCTTAGAGAAGTCAGAACCGCCGGTATAATTACGAATGGCATAATGATAGTCAGTCTTGAACTCATAAGCGAAAGAGCTGACAACCTCACCATTCTCACCCATTTTACGAATGATAAGAACAGGCTTTTCAAAACCAAGTTCCTTACCATTAGAGATAGTAATGACACCCTGGCCAGAAGCAACACCGCTACCAGTATAGGTATCAGGATCACGCAGGAAGTTCTTCACCTCATGTGCAAACATCATAGCCTTGGTATGGTTCAGATAGATAGAAATACCATGCTCCATATCAAAGACCATTTCCTCAGAATTCTCCTTACGAGGAGAAATGCTGATCTTCAGGTTCTTATTCCACATAGAGAAGGTCAGGCAAGTCTTATCAATCTGAGATTCACCATTGTTCATGCGATACGGGGAATAGACACTGGGTTCAAAGGGCTTATTAGCGTCCTTGTTGTTAGAATAGTTTCCGTAAGCCATAGTTATAAATCTCCTTTTAAATTAAAATTTGGGTTTGAAAATTAATTCTTTATGAGAGAAGCCAGCAGCTTTCTGATGGCCACCACCATTAGGATTAAATTTAGTAGCAAGCTTGGCACAATCGACATTATCCTTATCAGTATAGAGACTGTAGGTATAGAGTCCAGATTTGCCATTATACTGCCAAAGACATACAAGATCATAATCCTTAATTTTAGGACCAAATACCTGACTGTTACCGTCAAAGTTAAGGACTAATGCTCTATAGCCAGCGATATTGCATTCGTAAGCACCAGCAGATCTTGCCGATCTAGCTCTGCTATCTGCATATCTCTTAGCAATTTTACCTTCATGAAGAACATTATTCAAGAAATAACTCTGGGGTACATATCCCCAGAAACGAACATTAAATGTCTTATTCTGAGAATCCTTAGTTTCATAACAGAATAAGGAAGTATTATGAGTACTACACCCATAATTAAACCAGACAGGCTCAGGATCATTTCCATAAGTCCATCTATCCCACTGATCAACGAGCCTTAAATACTTAGGAATCATATCAAGATATGTTGTTCCAAGATGAGGATCATCAACCTTAAGAGTTCCAGTTTTAATCCAAGTAAAATTATAGTCAATGGACTCATTACTCGGGAACTTTCTTTCTCCGCGGTTAAAGAAATAATAAGACAGCAAAGCTCCACAAGCATTATTATTTACAAAGTATGTAAGATTTCTAAAGCTATCAAGCTTTGCTCTAATCTCATCATCTTCGATGCATTCAATAGAAGACTTATGATGATCAATCCAAAATACTTCAGCAGCTCCAGCACAGATAGTGAAGAGATTCTGAATAGAATGCTTGGTAAAGGAAAGATCGACAATAAAGACTACCTTATTTTCGTAGTCAGATTCATTGAAAGGCTCATCATAACCTCTCATGATGAACATATTTGCATTAGGTTTGACACCCTGATTCATGAGATAATTATATACCTCAAATCCAGCTGCCTTACCATCCATATCATTATGGTGGTAACACAAATATCCATTAGCCATAAATTAATTTCCTCCTATAAATTTTAAAGAGAGAATGCCAAAAGTCGGCATTCTCTCAATAATTCATTGTTTAAAATAGCCGAACATTTTTGCTCACTCAAATATATTATATATGATTATATAGTGGTTAACTAACAATTAAAATCTAATTTATTAATTGGTTAGGAGGTTATTATGGCCGACTCAAATTTCTATGATGAATTAGACCTAAGATATCCGGAAATGGCTCTTTGCCTCGATAGAATCGATAGAACTAATCCTGGGACTAAAAGATTTTATATTCCTATCTTGACTCCAAATGTAGATACATCTAGTCTTAATGAAACAAAACAGACTGTTAGACAGAATAGTTCTATCATTGATAATCAAGATCCTGTGAATATTAGTAGTGTTCAAGTTACCAACTGCCTCAATATTACTATTCCTAAGGAATTATGTGCTTTTGTTGGTGGTGACTTCCACGTTAAAAATGTAGGTAATATGACGTTTACTACGAAGGGTAATATTAGCGGTAATGGTACTGTTGGTCCCCCGACTAGTTACAGTGCTTTAAGCGCTTCTGTAAGTAACTATTCTGGAACCAAAACCCAGTATAAAGGAATTCTTAATTCTATTCCTACAGATGAATATCGATATATTGAAAAGGGATCGAAGTGGATTGTTGTCTTTATTGGAGGCGATATCACTTGTCCTCAATTAGTAGGCAGATATACAGAGCCAGCATCTTAAAATAAATTTTAGAAGGAGAGCAATTTAGCTCTCCTTCTTATATCTTTACAGATTGTCTCTGATCTCAGGATAATTCACATAGATACCAAAGGTCTTAGACTTATAAGTCGTAGACTTAGCAAGCTTCTCACGAAGTTCCTTAAATCTATCGGCAGACTTAAACCATCTATCCTTCTCTCTATTATCAAGATCACCAGAATTCAGATAGTCCTCAATAATACCAATGCGAGAGTTAATCTGACGCATGATATAAAGAGCATCATCTTCATCTTCAACATTACGAGCTCTCATAGCAAGCTCATAATAATCATCGTCAAGAGATCTCATATTCTCATAACGCATCTTGCGAAGCTTAGCCTTAACAGCAGACTGGACAGACTCAAGCAGAGTATCATCATCAATACGAACGATTCTCTTAGCAAGATTCTCCATCTCAGCCTTTTCAATCTTAGAACCAGTAAGAGCCTTAGCCTTAGCAAGGGTTCTAAGAGCACCAACACGTCTGAATCTGAGAGACTTATAGAGTCTCATAGTCCAAGCAAATGTGGTAAACTTGCTGATACTATCATAATCAGCATAAAGCTTAGCATTGTTAGCAATGATCTTCTTCTGAGCAGAGTCGAGATAGCGATCATAACCACATCCTCTGACAAACTCATCAGCAAGGATCTCATCTTCATCAGCAATGTAGAAGAAGCTATGATCCTTGGAGAGGAAGTCCTTCAGGCCAAAAGCAAGAATCTCTCTATAGTGAACAGAGTCACTATACTTAAGAGTCTCTTTATTATCAGCCAGATAGCAGTTGATATAGTTACGAGCATCATTAATAGGAGTGGTATCATTAACCATATGACCCACTTCATGTAAAAGAATAGCAGTAAGCTCTTCAGGCTGCATATTCATGACAGGATTGAACAGCTTCGAGTCAATCTCAATCATATATCTACCAATACGGACATTATCATTTCCAGTAAGATACTCATAGATCTTACTGGAATCAATGTCAGCACAAACTTTCATACCGAAAAACATCTTATCGGTATTATCAGTATAGTAGACATTCTTGCAGTCAGAATCCTTAAAGAACTTATTAAGCTCTCTCTTAAGATTATTCATATCACTAGCATCAGCTCTACCACGAGCAATGATTCTAGAGAAAATATCATTAAACGGGGTAAAGTCATAATGAATAGATCTCATACTTGGATACCTCCTATAGAGATTATCCCATCAAAATACTGGGATATTACGATACTTATTTAATTGTTAAGCCTTGGCTCAAGTAATTATGTACACCGTCTTTCACACATAATTAAATAGCAATAATTTAAGAAGAGGAGAAATTGCTATGGGTTTATTTAAAAAGAAACGTAAGTCTAATGTATCATTAACGTATTTATGTGACTTTAGTTTCCAGCATGTTTCTACAGGCCAGGTATGTAATTATATCTGCTGGCTGTTTAGAAATTATGGATTCATGCATATTGGATGGGGCTATGAGAATATTACTGGATGTCTTAGGTGCTATTTGTATACAACTTCTGACCCAGCACGAATGGTTGAGTACTTTAGAGACAGATCTAATAATGAGATTGCAAATGAATGCAAATCAGCTCCTGATAGCCGTTTCGAATCAGTTGCATGGACTGATGATATTATAGAAGTCGTCCCTGTTAGTGAGGATGGTGCTAAATGGAGTTAAATTACGATCTCATTGCTAATGCAGATGGAACTCTATATAATCCTCCAGCCCCAGAAGGACTAGCAAAAGAATATTATGACTCTATTGGTATCTGCACAATACATAAAGATCCTAATCATTTCAATTATGACTGTATGTATTGTAGCGGATGCTCTAGAGGAGATAATTATAAAAAGAATCCTATTCCTGAGAAATACAAACAGGCTGTGGAAGCTTATGAATATATTCTTCAAGAGTATATTAATGAGCATAATCCTGGAGTAGGATTCGGTGGTTTAATTATCACACTTTCTATATAAAAAGAAAAGAGAGAGACCAATAAGGTCTCTCTCTTAATGTCTTGTATTACTTAGACTTCAATTACTTAAGCAGGTTGAAGTCGCTGTAAGACTGACCACCAATGGGATCATCGTTGGGAGCGATGTTGGTCAGACCAGTCGGGTTCAGGATCTTAATACGGCCCTGAACAGGCTGATACTCAACGAACTTCCAACGCTCGAAGGCATGGATGGCGGGCAGAGCATAGTTCACGACGTTGCGGATCTCGTTGCTGATATACATCTGATAATCGTAGATACGATAGATGATACGCTCAGAGTTACGCGGGCAGAGAACAATGATCAGGTTAGCGTTGCCACGCAGCTTATCAGAGCTGATGAACTGGTAGACGCGCTTGTCGCTCGTAACAACAGTCTTGGTGAAGTCGAGGTCGACAGGACCAATGTTGCTGGGCGTGGTGTAGGTGTACTCGGTCGGGGTGATCTTACGGATCAGATCGGGAGCACCAAAGATGGAGATCGTCATGTTGGGGTCATTCAGGACCTGCAGGAGACCCGTGACAACACTGTCAAGGTAATCCATGAAGGTCTTATGACGCCACTCGACGTGGTCCAGAGCATAGTTGGCGCGAGGAGCGAAGTCGAACGTGCCAGCATACTTGCTGTCGGACGGCATCGTCTTGAAGGAGTCATCAAGAGCCAGCTTGATCTTGTCATCCTTGTAGTTGCCGAGGGCAAGACGGATCAGGGACAGGATCTTGGAGAGCTGGTTGATGTTGTACAGAGCGCCGATATCCTTAACCTCTTCCGGGGAGACCGGCACGTTGATCGGGTTAGCGGAGGGGATCTCCACGGGATCAGTGCGGACCTTCCAAGAGACGGAGCAGGTCTTGAACATAGCAGAGCTGGTGTCGAAGCGAGCATTCAGCTTAACAGCCGTGATGACGCCATGGACAGCAGTCAGAGCGAACTTGTTCTTCATCATATAGCCGGTGATGACATCCTTGTATTCCTTCTTGGTGGAATAGTCAGCCTTGTCACGGCCATAGACGACAACAGGCTGAGTGATGGTACGATCATACTCACCATAAGCCATGTTGAAGTTCAGATGCGTGGGAACCCAGACTTCAAGCTCCTGATCGGCATCGACAGGCTTGTTGGTCTCGGGGTTGATGTCGCCTTCAGCGAGGGCAATCTTCATCTTGACAGCGGAGATGTAGGTCTCGATAGAGAGATTCTCGTCGCCAGTGCCGCCCAGAGCGGCAATAACGTCGGTGGTCTCAACTTCGGGCAGAGCCATCTCAACCTCAGTGAAGGGAGCGGTGGAGTCGATAGCAGCACGCATCTTGTACTGCTCCTTCCACATATCAATCTCCTCGCCCTCCGGGGTGATAAGGGTACGAGTCTCCATGGAGATCGTGAACTTCGGGTCCTTAGCGACGACCTTCGGAATAGCACCCTTGTCGAAGATGTTGTTCATAAGAATATTCTTATGAATGGGGAACGTCATACCAATGACGGGGTTAAAGGCACCAAGGTTGGCATACTCGGTCAGGACGGCAGAGCGGTCATTATCATACTGAGCCTCAGCCATCTCACGAGCATCATCAACCAGGGCAGCATCCTCACCCAGAGCAGCGACCTCACCAGCGATGAGATCAGACTGGCCCTCGACGAAGAAGTTCTTCAGAGCCTCATTGGACTGGCCGATCATCAGGGCCTTGGAAGGCTCCGAGAACATGTCAACACCAGACTCATTCAGAATATCCTTAACGCACTCCTGGTAGGCAGTTGCAAACTTCTTAATGGGATCATTAGCGTAACCGCGGCCCATACCGACCGTGGAATTACGATTACCAACAACAGGCATTGTTAATTCTCCTTTCAAAGAAAGATATATTTGCAAATACACCCTTACGAGAAGGGATATTTACTATATAGTTAAATTTTACAATTTCACGAAATGCCTTTTTGCAAGCTTTTATTCAAGTTCCTTATTAATTTCATCCAGAATCTGATTAATAGAATGCAAGACATTAAGGAATTTATAATAATTTACTTGGTTTTCCATATAGGACTTAGTAGAATACACATCATTGATATAATCAGTGAGTGTATCTCTAAAAGTAGAAAGCTGCTTATTGACGTAAGAGATAGAAGTGGTGAATCTTTCATCACTAGGGATCTCATTAATACGATCAATAATACTAGCAGTAGAATCATAGATCTTCAGGAAGTTAGACTTGAGTTCCTGATGCTTAAGAGCAAGCTGAGGAGGAGTAAGATCAGCGAAGATTTCCTGTTCTAAACCACGGGCATCATCTGCCTGTTCGTCAGAACCATCTCCACCGGCTTCACCACCAGCATCTTCACCGCCTGCCTCAGGATCTCCTTCAGCATCTGGATCTCCACCTTCATCTCCTCCAGCATCATCGCCACCATCTTGGGTGTAATCTTCAGCAGGTGCTTCCTCTCCACCTTCAGAGCCATCAGGTTGATCAGAACCAGCATCAGCAGGAGCCTGAGTATCTTCACCACCATCTGCTGTATAATCATCAGATGGAGTGTTTTCATCATCTACAGGCTGACCATCTACTTCAACTTCATTTAAAACTTTTCTATTCTTAAGAAAAGAAGATTCATCAAAATTCACTAAGATCATAGCGAAATAATCCTCCTTACTTTAATTTATTAATCAGATGTTTGAGGGCATTATTGGCTACATTTGGAAACTTCAACCCTCAACATGGCAATAATATAAGAATATTGGGAGGTATTTAATTATGCCTAGTAATAAAGCCATCGGTTATGTGATTCTTGAAGGTCTTAACGTTGAACCCAATGCTAAGATCATTAGTCAGGATAAACATACCGGAAAAGTGATTGGATCTGCTATCTTCCAGGAAGCAGAAAAGGAAAACAGAAATGGCCGCTGCTATCTCGCTTCTGACCTTCTTAGAGAAATCAATTGCCCTCGTACTAAAGAGCTTCTCAGAAGTAATACTTTTTATAGTGAGTGGTGTCATCCTATTGGTGATATGGTGCGTCAGCAATCAATTGACCCGAAATGTGCAGTTGCACGCATTCTCTCTCTCGAAATGGATGGTAACTTTGTTAAAGGAACTTTTACTCCTATTAATACTCCTCTTGGTCTTGGATTCAATGCGGAGATTCTTGAAGGCGTCATGCCTGCTTGGTCTCTTCGTGCACTCGGCTGTCTCGAAATGATCAAGGGACGTAATGTGGTTACCAATCTTAAGATGGTTACTTACGATAGCGTTGTCTATCCTTCTCATGATGCTGCTTATACTCAGGGAATTGTCTCTGAATCTGCTGCTATTGGTACCTTTGGTAAATATGGTAAGGAGTTTAGACAGGCCGTTAATGACAATCTGAAGAACTCTGCTCTTAAAGAGGATGGTGAGCTCATTCCTATTACTAATGATCAGGTCATTAGCTATATCAAGAATGAGTCTGCCAATATCTCTAGAATTCTTGAGCAGGTTGATTGCTTCTATGAGAGTACTCAGGTTATGGGTAGCCATGTGAAGCTTGTTGCCAAGAATGGTGATATCTTCATGGTCAATCTTGAAAGCTATATTCAGGATGAGATCGCAAAATATTGCATTACCAAGTAAACATCTTATTGAGGTATAGGCTCGGTACCTGGCCTCGATGCATTTTCTCCGTTGTTGATTGGTATGATATGTCATAAGTAATTCCTTTCTATCTTTAACAGAAGAGTCTTTGGGCAGGCTCTTCTGTTAAACTTTTACTCAAGTAGATACTATAATATAAGAAGTATGAGAATACTTACTAAAACAAAAGGAGAAAATGCTATGTTTAACAAAAAGAAAAAGCTCGATTTTAAAGGTGAATTAGTTCCCACTTATCAGCCCAAGGCTGTCAGACCTCATCATGTTTTTAAGTATGAAGATGATGAGCATGTTTGCAGCTGTGGCGGTAATTGCGGTGGTAACTGCGCTTGCCATAATAAAGAAGATCTAAATCAGATTGCCTTTGATGGCACTTTTGGTGCTAGATGGGATGAAGTTGATCTTCTCGCTACGCTTGATGATGCTGCTTATGGTAAAGCAGTTGCAAGCTTCGATAAGACCAAGCCTGTCTATGCTATGGTTTTCAATCACAATGAAGAGCTTACTAGTGCTATGCTCTTCCCCAATACTGCAATCCCCACTATGATGACTCAGGTCACTAAAGATGGAGTTGCAAGTATTCTGGATGATATCGCATTTGTCGGTACCAGGGAACATCCTCTTGGTATCTTTATTCCTTTCACTGCTCATGAAGAGGCTCTTAAGACTGCTGCAGACATGTTTGCTACTAATGCAAAATGCGCTCAGAATTATAAGACTCTTGCTGAGAGAGTTGCCGAGAAGAAAGCTCTCGGAGAATAAAATATATTGCCATAGGGTTTCGTCAGAGACCCTATGGCTTTATTTTTTGTATTGTATCGCAACTTATTAGTAAGATAAAAGGAGGGCGGAAAGTTATGAATGAATGTGTAAATATCCATAATATCCGTAAGAGACTTAGAGGACTCGCCTATACAGAATCAACTTTCGCAAATCAAGAGAATTTGAGGAAGAATGTTCAAATTGCGCTGGAGTCAAACAATCCTAAGGATATTATGAAATCCATTGAATATGGATGTAGAATTATTCCTATCCAGTTTGAATCCGTCTTAACTTTATTTGATGCGCTTTATGAGTGTGGCACTACCGGTCAGCTTGTTAAGATGAAGAATTACATCTGTGAAGAGGCCGCACCTAAAGTGAGAGATGCTAAAGAGACTAATACTAATCTCAAACGCAAACTTGCTCGTGTAAAGACATCTATCAATACCAATATTAATAAAACCATTTCTAATGCTCAAGGTGCTATTGCTAATGCTATCAATGGAGCTAAGACTAATTTCCAGTCCAATACTACGCAGATTGCAAATAATGTAAAGTCTGGACTTGGTCTTCAGTCTGATGACAAACAATCTGAGGCTAAGCAGGAAGCATATCTTAAGTGCTATGAAGATATCATTGGTGCTCTTAGTATTTGTGAGCACTGTGACAGAATTCTCGAAAACTATGATACTATCTCTAGACGTTTTAATCTAGAGAAATTATTTATCGAAAATGTCAATTGTAATGGCATTGGAGATACTGTGATCGAGCTCTGTCATTTCATTGAAACTTATGATATGCCTGACTATGTCAAATATAATACTGTCATCGAGACTGCTTGGTATGGTTTTGAGCAGAATGGTATTGAATATAATAAATCTGAGCTCCTTGAAGCGGCCACTGACTATTTCCTGATGAAGGAAAATGGTTACGAGTTCTGCAAGGAGATTCTTGAAAATACAGTAATCTTTAATAAACAGGATATGCCTGCTGGTATGCAGGTAATTACTGAGCTTGAACCTGCTGAAGGCAAGTATAATTCTGTTTTCGATAGATTGGATGAGGTTTCTGCTCAGCTTAGTGAAACTGCTGGTATGACTCTTGTTAAAGAGCAGGCTGATTTTGATAAGCTGTTTAATGACTATAAGAAATCTCATGAAAGCAAAGATCCTAATAAACTTGCTGCTCTTGTCAGAAAGCTTTATAGTCTTAATGTCTCTAATATTGTCGATGAAACTCCGAACTTCCTTAAGTGGATTAGATATGTCTTTATTCTTGGAAACTTTGCACTTCATCCTATTCTTGGTGCAGTAGTCTCTATTGGTAGTATTTTTGCTAGACTTAAATATGAGAGAGATGAAACTCAGAAGATGATTAAGTGCTTTGATAAAGAAATCAAAGCTTCTGAGGATAAGATGAATTCTACTAAAGATCCTGAAGACAAGAAACGTCTTAAGGCTTATATCGAATCTCTTGAGAAAGCTAGAGAGAAAATCGATCAGTATTATGATAATATGCTCTCTGATAAAGAGCTTGAGAAGAAGTATTCTGATGATCCCGATGATGTCGAAGGTGACAGCTTTGATGATATCAAGACTGATATCAAAGATGGAGCCGATGAATGGGACGACATCGATGATGATGACTTCGATTGGGATAAATTCGATGAATCAGCAGTTGATACTATTGTAAATACTGATGCTCTTATCGATGCCAAAGAGAAGTATAGCTCTGTTCCTGTGAATACTCTTACTCATATGAGCATCTTTAATGGCGAAGATCTTGATTCTCTTGCTAAGCTGTCTGTTATTTATCCTGACGTTTGGTCTCCTGATCTGATGGAGTCTGCTATTCAGGGTCAGCTTAATAAGATTAGAAAAAATAAAATCACTTTCGAGTCTGCTATGGATAGATTCCACAAGATTAATGACTATGAGAATGCTATTACTATTCTTCATAGTTATAAGGCTCCTGAGATTCATACTATTGGAGAATCTAAAGTTTATTTAGAGTGCCTTGTTGGTGCTCTTGAATCCGTTGCTATCATTATTGATACTTGGGATAATAAGAATGTCATGGTTGAAGCTAGCTTCACTAATGCTCTTAAACTTGCTTCTATCAATCTCAAGAAGTTCATGCAGAAACTTTCTGATAAGGATAAAGCTATCTCTAAGACAGTTGATATGAATGTCAATGTCTTTATGAAGAGTGTTGATAATGCTCTTAGTAATGAGAATAGAGAGCAGGTTATTAAGGGATCTGTTCTTCCTCCGGCATCTAAGATTATCAAGCTTGCTATTACTACTGGAGCTCTCTGGCTTGTCCAGCCTGCTCTTGCTGTAATTAGTGCTCTTGGATATCTTGGTATGTCTGCTAAGCATAGAAAGAAGGAAAGAGCTCTTATCATCGATGAACTTGATACAGAACTTAAGATCTGTAATAAGTATATCGAAAGGGCTGAAGCTAAGGATGATATGAAAGCTCTTAAACAGCTTTATAACATCCAGAAGAGTCTTACTCGTCAGAGACAGAGACTTGAATATAAAATGAAGGTTGACTTCAATCAGAACGTTCCTAAGATTAATACGAATTCTGATCGTGGTTATTAAGAAAAAATAAAGAGGGATATTATATCCCTCTTTATTTCTTTTTGGAAATAGCAAACAGGGCCTGTCCTCTCCGTTCCATTTCAACGAGCTGCGACAAAGCGTGATATCTCTTCCATTGAAACGTTTCGACATACAATCGATTCTCATTTTTGCCACTCCATTGAGCAGCCTCACCCGGTCAGTCCTTTCTATTCCATTGATTTGCTAACTACTACCTGATCTTGTTAGCTTATCCGTAGCGATGTCACGTATAGTCCATCCCCGCGGTTCTTCTCCATTGCTTTAATAACACCTCTCCTATCATCTACTCCGTAGCAGTACCTCGTGCATCAGTGTCGAGCCATGCTCATTCAATCCATTGCTTTGTTCATCCTATAATAGGATTAGTTATTGTAGCTTGGGTCTCCTATCTACCAAGCTTATCCATTGGATTTTTGTTCTTTTCATTCGCTGGCATTCCACATAGTAGTTCAAATTGACTCCATAGCTTAACTAAGAACTTCCGAACTGATCTATTCTCTTCCATTGCTTTAAGGGGGGGGGGCAATAGTTGGCTTTCCACTCCTTCACGAATAAAAGATAGGATCTTGATTTCTTTATCATTCGTCTCCATAGCAAATATAAGCATCGCTCCTAATTGTTTAACAACTCATCTCCTCTCCATTGATACACTTCGATCGGTGCCGCTGTTCCATTCCATAGCAAGAACACGCTCGAATGATCTGCTCCTTTCCAATGCACCGATGATCGATGATCATCTGCACTACTCCATAGCAATTATCGGACTTTCTGCATGTTTCCATAGCCGTAATCAGCCGTATCAATCCCGTCCACTCCATTGCATAAGAATTCTTTTCCTGCTCCAGGAACGTTCTCTCTATTCCATTGCTTTGTTCATCCCAGTGGGATTAGTTTGGTTTTTATTTTTCTTTATCACCTCAAATCTAGTCTTTGCACTACTCAGATACTCTCTTCCATAGATGCTATAAGTCTTTCAGCTCTAATCCATAGATCAGCTTATACGACTCGCTAGTCTGATTATCCATAGGCCGTCAATGTGAAGAACTGCTATACTAATCCATAGATTGGCGCTAGATGCTCAAGTGATGTCTTTGATTATCCATCACAGAGCCGCTCCGCTCCGGTCCATTCAATTGACTTGAACTTGGTTTCACGTAATAGATCATCTGGTCCATGGCGAGGCATCATAATCACTGCTGATCTGATCTAGTCCTTAGCATATTTTAGTCCCTATTTACTAAGGCATACCATACTGTGAATATCCTGTAGCATTTCTTTTTAGCGCATCATTGGTTACAATACTATTCCGTATCTACACCTCTTCACGCCTTTCCTTTGCCTTGCTTGAACGTAGTTTGTGTTACCTTTCCTTAACAAAGCTGGATTCAGTATTTCATTTCCTTAGCCACACTGCTCACGGACGCGATCTGCGATTATATGCCTTTCCTTAGCGATACCGCTCACGGACGTGATTTGCGTATATTTGCCTTTCCTTAGCGCTAATTGGATATGCTTTGATCTGATCATCATCGCGACTCCTTAGCTCAACAATTCTAATCTATTCTATTCCATTCCATAACTCTACTCAGACAATCGAACTATTTCTCGAACTGATTCTCCGTTGATGTGCAGTTAAGTTCAATTCCTTTCCTTAGCTGTATGAAGAACCTTACGTGAATATCCTTTGATTTGTCAAGCAGACTTTTGGATTCTGGTCTGGTCCTTTGCTTTGTTCATCCTATAATAGGATTAGTTTAATTTTCAGATTTTGTTATTGTATACATCTCCTTATTTTGATGAATTTCATTAGCCATAGTGGATGACGGAACCACTTGTCAATTCTGCTCCTTAGCAAAGCGGTCTACGATATTGTCCAGAATATCTTGGATCTTCCTTCGACTTTCCATAGAGAGGCCACGCAAATGCCAGCAGATAGATTCTGTTCCATTGCTGCCATCGCTAGACAACGTTTTTGTGCGCTTCTCCATTGCTATGTGCTTTTAGCTTTACAGCTCGTATTACTTCCTTCGCCACAGAGCTCGGATCCTATCAATCTGTTCCCTCGCAAACATATTAACTCACGTTCTCTCGTTTCCCTGGCCATGAAATTATGCTCGGGTTCTTTCTAATCCTTAGCGAAAATCTCAACTCCAATACGCTCATCTCCCTGGCCCCGAAGTTCCGCTCAGGTTCCTTCCCCTCCATGGCTACGATAATCAATTCGTGATCTGTCCTTTCCATTGAAATGATGATCAAATCGGATCGGATCGTTCTCCTCCATTGCTTTGTTCATCTCTAATAAGAGATTAGTTACAAAAGAAAAAGAAGAGGGAGTTGCCCCTCTTCTTTTTTCTCATTTAGATGAGAATATTACTCCTCATCAGTTTCATTGGAGTAGTCGCTGTAATCTTCCTTCAGCTCGCGCCAAATGAAGATACCACGACCGCTGTTACGCCATGCACCGAGACCATGCATGCAGCCATAGTTAAGCCACTCAACGATCAGATCATGCATCTTAGGATCGAGATACTCGATGTAGAACTTGCAGCTGGAACCAGCCGGAAGCTCTTCAGAAGCAGCGATGGCAGAACGCTCACCAGAGGGGCCAGAAGTACGAAGAGGACGCTGGAAGACCTTGAGGTTTTCAGGATTTACTTCGATCTTCTTGCCCTCGTCATTGAAGTAGAACTCGGGGAGGTTCCACGCAATGCGGCGAGGATGGACAAAGATGTTACCGTCGATGACCTTCTTATAGGCCTTTACAGCAGAGCTGTACTTGGCACCACCACGGATCAGCAGACCGCAGCTATCCTTGAAGAAGCCACGGACCTGGTAATCATAGATAAAGGGCTTCTTGACGAGCTCCTTATCGGCAAACTTGTTTTCACCATGAACGCCTTCACGAGCATCCATGATGTCGATGAACTTGTTGTTAGCCACAGGCTTAAAATATCCGCGAGGATAGACTGTGATCTGCTTTGACATGACCTCAGCCTCACCAACTGCATCGATTTCATCCTTGATGGTATTGGCATCAGGACTCTGAGATGCGATATATTCGCGCATCAGTTCCTCACTGTTGGGAAGAGTGCCAAGTGCATTCTCGAGAATCATGATCTCGACATACATACGATGTACGCCGATGTCATTCATCTCATAGCCATTAGCCTTATCGCCGGGCGTAGGATTATTCCAATTCTTGTGAATCGGATACTTCTTGGTCTTCTTTTCGGCGGTAGCAGTGGTGGTCTCCTCAGCGGTGGTCTTCTCGACGGTCTCGACAACTTTCTTGGTTCTAGGCATAGTAGTATTTCTCCTTTAGTATAATTTTGGTCAGAATGACTGCATTCATTCTGCCTTCTATCATTATAATATATCCTTCAATTGAGGCACTTTAACGGTTTTACATCTAAGTAATAACCCTATACTCTAGAAGAAAGGAGAAATGCGTATATGGTTCAATATAATCAACAACAGCAAGTTGTTTATTATCATACTAGTACGACTAACAAGTCTTTTCTAGAGATGGCACGATATCTTAAAGATATCGGTATTAAGAACTATAAATGGCCTTTGATTCTCTTAGACCCTGACTTAGCAAAGATTGATCCTTTTGATCCATTGCTTCCTCAGCCTTATAAGGTTAAGGTCTTAAGAGAGTGTATATATAATCCCATTTATTTCATTAGAGAATGTGTAAGAATTGAATCCTCTACCCCTGGCGGTATGAAGTTTGGTCTTCATAGAGGAAACATGGCAATTATCTTCTGTATGCTTCAGAATATTAACTGTTTTGTAGACCTTCCACGTCAGACAGGTAAAACGATTGGAGTTCTTACAGTTCTTCTATATTGGTATCAATTCGGTATTAGTAATACCGAAATTAACTTCTTGCATAAGAAGCTCGACGGAGCAACTGACAACCTCGACGATTTGCGTAAAATGCGTGATCTCCTACCTCCCTATCTGCGTATGTCTCAGGTTGAAGGTAGAGATGGTAAGAAGATTAAAGAGAAATCTAACGTGAGAGACTTACAGCATCCTGTCAATGGTAATAGAATTCGTACTGTTGCATCTGCACGTAACAAAGTTGCTGCTGCATCTCAGATGCGCGGCCGTACCTCTCCTATTATCTACTATGACGAATTTGCATTCTCTCCCTATAATAAAATCGTTTATACCAATATGGTTCCTGCCTATAATACTGCAGCTAATAACTGTAAGATGGTTGGAGCTCCTTATGGTATTTACATGACTACAACCCCTGGTCTACTTACTACTGATGAAGGTAAAGCGGCTGATGACTTCCGTAAAGCTGCTACTCCTTTTGATGAGCACTGGTATGACTTTTCTAGACAGCAGCTTGATGAAATGCTGGCTGCTAATAGCTATTCTTCTTTTGTCTATATTAGATTTAGCTATCAGCAGTTAGGCAAATCTGAAGAGTGGTTTAGAAACATTTGCAGAGAAATGGGTGACTGGACTGCAATCAGACGCGAAGTTCTGCTTGAATGGTCTGATGTCAATGATGAATGCCCGTTTAGTAAAGAAGATCTCGATACTATTAAGGCTATGCTTAGACAGCCTATCAATACTATCATGGTCTTTAATAAATATCCGTTTAAGATCTATGAGCAAATGGATATCAATAGAAGTATTCCTATTCTTGGAGTCGACGTTTCTGCAGGATTGAGTCGAGACTATAGTACAATTGTAGTTATTGATTCTAGAACTTCTAGAGTTACAGCTACCTTTGAATGTAACTATATCTCCACAATCGAATTTGCAGCAGTTATCCAAGAGATTGTATCCAAATGGATGCCAAGAGCAGTTGTTAATATCGAAAGAAACGGCGTAGCTACTACAGCAATCGCAATGTATAGAGCGATCTGTACATTTTTGACGTTAATTGCTATGAAGAGGGTCAAGAGCTCTACTTACTACAACGTAGCCTGAAAAGGCAAGCGTGATAGTTGTGAAAACAGAAAGAAATAGTAGAGATGAGTGCAAGGTTAAATCCTAAACACTTATTGACAAGCCCTTGTATAGCAGCGAATTACCTGTAAAATGGTAAACGTTCAACGATCATCTCCTAACGGGAGAGTAGAACCGCAAGCCTATGGCGGAAGAAAAATGTCAGTCTGATTTATATCAGAACAACAAATGATCTACACACGTCTTGTAATGAGAGTGCATTGGAATTGACCAAGATTATTAGAGTTGCGTCTAATAATAAATAGAAATGGGTTTCGGAACATCTGTTATTGGTAAACTTGTTAAGACTAATATCAAGAAGAATCTGTTCTTTACTATCAAAGACAGAGTTGTTGAAGAGCAGATTATTAATGGTATTACTCATAGAAGACAGCAGAAGGTTAAAGTCTATGGCTTTGACTCTTCTAAGAGCGGCCGTGCAGAGCTTTATGAGCTTGTAAGTGACCGTGTTGAATATCATAAAGATAAGGTTATTGAACCTAGACTCCATGAAGAGCTTTGTGCTCTTAGAATGGATGCTAAGGGAAGAATTGACCACCCTGTTGGTGGACATGATGACCTTGTTATTGCATGGGCTTTGGCACTTTATGTGCTTTATAGAGGTGGCGTAGCTTAATACAGCAAATCGCACTATGTAGAGTAATCTGCATATGTCCCTGGGTTAATTGCTGAGAATCCCTAAAGCCTCAAGTACCACAACGTAGTTCGAAAGAACAAGCGTGATGGTTGCGAAAGCAGAAAGAAACTTGAGGATCAGTTATGGTTAAATCCTAAAACTTTTATCAATCGAAATGGGTATTCAGCAGCGACTTACCTGTAAAATGGTAAACGTTCAACGATCATCCCCTGGCCGGGGAGTAGAACCGGAAGTTTATGCCGGAAGAAAAATCCAGCTCCTATATAATAGGATGAAGATATGATCTACACACTATTTGAAAAGATAGTGGCAGCTTAGAGTGATCGAAGCTGCTCTTATAGAGTTACGCCTATAAGAAAAGTCATATAAGTTAAAATTTTAA
>ERZ1026856.411-NODE-411-length-27555-cov-14.144800_pt1 | contig 27555 bp, 23 predicted proteins | sample MGYA00380158_ERZ1026856 | MGnify/ENA primary metagenome ERZ1026856 (study PRJEB33269, sample SAMEA4719794) | human gut metagenome | biome: human-associated habitat; feature: organic feature; material: feces | place: Cameroon | collected 2013-10 ...
CGGAGAACATCAATGTAATTTAAGTCCATCAGCCAGTCAGCGTTATTTACCATCAATGCTTTTCCTTCGGAAAAATCGATAAAACGGCTCATCTGTTTCTTGAAGCAGTCACAGTTGTGCTGGATCGTTTCCGGTGTCATCATCTGACGCATGTCGGTACGTCCGGACGGGTCACCGATCATTGCGGTACCGCCACCGATTAAAGCGATTGGTTTGTTTCCTGCCATCTGGAGACGTTTCATCAGGCAGAGTGCCATGAAATGTCCTACGTGAAGGCTGTCTGCTGTCGGATCAAATCCGATATAAAAAGTTGCTTTTCCGTTGTTGATCAAATCTTTGATCTCTTCTTCGTCTGTTACCTGCGCGATAAGACCGCGGGCAACTAATTCGTCGTATAATGTCATTTTATTAGGTTCCTTTCTTTTTTTGAGTGAACGATTAAAATCCGCAGTGCCCACTCGAGAGCGAAGCTCTCTCGTTCGCGGGCTTCGCCCTATCGTCTAAGAAAATCACAAAATGCATTGTGCAAGCACAGCATTTTGTTCTTTCCTCAGACGGCACTGCTCATTTAATACGCGCAAAAACCCCCGTCCTAATAAAAGGACGAGGGTTAAACTCGTGTTACCACCTTAATTCATAAGCAGCTCACACTGCTTACCTTCGTGAGTGTCCGACAACACTCCGGCGCGGTTAACGTGCGCCACTACGTCACAGCCTACTATTGCAAGATTATCAAATATCAAAAACAAATTCGGTGTGAAGCTCGGGGATGTATTCGAATTAAGATTCCGATGCGCCTCTCATCAGCCGGCAGCTTTCTGTATCTTCCGCTTAACTGTACTTCTTCCCGTCAAAGCCTGTGTTCTGCTTCAATTAACGCTATTATAAGCACGAAAAAAATGATTTGTCAAGTGAAATAATCTCTGTCCAGCGATGAGGAATAATAATATTTATTCCTCATCGCTGACAACAGAATAAAGCACTTGAGAATATTGAAAAGTTCGCTTGAAATCAAGGTTTACAGACATTTTTCTTCAAAGAAAAGGTATCGCAGAATACCGCAAAATATCGTAACAGATTTTTAGAATGGAGTAAATTTGGAGTAAAAGTTGAAAGAAAATGGAGTAAATATTTCAAAGATGTAATGAGAAATGGCGTAGGTAGTGGTAACATTATCTACGTCATTTTTAAAAATTAAAAAAATGTGTAACGAAAAATATATGTAAAGTACATATAGATAAAGGAGGGTAGAGTATGGAAGAAATGGTAGAAATCTATCGAAAATATATGCCACAAGTATATAATTTTTTATTTAGCCTTTGTCATGATGCTCATTTAAGCGAAGAACTCACACAAGAAACTTTTTTTCAAGCGCTAAAATCTATTGATAGTTTTCGTGGTGACTGTAAGATATATGTATGGTTATGTTCGATTGCAAAACATTTATGGTATAAAGAGCTAAAGAAAAAAGATAGAGAAGTAGTGGCAGAATATGTAGAAGAAACTACTTGTCAGAAAATTACAGAAAATTCGGCAATACAGAAAATGGAAGTAATAGAGTTGTATAAAAAACTTCATTTGTTGGAGGAGCCGGTGCGAGAAGTTATGTATTTGAGATTAAATGGCGATTTTACATTTAAAGAAATTGGAGAAATTATGGGTAAAGATGAAAATTGGGCAAGAGTGACTTTTTATCGTGGAAAGCAAAGAATAAGAAAGGAGAGTAACCATGAAATGTGAAATAATTAGAGATTTGTTACCTTTATATATTGATGGGTTGACAAGTAAAGAAAGTAATCAAGAAATCGAAAAACACTTGAAAAATTGTGAAGAATGTCAAAAATACTATCAAGAAATGACAGGGGACATTGATAATTTTTCAGTGATAACAAATGAAGAAATTGAAGATGTAAATTTAATTAAGAAAATCAAGAAAAAAAATAGAAAAAAAGCATTAGGCATATTCGTTGGAGCGTTTGTTTTGTCGGGAGTTCTTATGGGAGTTGGTTTTCATTGGACACATGGCGTAGCAATGTATGAAAATGTTATTTTAAATTATGGGGTTCAAGGAGATACGGCTTATCTTACACTGCAAGGGAAACCAGGATATGAGTTGAATTTTTCGGGGGCAACGGATCAGAACAAATCTAGTTTGAAAGTTATGTATGCTCGAAATATATGGGGACATGATGAAAATGTAGTTCGCTTAGAAGGGGAGAGTAATAGAAGTGGAGAACCACCTCAGTGGATACTAGAATTTAAAGACAGAATCGTTGTGATTGAAAATGGAGAATTGGTAGATGAGAAAATAAAATAAGGTGTGTAGTGAGGTCAAGGAACAAGGCGTAGCCGATACGCCTTGTTCCATGACAGAACGGAAATTCTCACATTTGAAACTTCATCTCTATAATAATAAAACAACACAGTCGCAGCTTCCCAATACAAGAGAAGCCCTTTCTCTGTTTCTGGTTAAAATTACATCCGCAGTTTTTCCATTGGTGAGAAGCACCCGGTCAGCCGGTTTTTCAAGCGGCAGTGTCACGGTATCTGTGCCGAAATTTCCGGCAACCAGAATGCGTTGTCCGGTTTCTTCATTGGTGCGGTAGTAAGCAAACATATGGTCAACATCTTCATAAGCAGCGGCAAACGTTCCGTAAGTGAAAGTTTCCACGTATTCCGGTGCTTTGCGGAGTGCGATCAGTTCTTTGTAAAAAGAAAGAACTGAATCTGACCGGTTCATCTGGTCAGCTACATTGATCTTTGTATAGTTTGGATTCTCTGCAAGCCAGGGTGTCCCGGTGGTGAAACCGCCGTGCAAAGAACTGTCCCACTGCATAGGTGTTCTTGCATTGTCGCGGCTGTTTTCATAGCAGGCGTGAAGTGCTGCCTCTTTTGAACATCCGGCATTTAAAGCAGCCTGATACTGGTCTTTGGTGCTGATGTCATCATATTCGGAAATATCGTTTCGGACACAGTTTGTCATTCCGATTTCCTGCCCCTGATAGATAAACGGAATTCCGCGCAGTAAAAAGTAAGTGGCCGCAAGCATTTTTACACCGGCCTCATTTCTGGCGTGTGCAGGCAGATAATGTGTAGCACCTCGTGGCTCATCGTGGTTTTCGATAATATTTGCCTCAAAGCCAACGGTAAGATCCGCTTTCTGGGTGTTAAAAAGGGCAGTGCGCCACCGGTTGAAATCGAGGGCAGGAGCATCATACCAGCCGTGTTCCCCATTGGAGAGCACATGGGCGGAAAAGTCAAATTTGGTGGAAAAATGACCGTTTTCACCGATAAATTCACGCAGTTCATCCTCTTTTAAATGAAATACTTCGCCGACAGTAAAAGCGTCGTATTTGTCAAACGTTTCATGCTTCATTTCCTCTAAAAAAGTGCCGATTCCATGCGCGGAAGCTAACATTTTATCGCAGGAGACAAGTCCGTCGCCGCCGTCCGCCGGGAAGGATGGAAAATCAAGATTTTTCTTGATATTGATAATGGCATCAATACGGAAACCGGAAATGCCTTTTTCGAACCACCAGTTGATCATCTCATAGATTTTTTTGCGGACGATTGGGTTCTCCCAGTTTAAATCAGGCTGTTCCTTCGCAAAGGTGTGGAGATAATATTTATTTGTGCCGGGAATTTTTGTCCATGCAGATCCGCCAAAATTGGAGCGGTAATTGCTTGGTGCTTTGCCGTCTTTTCCCTCACGGAAATAGAAGTAGCCGGCGTAAGGACCGTCTGGGTCGGCGAGTGCTTTTTGAAACCATTCGTGTTTGTCGGAACAGTGGTTTACCACAAGATCCATGATCAGGTGCATACCGCGTTTTTTCATTTCGGCGACAAGGGTGTCAAAATCATCCATTGTGCCAAACTGTTCTGCAATTTTATAGTAATCGGAAATGTCATATCCCTGATCGACAAAAGGGGATTCGTAAACCGGGGAGAGCCAGATGATGTCGATTCCGAGTTCTTTTAAATAGTCCAGCTTTGAGATGATTCCCTTTAAGTCGCCAATTCCATCTCCGTTTGTATCCAAAAAACTTTTTGGGTAAATCTGATAAGCTACTTTATCATGCCACCATTTTCTTTTCATAAATGCTCCTTTTTTTCATTCGATTCTGGGGTGCGAAACTCATTTTTGGGTTTATTAAAATTGTTTAAAATTAAATTTACACAACTTTGAGTTTCGCAGTTCCTACACTTGATTGTATGATACTGTTATAATAGAATAGAAGAAACGAAAAATCTTGTATAAATATAAGAAAGTATTGCACAAAACTGCTATGCTGATGTGGATTAAGACAGCTTAGAAGGCGTTTTGCAACCTGTTTCAATGATGTTAAAGAGGAATCAATACAATGAAAGAAAAAATAACCCTATCCTTAGACCAGCATGAGAACGCCAGACACGGCGAAGAAATTTTTCCACTGCAAAAATATGTGACACCGTTATGGAAAGAGTATCCTTATGTCACGGCGCACTGGCATGAGGAGGCAGAATTTACGCGGATTGAGAAGGGAAGCTGCACATATCAGATTCATCTTGAAACTTATGAGGTGGAAGAGGGAGATCTGATTTTTATTCCGCCTGCGGTGCTGCATGCGATTGCCAATGAAAAAGAGGAGTGTATGCAGTCGGAAACGTATGTGTTTCATATGGATTTTCTTGGCGCAAAGGCTGCGGATATCTGTGCCATCCGGTATTTGAATCCACTGATGAACCAGAAATTGATCCCGCCGTTTGTAATCAAAAAAGGACATCCGCTTTACGAAAAGGCAGCAGAACTGTTTGAGAATATAAATGCAGAGTATGACAAAAAAACACCCGGATACGAGATTGCTATCAAGTCATACCTGTTGCAGCTTGTGGCAGCTTTGATTCCATATTGTACCCGGAATACAGAGGCAGATGCGATTTTGACAGAACATGCGAAAAAGTTAAAAGAAGTTTTAAGTTATATCGATGCACACTATATGGAGGAACTGACGATTTCAGGACTTGCCGGAATCTGTTTTTTCAGCGAGTATTATTTTATGCGTTTTTTCAAAAAATACATGGGAATGTCATGCGTGCAGTACATCAAAAATGTGCGCCTGGAGCGTGCGGCAGACCAGTTTGAAAATGGGGAGACAAATACGCTCGAGGCGGCGCTCTCCTGTGGATTTTCGAATTTGTCTTATTTCCATCGGGAATTTAAAAAGAAATATGGAATGACGCCGAAAAGATTTATCAGTCTGTCTGCCCGGGCGGCAGATTTTCACGAAGGAAGTGAATAATTACCATTTTTATGACTCATAATATCATCGTGAAAAAAAATGTGCGGATTTTAAAATCCGTCGGAAAGAGGTAGAAAGATGATATTGAGCGAAAAAGAGACAACCGTGATCAAAGACTTACAGACACAGGAGCAGTGCTGCGTGGAAAAATACGAGAGATACAGTAAACTTGCCAAAGATCAGGTGCTCATTGACCTGTTCACAGATCTGCATGGAAAAGAGCAGAAACATTTAGAATCCCTGACACAGGTGCTGTCTGGAAAAGTTCCTTCCTGCGACTGCAACGACAGGGATGGAAAAGACTATAACCCGGCTGCTACCTACAGCATGGCACCTTCCGAAGATAAGAAAACGGACTGTTTCCTTGCAACAGACTGTATCGGAACAGAAAAACTTGTTTCTTCCACTTACAATACGGAAGTGTTTGCATTCGGTGATCCGGGTGTCAGAAAACTTTTGGCAGACATTCAGATCGAAGAACAGAACCATGCGGAAATGCTTTATAAATATAAAACAGTCAACAGCATGGCGTAGCCCGGAGTTTAGGTTATGAACAAAATATTGCAGTCTGACATTACATTTCCGTTATGAGACTGCAATATTTTGAATATATACTTTGTGGAAATTCAATCTGCCTAAAAACCCATCAAGAATGGAATAGATGAAATTATCAGAAAAATGTGGTACACTTGGAAAGGAGATGGAAAATCGATCAGAAAAATATAAGTGGAGCAGAAAATGGAAAAGAAAAGTCGGGAATTATTAGCTTCCCAGGTGGAAGAAGAATTGATGGATTATATATTGCAGCATCCAGTGAAAATAGGAGAAAAAATACCGAATGAATTTGAGCTGGCGGAACTGTTCGGCGTGGGGAGAAGCACGATCCGGGAAACAGTCAAAAGTCTTGTGTCCAAGGGTGTTTTAGAAGTCCGCAGGGGTTCCGGAACCTATGTGATCGGCACCAACCGCCTGCAGGATGATCCACTTGGGTTATCGAAATTTACGGATAAGTTTGAGCTGGCGCTGGATCTGTGTGATGTGAGACTGATGCTGGAACCGGAAATAGCGGTTTTAGCCTGTGAACACGCTACGGAGGAAGAAAAAGAAGAATTAAAAAGATTGTGTGATGAAGTTGAAAATTTGTATCTGGCAGGGGAAAATCACTTGCAGAAGGACGTCGAATTTCATACCTGTATAGCAAGATGCAGCAAAAACAATGTGATCGAGAAACTGGTGCCGATGATCCAATCCGCAGTCATCACATTTGTCAACATCACACATCGTCAATTAAAGGACGAAACAATCGAAACACATCGTGCAATCACAGATGCGATTTTGCAGGGAGACAGTGCAGGAGCAAAATATGCGATGATCATGCATCTGAATTATAACAGGCAGATGATTTTGAAGAAAAAGCAAGAGGCGTCTGGAGTGGACAGAAGCAGATCAGGATCATAGAGAGCAGGAATCAACTGAATAAGACGTCATACATATTTATCGTATATGTGAAAAATCAACAAAAAACAGGTGCGTTTCAAGATGGATCCACCTGTTTTTTTGTGTAAAAAAGAGGTTTTTAAACTTTAAACATCTGATGTATTGACAATAATATGCAGAGGAAATACAATAAAATCAGCAATACATCAGACGTCATACAAATCACAAAAAGACGATGAGAATCTAATACGAAATTCAGGAGGGTTACAGAATGGAAAATGCAGTCACATTAGATACGACAAGACTGATCATTGCAGCGATCATTGGTCTTGCAATATTGCTGGTCTTGATCATCAAATTTAAAGTCCATGCGATGCTTTCGATTTTAATAGGGGCGGTTGCAATTGGCCTGATCGCAGGAATGCCATTTGATGAGATCGTAACAGCAGTCGATGATGGAATTGGCAATACGTTGAAGGGAATCGCGCTGCTGGTCGGACTTGGTTCTATGTTTGGAGCGATATTGGAAGCTTCCGGTGGTGCGCAGACGTTAGCGGTCACGATGGTAAAACGTTTTGGGGATGAAAAGGCAGCATGGGCGCTTGGAATCACAGGTCTTGTGATCTCTATTCCGGTGTTCTTTGATGCAGGGCTTATTATTTTGATCCCGCTTGCTTTTTCACTGGCTAAGAAAACGAATAAGTCTTCTTTATTTTATGCAATCCCGTTATTGGCAGGACTTGCTGTCGGACATGCATTTATACCACCAACGCCGGGACCTGTATTAGTAGCCACGATGCTTAATGTGGAACTTGGATGGGTGATTCTGGTAGGTATTATCTGCGGCTTTTTTGCAATGATCGTGGCAGGACCGGTATGGGGTTCTATCTGCGGAAAAAAATATTTTGTGCCAATCCCGGAGCAGGTTGCAAATCAGGAGGAAATGGATGAGTCAAAACTGCCAGGTTTTGCAACAGTTGTTACAATTATTATGATCCCACTGGTTTTGATCATTTTAAAATCAGTTGCGGGTGTTATTCCGGCATTACAGGGTGTGCAGCCGGTATTAAATTTTCTGGGACAGCCGTTTGTAGCATTATTGCTTGCAACGCTTGCAGCAATGTTTTTACTTGGAACAAGACATGGATATACATTACCGGAACTTGAAAAAATACTCACAAAATCATTAGAACCAACAGGACTGATCTTACTTGTGACAGCTTGTGGCGGAGTATTACGTTATATTTTACAATACTCAGGATTAGGAGAGGTCATTGGAAATGCAGTGGCATCTGTAAATTTACCAATTGTAATTGTAGCGTTCCTTGTTGCTGCATTAGTGCGTATCTGCGTAGGTTCGGCTACGGTTGCCATGACAATGGCAGCAGGAATTATCGCTGCAATGCCGGAGGTAGCAGGTCTGTCACCAATGTATCTGGCGTGTGTTGTTGCGGCAGTTGCGGGTGGAGCAACAGTCTGTTCCCATTTTAACGATTCAGGATTCTGGCTGGTGAGATCACTGCTTGGATTAGATGAGAAAATAACGTTAAAGACATGGACGATCATGGAGACACTTGTCGGTGGAACCGGTTTTATTGTTGCTTTGATCATTTCATTTTTTGTTTAGATTAAAATTCAAAAGAAAGGAAGGGCATGCGTTTCAGAACTGCTTGGCAGAGCGCAAAGCCCGAAGGGATATGTAAAATGGAACTGAGAAGTCAGAAAGTCAGAAAATTAGCACCGGAAATGGATCCACTCCGCATGGGAATGGGGTGGAAAGCGGAAGAACTGTCAAAACCGCAGATTATTGTAGAAAGTACTTATGGTAACAGTCATCCGGGTTCCGCACATTTAAATATTTTTGTGGAGGAAGCAGTAAAGGGCGTGGATGAAAACGGCGGAAAAGCTGCAAGATATTTTGCGACAGATATGTGCGATGGAATGTCACAGGGACATGATGGAATCAATTATTCCCTTGCCCACAGAGATGCGATCACAAATTTAGTTGAAGCACAGGCCAATGCCACAACATTTGATGGCGGAGTATTTATTGCAAGCTGCGATAAAGCAATGCCGGCAATGCTCATGAGTATCGGACGTCTGAGGGATATGAGTGCAATTGTTGTGACCGGTGGAGTCATGGAAGCAACCGTTGTCAAAAAAGAATATATAGAAAATGATCCTGGCTGCAAAATCAATGAATTACTTACATTAGAGCAGATCGGAAAATTCAGTGCGCAGTATGAGCGTGGAGAGATCAAAGAACAGCAGCTTGAGTATTACAAGCACAATGCATGTCCAAGCTGTGGGGCATGTTCGTTTATGGGAACAGCATCCACGATGCAGGTTATGGCAGAGGCACTGGGACTGATGTTGCCCGGAACAGCTCTGATGCCGGCTACTGCACCGGAATTAAAGCAGGCTTCCTATGATGCCGGAAAACAGTTGATGAAGCTTGTGGAACAGGGGATCAGGGCAAAAGATATCGTTACACTGGAAAGCTTTGAAAATGCGATTATGGTTCATGCGGCAATTTCAGGTTCTACAAATGCTGTGATGCACATTCCTGCAATTGCACACGAATTTGGTTTTGAAATTGATGCCGATACATTTGACAGAATGCACCGCGGAGCACATTATCTGTTGAATATCAGACCGGCAGGAGACTGGCCGGCACAGTATTTTTATTATGCGGGTGGTGTCCCGAGAGTCATGGAAGAGATCAAGAGCATGCTGCATCTGGATGTTATGACTGTGACAGGAAAAACATTGGGTGAAAATCTTGAGGAATTGAAGAAAAATGGATTTTATGAACATTGTGATGCAATTTTAAAGGAAAAAGCAGCCCTGATCGGAAAAGAGATAAAGCGCACGGATATTATAGCAGATTTTGAACATGCCATCGGAACAGACGGAAGTATTGCCATTTTACGTGGAAATCTTGCACCGGAAGGAGCAGTCATAAAACATACTGCCTGCCCGAAATCAATGTTTCATGCAAAGTTAAATGCAAAACCATATGACAGTGAAGAAGAAGCAATTGATGCAATTTTAAAAGGAAAAGTCCATCCGGGCGATGCTGTATTCATCCGTTATGAGGGACCTAGGGGAAGCGGTATGCCGGAGATGTTTTACACAGGTGAGGCGATTTGTTCAGATCCGGAGCTCGCGTCGAGTGTAGCGCTGATCACAGACGGAAGATTTTCGGGAGCTTCGAGAGGACCTGTGATCGGACATGTATCGCCGGAGGCAGCAGCAGGAGGACCGATCGCATTGGTAGAGGAAGGTGACCTGATCGAGTTAGATGTTGCAAACCGTAAACTGGCAATTGTTGGCGTGAATGGTCAGGAAAAAACAGAAGAAGAGATGGAACAGATCTTAGAGGAACGCAGAAAGAACTGGAAAGGTTTCACAAGCAAATATAAACATGGATTATTGAAGTTATATGCACAGCATGCGACAAGTGCAATGAAGGGTGCTTATATGGATTAATAAAAAAATGAGAAAGCCGAATGACAAAAAATTACATTTTGTCATTCGGCTTTTTTTTATGATGAAAGCGAATGGACTTGAAATTTTTAAAATAAGAGGTATAATTTTTATGAAAGAATATTACTTCGTAAAAGACGAACAAATACGCAAAAGAGAAGGAGAACAAATTATGATAATCATGGATATCAAAGTCGATAATTTGTATGCTTTCAAGAATTTTCATATGAATATGTCTTATCCAAAGAAGATTGTAGATACAACAATACCAGAAGAATATTTGCATGACAGACCTAATTTCCGATATAAAAAATTAAATATTATTATGGGGGGGAATGCGACAGGAAAAACATCTCTTGGGAAAATATTTATGACATTTGCAAATTATCTTATGGATGGAAATTATAGCAGGTTTGTTAAGAAAATTGATGATGTTTCGAAAAAGACGGCACTTCAGATCGAATTTGTTACAGAGTATCATAACTTTTGCAGATTTGTGATGGAAATTGAACCCTGTGGGAATGGCAGTTACACGGAGGAAAATGTTAAAATTGAAATTTATGGAACTCCAGTTGAACTGAGAGATAATTATGAAGCATGTGTGAAAAAAATAGACGAGGGCAAGGGGGTGAAATTGTCCTATGATCAGATTGAGCCATCGGGCTGGTTTTTCTCATATCCAGAGGATGCAGGAAAAGAAAAAACTTATTTGAAAATTGAAGAGGAAAAAAATTATTTATATGTGTTACAGCATATTTTACAGACTTTAGATCCCTCCATCCGGGAAGTTGTAAAGGTGCAAGAGGTGGAGAATACGTATGCGATAAAATGGGAGAATTGTTCTGCGATTATTAAAGACGGTCTGGTTGTGGATGCGCAGGTATTATCCAGCGGAACGAAAGCAGGACTGGATATTTCTTATATGATCACGGCACTTGTGTGTGACATGCATGATTTGTTTTACTGTGATGAGTTATTTACATTTGTAAACAGTGACGTAGAGAAAGCATGTCTTTCTATTATGATTGATCGTCTCACAGATAAAAAACAATTATTTTTTACAACACATAATACGGATGTTCTGGATATGCAGCTGCCGAAACATTCTTTCTATTTTTTGAAAAAAGAAGTGGAAGACGAAAATATGCCTATAAAATGTATTAATGCATCACAGTATCTGAAACGCAATACGGATTCCCTGAAAAATGCGGTGGAGAATGATCTTTTTTGTACGGCACCTGAATTACATAAGTTATATGAAATAGCTGATTTATAATTTCAGGAGGGTTACGTATGAAGAAAAACGAAGTATATCATTACTATGTGGAAGGGCACGATGAGAAAAAAATTGTTGACATTTTGAAAAGAGAAATGGGATGTATTAAAAGTGGGAGAGTTGACATTTTTAATGTGGTTCAAAATCATTTTACAGAAGCAAGAATACGAACATTAAAAAGTGGTACAATTGTTGTGTTAATATATGATACAGATGTTGATAATCATATTGTAACAATGAAGGAGAATCTTGCTTTTTTGAATAAGCAGGCTTGTATTAAGAAGGTGTTATGTATCCCTCAGGTGAGAAATCTTGAGGATGAACTGCGAAATGCCTGTGATATTAAGTCCATTTCAGAGTTGACAAAAAGCAAAACGGATGGCAATTATAAGAGAGACCTGATTAATTGTAATAATTTAGAGACAAGACTGAAGCAAAGTAATTTTCAGATATCCAGATTCTGGAGTTTGCTGCCAGACAATAAATTTCAGGATTTTGGAAATGACGCAGAGCAGATAAAGATAAAATGAGGCAAAAATATGATCTATTTAGCAATCACTGCAGCGATTTTTACGCTTGATTTTTTCCTGAAAAAATATATTGATAAAAAATACGCCAGAAAAGTAAAAAATCCACGTCTCGGTGGAATGATCTGCATAGAGAAGTTCTACAACAAAGGTGCAACGTTAAATCTTCTTGCAAAACATCCGAAAGCCATGACTGCGATACACAGTATCATTATGGTTTTTGTGGCAGTCGTTTATTATTTTGCAATGCGGATGACTGGAAAAGAACTCACAAAAACAGGACTTGCCATGTTAGCCGGCGGCGGACTGAGCAATTTATATGACCGCTATACAAAGCATCATGTTGTGGATTATGTGCGGTTTCAGATTGGACCGAAATGGTTCCAGAGGATTATTTTTAATGTGTCTGATTTCTTTATTTTTATCGGGGCTGTGCTTGCAGTCATCGGAAGCGAAGTATAATGTCAGGATAATTTCAAACCATAGATTGGTAAAACAATTTAGATAATTGCGAAACTCATGAAAGTGTTAATTGAAAGAAGAGCATAAGGAGTTTTGCAATTACCGGGAAGGATATGATTTTTGCCATGACAAAAGAACAGTATATCAAAATTACAGAACCGCTTCGGAGCAATCCGGAACGGGCGAACCGTGTGACGAGTCTGAACCATGTGCTGACAGCACTTGTATTCTGCGTGTATCCGCTCTATCTTTTCATGCTGTTTGCGGACAAAGATCCATGGCTCTGGCGCGCAATACTTGTTCCGGCAGTATCCTTTGTGGGACTTTCCATTGTCCGGAAAATCATCAATGCGCCCAGACCGTATGAAAAATTTGACATGCCGCCGGTGCTGGAAAAAGACACAAAAGGAAAATCATTTCCAAGCCGGCACGTATTTTCTGTTTTCATTATCGCAATGACGATTTTTTACGAGCATCCGGGAGCAGGGGTACTGCTCGGGATCATTGGTTTGCTTCTGGGCATTGTGCGCGTGCTGGTCGGAGTGCATGAGCCAAAGGATATCATTGTGGGTGCGCTGGCAGGGATCGTCTGCGGTATTGTAGGATATTATGTTATATGATAATCTTAGTTACGGCTGTGCATAACGCTTCCGGTATTCCCTCGGGGTCTGCTGGAAGCGTTTTTTGAACGACCGGTTAAAATAGGAAAGATTATCAAATCCCACTTCCGCTGCGATATCTAAAACCGAAGAATCGGAAGAGATCAAAAGTCTGGAAGCCATCGTCAGCCGGTATTCATTCAGATAGTCGATAAAGGACGTTCCCATCGTATTTTTAAAATATTTCATAAAATGTGACTGGCTTAAGCTGACTTCTTTTGCCACATCTTCAATCGTGATTTTTTCCATGTAATTATTTTCCACAAATTTTAAGATCAACTTCATTTTTTCCAGAGATTTGTAATCTTTTTTCTGGACATTTCTGGAACTGCACTTATTGAAGAGAATATAAAACAGCATGAAAAGCTGGCTTTTGATGAAAAGCTGGTAAGCTGGCGGATTGGTTTTGCTGATTTCATCGTTTGCATCGACACAGGCGGAAATCTCTTTGTAATAGGGATCACCGGGCTGATAGAGTACCGGAATTGTGAGCGTTCCGTCCATCAGGGGGGAAAAATAGTCAGTGCTGCAGGTGTCGGTCTGCTTGGATAAAAGAATCTGCGGATGAAAAATAATATTTTCATATTCCATACTTTCGTTTTCGTATTGTTCGATCGAGTGTAATTGTCCCGGGATGATGAGTGCGAGCGTTCCGGCACTGACCTGATATTGTGTGAAGTCCACGGTGATAATGCCGTGTCCCTTCTTTATATAGATAATCTCCATTTCGTCATGCCAGTGGATCGGCACATAAGAAAAATCCAGTGGGATAGAACACAGATAAGTGATATATGGAAATAAAGGGTTTCCATGGGAGATTTTTTCCTGATAATTTTCGTATTCCAGTATATTCATAAGATAGATACTCCTTTGTGATGATTTTATTGTGTCGAAAACATGCACTTTGTGTCGTAATCTGGGAAATCGAACAGCATGATTGAAAAGTGCACAAAAACCGGGTACTCATTTTGTTATGTTTACACAATTTTAAAGAGGTTAAAATAATACATCATTTATAACATGATAGGATTGTACCACTTTTGTATGGAATATTACAAGAATAAAATGGTGTACCTGAATATAATATTAATCATAAAACATCGGTTTTACGAAAAAACACGAAAACAACTGCAGCAGAAAATGCGGCGGACAATACAATAAGCTTTCGCCAACAGGCGCAAGGAAAGGAGTAAATCATGAATTTACAGGAAATCGTAACAAAAAGAACAGGAAAAGCAATTTCCCAGTGCAGTAACGAAGAATTATATTTCTCTTTGCTTGAAATGACAAAAGGAATGGCAGAGGAGAAAGTCAGCAACGAGGGAAAAAGAAAATTATATTATATCTCAGCAGAATTCCTGATCGGTAAATTATTATCAAACAACCTGATCAATCTTGGAATTTATGAGGATGTAAAAAAATTACTGGCAGACAATGGCAAGAGCCTTGCAGAGATTGAGGAGGTTGAGCCGGAACCATCTTTAGGTAATGGTGGACTTGGACGTCTTGCAGCATGTTTCCTTGACTCTATCGCAACACTTGGTTTAAACGGTGACGGTGTTGGTTTAAATTACCACTACGGATTATTCAAACAGGTATTTGAGAACAATCTCCAGCATGAGACTCCAAACCCATGGATCGAGAAAGAGAGCTGGCTGACAAAGACAGATAAAGCGTACACCATTCAGTTCGGTGGATTCAATCTGCAGTCCAGAATGTATGATATCGACGTGTTAGGATACAACAACCGTACCACAAAACTTCATTTATTCGATGTAGAGACAGTAGATGAAAGCTTAGTTGGTGATGGAATTGATTTTGATAAAGAGGACATCAAAAAGAACCTTACTTTATTCTTATATCCGGATGATTCTGATGATAAGGGACGTATCCTCCGTGTTTACCAGCAGTACTTCATGGTAAGCAACGCAGCAAGACTGATCATCGATGAGACACTTGCAAGAGGCGGCGATTTACACAAATTAAATGAGTACGCAGTAGTTCAGATCAACGATACACATCCAAGTATGGTAATTCCTGAACTGATCCGTTTATTAATGGAACGCGGAATCTTAATGGATGAGGCAATTGATATTGTATCCAAAACATGTGCTTACACAAACCATACCATTTTAGCAGAGGCTCTGGAAAAATGGCCGATCCATTTCTTAGAGAAGGCTGTTCCACAGTTAATGCCGATCATTTACGAATTAAACAGCCGTGTTGTGAAAAAATTTGACGATAAATCCGTAGCGATCATCGATGATGAGAGACGTGTCCATATGGCACACATGGATATCCATTACGGATACAGCATCAACGGTGTTGCATACCTTCACACAGAAATCTTAAAGAACTCTGAGCTGAATAACTTCTACAAGATTTATCCTGAGAAGTTCAACAACAAGACAAACGGTATCACATTCCGCCGCTGGTTATTACACTGTGATCCGGAACTCACCGCATTATTTGAATCCCTGATCGGTGACGGCTTCAAGAAAGATGCAACGGAACTTGAAAAATTAGGTGCATTTGTAAATGATGAAGCAGTATTACAGAAGATTCTTGATGTTAAGAATGCAAAGAAAGCAGAATTAAAAGATTATCTTGCAAAAACACAGGGTATCGAGTTAAATGAGAACTCTATTTACGATATCCAGATCAAGAGATTACATGAGTATAAGAGACAGCAGATGAACGCACTCTATGTGATCCACAAATATTTTGAGATCAAAGCAGGCAAAAAACCAGCCCGTCCGATCACTGTTATTTTCGGTGCAAAGGCAGCTCCGGCTTATGTCATTGCAAAAGATATCATTCATCTGATCCTTTGCTTACAGGAACTGATCAGCAAAGATCCGGAGGTTGCTCCATACTTAAAAGTTGTTATGGTAGAAAACTACAATGTAACATTAGCTGAAAAATTAATCCCGGCAGCAGATATCCATGAGCAGATTTCCCTTGCTTCCAAAGAGGCATCCGGAACATCCAACATGAAATTCATGTTAAACGGTGCAGTAGCGATCGGTACTATGGACGGTGCTAACGTTGAGATGCATCAGTTCGTTGGAGATGACAATATTTACATCTTCGGTGAGTCTTCTGAGCAGGTGATCGAGCACTATGCAAAAGCGGATTATGTTTCCAGAAGCTACTATGACAATGATGAGAATATCAAACGTGCAATCGATTTCATCGTAAGCGATGAGATGATGGCAGTCGGATGCAGAGAAAACTTAGAGCGTCTCTACAATGAATTATTGAACAAAGACTGGTTCATGACATTACCGGATTTCGAGGAATATGTTGCAGCAAAAGAGCGCATCTTTACAGATTACGAAGACCGTATGGCATGGGCGAAAAAAATGCTCGTAAACATGAGCCAGGCAGGCTTCTTCTCATCTGACAGAACCATTGCACAGTACAATGAAGATATCTGGCATCTGTAAAATTCAGCATCAGAACACTTGCTGTTCTGGTGCGTAAGAAAATGATTCAGGTGTGAGCAGCTCTCCTTTTGCGAAGCAAAACTATTCATGAGAGCTGCGAACGTTACATTCGCAGAGCATCTGTGAATGTAACGATATCTGGCATTTATAAAATTTATAAAAATCATAATACAGGGGAGTATATGATCTATACAAAAGTGGCGTATACCGCATGTAAATGTGCGGTGTGCGCCTCTTTTTTCGTGTGTTGTAAAATCTGCCAACAACACATATAATGAGGGTAAGCAATGAAGCAGTGCCAGGCACTGCGAAAGGAGACACAACATGCAATATATAGACATGCACTGCGACACATTAGCGGAAGGCGTCGCACATAAGAAACAGACAATTACCGTCATGGAACATTCCATGGTTGACATAACAAGACTTAAACAGGCAGGAGCAGCGGCACAGTTTTTTGCAATGTTTCTCCCACAGAAAGAGTATCACGAGGATTTTAAAACCTGGCTTGGTGTGGACGAAATGTTTACGGAGGAAGATTTTCTCGCAAAAATGTATGAAATCTATCAGAATACATTAAAAGAGAATGCAGACATACTGGCACCGGCGCGGTCTTACAGGAATCTGATGGAAAATCAGAAAAACGGAAAAATTTCCGCGTTTTTAACAATTGAAAACGGTTATCCGGTGAAGGGAAAACTTGAGAATCTGAAAAAATATCACGACATGGGCGTAAGCCTTATCACATTGACATGGAATGATCCGAACTGCTTTGGATTTCCTCATTCCAAAAATCCCGATGACATGCAAAAAGGACTGACAGATTTTGGAAAAGAAGCAGTGAAATATATGAACGAACTTGGAATCATTGTGGATGTTTCCCACTTGTCAGACGGTGGCTTTTACGATGTTGCGAAGATCAGCAAAAAACCGTTTGTGGCATCCCATTCAAACTGCAGAGCCGTGTCACCGGCAACCAGAAATCTGACGGATGATATGATAAAAATCCTCGCGGAGAAAGGCGGCGTGGCAGGCATTAATTTTGAACCATCCTTTTTAAATAAAGATGTGACAGACGATCACAGCCGTGTGGAGCAGATGTGTGAACATATTTTACATTTTATCAACGTCGGCGGCATCGAGTGTGTGGGTATCGGAACGGATTTTGATGGCATTGGCGGACAGTTGGAGATCAATGAGTGCACGAAAATGGAACTGCTGTTTGGTGCACTGCAAAAAAGAGGGATCCATGAATCCGCGCTGGAAAAAATTGCATTTGATAACGTTGCAAGGGTGATGAGGGAATCTATGCAATAAATTGCTTGGAATATTTTGGCGTATGATTTATAATGTGCATAAAGCAATGAGCAGTGTCAGGAGGAAAAAATATCAAATGCAGTGCTTGCACGATGTATTTGATATTTTTGATGACTGATAGGGCGAATGCCCGTGAGCCCATGAAATCAAAGATTTCATGGGCGTGCACTGTGGACAAAATTAACAGAGGACTTATTTTCATGAATAAAAAGAAATTTACATATATCACAGCGCTTACCCTGTTAAGTTTTACGCTTATGACAGGCTGTACGAATGAGCGCAAAGAAAATCAGACGGCTTATCGTCAGATTGGGATCAATGCAATGGAAAGTGGCGATTACACAGGAGCTGTGGATGCGTTTAACAGTGCGCTGGGACAGTGCATTGGGAAAATCACCGAGAACGAATTAGATATCTGCTACTATAAGGCGGCGGCGCAGTATGCCGGTGGTGATTCTGCGGGGGCAGTGGACACTTACACAGCGATCATTGATTATGACAAAAAGGCGGCAGACGCTTATTATCTGCGCGGCTGTGTTTATCTGAAACAGGGGAATACCGAGGGTGCCGTTTCGGATTTTGATGAGGCAGTAAAAAATAACAGCAGCGATTACGAACTTTATGTCAACATTTACGAGAATCTTTCTGCTTATGATATGACGGAAAAAGGGGAAGAATACTTAAATAAAGCGTTTGATATCAAAGGCAACAGTGCTGAGGATTATGCATGGCGCGGAAGAATTTACTATGATCTTGGACAGTATGATAATGCCCAGACAGAGTTGAAGTCGGCTTTAGATAAGGAGAGCGTCATCGCAAATCTTTACATTGCGCAGGTGTATGAGGCACAGGGTGATTCTGAAAACGCAGAGACCTATTATCAGAATTATGTAAACTCAGGAAGCGCAGATTCCGAGGCGATGAATGCACTCGGAGAAATTGAGATGGCAAAAGGAAATTATTCCGGTGCACTCACCTATTTAGAGCAGGGCATTGCTATGGAAAATGTGACAAACAGAAGAGAACTGATGCAGAATCTCATCATTTGTTATGAATACACATCCGATTTTAATTCTGCATGGAACATCGTACAGGAGTATGTGCAGGCTTATCCGGAGGATGCGAGCGCACAGCGTGAATATATTTTCCTGAAAAACCGTATGGAACAGACAGCACCTGCGGAGAATACAGAGGAAGCCGTGACGGAGGATACACAGGCAGTGGAAGATACACAGACACCGGAAGAAGCACAGACACTGGAAGATACCCCAGCACAGTAAAAGAGGACAACCACAGGAAGCAATAACGGAGAATAGAATGGCAGAAGCATTTAAAATAGAAGAGATAGAAGAAAAAGTAATTCTTGTAGGCGTGAGTGAGCAGGATGGAGATGACGCAGAGGATTCTGTTGCAGAGCTTGCAGAACTGGTAAAAACAGCAGGAGCAACGGTGGTCGGAACTATGATCCAGAAGCGGGAACTCATTCATCCGGGAACTTATATCGGTTCTGGAAAGGTGGCGGAATTAAAGTTACTTGTGGAGGAACTTGGTGCAACCGGAATTGTGTGTGACGATGAACTTTCCCCGGCACAGCTCCGCAATCTGGAAGACATGCTGGATACAAAAGTAATGGATCGTACTTTGATCATTCTGGATATTTTTGCAGCAAGAGCAACCACCAGCGAGGGAAAAATCCAGGTGGAACTGGCACAGTTAAAATATCGTCTGAGCAGGCTGACCGGACTTGGGCGCTCCATGTCAAGACTTGGAGGCGGAATCGGTACGAGAGGTCCGGGTGAGAAAAAGCTGGAAATCGACAGACGACTCATCAAAGACCGGATCGCACAGCTGAACCGGGAATTGAAAGAAGTACGGCAGCACCGTGATATCACCCGTGCACAGCGGGAAAAAAATCAGATGCCGGTGGCTGCGATCGTGGGATACACAAATGCAGGAAAATCAACACTTATCAATACACTGACCAATGCCGGAGTTCTGGAGGAGGACAAGCTATTTGCAACGCTTGATCCTACCACAAGAGTGCTGGAACTGTCGGGACGGCAGCAGATATTGGTGACAGATACCGTCGGATTTATCCGCAAACTGCCGCATCATCTGATCGAGGCATTTAAAAGCACGCTGGAGGAGGCAAAATACGCAGACTATATTTTACATGTGGTAGATGCTTCCAATCCGCAGCACGAGAAGCAGATGCTGATCGTATATGAGACACTGGCAAATCTGGATGTAAAGGATAAGACCATCATCACGTTATTCAATAAGCAGGATGCAAGGATGGACAGTGAGCCACTGCATGATTTTAAAGCAGATTATACACTGCCAATCTCAGCAAAGAATGGAACCGGATTAGAGGAATTAAAAAATCTTTTATCCGAGCTCCTGCGTGAAAATAAAGTCCTCGTGGAGCGGACAGTGCCGTATGCGAATGCAGGCGTGATCCAGCTTGTCCGCAAATCCGGTGAACTGTTGGAAGAAGAATACCGTGAGGATGGAATCTATATCCGTGCTTACGTGCCAATGGAAATTTATGCAAAATTATAAAAATGACAAATGTAGTTTATCTAGGAAGAAAGGAACAATAAAAATGATATTATTGATTAAAAATGGACATGTCATCAATCCGGCAACAGAGACAGACGAAGTGTTAGATGTTCTCGCCGAGGATGGAAAAGTCGTAAAATTGGAAAAAAATATCAAGGCAAAGGCAGACCGTGTGATCGATGCAAAAGGCTGCTATGTCATGCCGGGATTTATTGATATGCATGTGCATTTGAGAGATCCGGGACAGGAGCAGAAAGAGACGATCGAGACAGGCTGTAATGCGGCGGCACACGGCGGATACACAACTATCCTTGCAATGCCGAACACAAAGCCGGTGGTAGATAATCCGGATGTTGTAAAATACGTGCAAAACAAGGCAAAAACAGTTGGTGTCGTGAATGTTTTACAGGTGGGAGCCATCACAAAAGGACAGCAGGGAAAAGAATTAGCAGACATCCGTGGCATGTACGAAGCGGGAATTCCGGCGATCAGTGAAGATGGCAGATCCGTTATGAATTCCGAACTTTACCGGGAGGCGATGGAGATTGCAGCAGAACTTGATATCCCGGTACTTGCCCACTGTGAGGACATCAACCTTGTAAATGGCGGCGTTATGAATGAGGATGCGCATTCCAAAGAGCTTGGTTTAAGGGGAATCACCAATTCGGTAGAAGATATCATTGTAGCAAGAGATATCATGTTAAGTGGGGACACTGGAGCAAAATTACATTTGTGTCACTGTTCAACAAGAGATTCTGTAAAAATGGTACGGTATGCAAAAATGGAGCAAATGAAAGTAACAGCAGAAGTATGCCCACATCATTTTACACTGACCTCGGATGATATCCATAAAATTGAACCATCCATCGATCAGGAGAAAAAACTTGCGATCGACGCGGATGCGGATACAAACTTTAAAATGAATCCGCCACTTCGTTCCAGAGAAGATGTGCAGGCATTAAAAGAAGGGCTGCGTGACAACATTATGGATGTGATCTCCACAGACCATGCACCGCATACATTTGAGGAGAAAAACACCTCCATGAAAAAAGCGCCGTTTGGAATCGTTGGACTTGAGACAGCTGCATGCCTCACTTACTCAGAACTTGTGTTGCAGGGCTATCTCACACCGATGCAGATGGCAGAGAAGATGAGCTATAACCCGGCAAAGATTGTTGGAATTGACAAGGGCGATATCCAGCCGGGCAAAATTGCTGACATCGTGATTTTTGATCCGGAAAAAACATATAAGATTGACAAAACGAAATTTGCAAGTAAAGGACGCAACACACCATTTGGCGGAAGAGAAGTAACCGGAAAAGTGATGGCAACCATCGTGGATGGACGTGTTGTTTACGAGGCAGAAGCATAGGAACACACCATATTAAGAGCTACAGAGGCAAACATTTGAAGTAAGAATGTAAAGTAGTTGAGAGAGTGAAAAAGCGAGGAAGTACAAAGATGGCAGAAAAATTTGAAGAGACAGCGATCATCATCCGTCAGGAAGAAATCGCAGATGATATTTACAGTATGTGGCTGCACACTGACCAGATTGCAGCACATGCGAAAGCAGGACAGTTTGTTTCTGTTTATTGTAATGATGGAAGCAGACTGCTTCCAAGACCAATCAGTATTTGTGAGATTGATAAAAAGGATGGCGCAATCCGTCTGGTGTATCGTGTGGCAGGGAAAGGAACGGCAGAATTTTCCGGTATGCATACAGGCGCACAGCTTCGCATTGTAGGGCCTCTTGGAAATGGATTCCCAAAGAAAGAGAAAAAAGCCTTTTTGATCGGAGGCGGAATAGGAATACCTCCAATGTTACAGCTTGCAAAAGAGTTAAACTGTGAGAAACAGATTGTGTTAGGATTCCGCGATGAGCTGTTTTTGATGGATGAGTTTAAAAAGCAGGGCAAAGTTTACGTGGCAACCGAGGATGGAAGCGCAGGAACTGAGGGAAATGTTTTGGATGCGATCCGTGAAAATGGACTGGACGCAGAGATTATTTATGCCTGCGGACCAATGCCAATGCTTCGTGCCTTAAAAGAATATGCAGAGAAAAATCACATCGAGTGCTGGATCTCCATGGAGGAGCGTATGGCATGCGGTATTGGTGCGTGCCTTGCCTGTGTATGTCAGTCAAAAGAAAAAGACGCACACAGCAACGTGAAGAACAAACGAATCTGTAAAGAAGGACCTGTATTCCGTGCAGAGGAGGTAGAATTCTAATGAACATGAAAGTAGATTTATGTGGAGTAACCTTAAACAATCCTGTCATGACTGCTTCCGGTACATTTGGTTCCGGCGCAGAGTACGCAGAGTTTGTGGATCTGAATAAATTGGGAGCTGTTGTGACAAAAGGTGTTGCAAATGTTCCATGGCCGGGAAATCCGACACCGCGTGTCGCAGAAGTATATGGCGGTATGTTAAATGCAGTAGGACTTCAGAACCCTGGAATTGATCTTTTTGTGGAGCGTGACATTCCTTTTTTAAAACAGTTTGATACAAAAATCATGGTGAATGTATGTGGACATTCCACAGAGGAATATATTGAAGTAGTGGAACGGTTGAGAGACCAGCCGGTAGACCTTTTAGAGATCAACATTTCCTGCCCGAATGTCAAAGAGGGTGGAATTGCATTTGGCCAGGATCCAAAAGCAGTAGAAGCTATCACAAAGGAAATGAAAAAACATGCTGCACAGCCGGTCATCATGAAGCTTTCCCCAAATGTAACAGATATTACAGAGATGGCGAGAGCAGCAGAGGCAGGAGGCGCAGACGGATTGTCCTTGATCAATACCATCACAGGCATGAAGATCGATATCAACCGTCAGAAGTTTGTACTTGCCAATAAGACAGGCGGTATGTCAGGTCCGGCCATTCATCCTGTCGCTGTCCGCATGGTTTATCAGACTGCCCAGGCAGTCAGCATTCCTATCATTGGAATGGGTGGAATCATGAATGCAGAGGATGCGATTGAAATGATCCTTGCGGGAGCCACCGCAGTATCAGTAGGTACCGCAAATTTCACAAATCCGCATGTGACAGAGGAGATCGTCGCAGGAATCAGGGATTATATGGAGCGTTATCAGGTTGCCGATATCAAAGATCTGGTTGGCGCAGTGCATGAATAAGAAACAAATGCCAGAGAGAAAATAATGGATCACAGGAAATAAAGATCAGGAGGAAATGACAAGATGGAGAGTTATAAGAGCGAATTTATTGATTTTATGGTAGAGAGTGACGTTTTAAAATTTGGAGATTTTACGTTGAAAAGTGGACGTAAATCCCCGTTTTTCATGAATGCAGGAGCCTATGTGACAGGTTCCCAGTTAAAGAGACTTGGAGAGTACTATGCAAAAGCAATCCATGACAACTATGGAGATGATTTCGATGTGCTGTTCGGACCGGCATATAAGGGAATCCCGCTTGCGGTTGTCACAGCGATCGCATACAGTGAATTATATGGAAAAGAAGTCCGTTACTGCTCAGACAGAAAAGAAGCAAAAGACCACGGAGCTGACAAGGGCGGTTTCCTCGGAAGCAGCTTGAAAGACGGTGACAGAGTTGTCATGATCGAGGACGTGACCACTTCCGGAAAATCCATGGAAGAGACTGTTCCAAAAGTAAGAGGAGCAGCAGACGTTGAGATCGTTGGTCTTATGGTAAGTTTAAACCGTATGGAAGTCGGACAGGGCGGAAAAGTAAGTGCGCTGGATGAAATCAAAGAAAAATACGGTTTTGAAGGAAAAGCAATTGTCACAATGGCAGAGGTGACAGAGTACCTTTACAACAGAGAACACAATGGCAGAGTCGTGATCAATGATGAGATAAAAGCCGCTATTGACAAATACTACGAAGAATATGGATGCAAATAAGAAAGGCAGCGAGCGCTGCCCGTTGATACGGAAAGGTAAGCACCGGGTACTGGCATTCGTTTTTTTTCTGATTTATTTCGCTGTGCTGTTCTATTTCCTCTTTTTTTCCGAGGAGATGGGGCGGACTTATTCAGAGAGAGCGTATCATTACAATCTGATTCCGTTTCATGAGATCATGCGGTTTGTCAAATACCGGCATGTGCTAGGATGGCAGGCTGTAGTGCTCAATATCTGGGGAAATATCATTGCATTTATGCCTTTTGGTTCATTTTTGCCGATCTATTCAAAAAGATGCAGAAATGTGTGGATGACGGTGCTGTACAGTTTTGAACTGAGTCTGCTTGTGGAACTGCTTCAGCTTGTGTTTAAGGTGGGTAGTTTTGATGTGGATGATCTGTTTTTGAACACGATCGGTGGACTGCTTGGTTATCTGGTGTACAAAGGATTGCTTTATTTGTGGAAAAGATATGAAAAAGCAAGGCATATAGTGAATAAGTAAGAAGCAGATTTTTATGGATCTGCGAATCGTACATGGAAAAGTAAGAAAAAGAATATGAGTGGCAGGGTATCATTATGGCACAGAGAAGACGTAGAAAATACGGATATAAGTTTACAGAGAAGACACAGTCAAAAAAGGGAATTGCAGCTTTTATTCTGGCTGTGCTTTCGATTGCAATTTTTATTTATGTAATTGTAAATTCATTTCATCATGGCGGAAATGGAAGCATGTACCTTGGAAGTGCAGGAGTGTCCTCCATGCTGGTAGCATTGGTCGCTGTGGTACTGGCAGTGATGAGCCTTCGGGAGGAGGAGTCTTTTAAGCTGTTTCCATATATGTCGACTGTGCTGTCGTTTCTTGCAGCCGGTATGTGGATTGCAATTTATGTAATTGGATTTTTAATCGTATAGTTAATAAGGGAGATCAGGATGGGATACAGAGATATTTATAAAGAGTCAAATGAACAGGCAGAGGAGCGTTTTTCTCTTGTGATGGAGCGCATTGCAGAGATTGCAAAAGAAACGGATGTGCCGGAGACATTTGACGATTATTTTAAAAAGACCGCAGAATTTTTATTACAGTTAAAGAGTGTGTTAGAGAAAGCAGAGGCAGATACATTAATAGATGCTTCTTTTACAGAGTGTGAAAAACGGAATGCAGTTTTTTATGATGATATTAAAGCGGAAAATTATGGAAAAAGTTATGGAAATCCGACTTATGCAGTAGAAAAACTGGGAGAAGAGTACGGACAGATTTTATCTGCACTGTATGCAGAGTGCCGTAAACGTATTACGGATGTCTATGCTGCAAAAAAAATGAACGTGACGATCACCGCAGAATTATTTGTTGAGATCTATAATTATTTTGAAGACAAAGAGGGGATTGATAAAACTGCAATTGAGCAGGCGATTTACTGGTATTTCCATGATTACAGTGAAATCTTTATCGGAGATTCTGTGCGTGAACTTGTGGATTCCGAAGAAGATTTCTTATATCAGATCGTGATGAACTCAGATTTGAACGACTTGCGTTATCTCTACCAGTATGGTCAGCATATCGGAAAAAATGAGACCGGAATCGTGGCATTTTTAAATGGCATGTCTGACGAAGAGATTCAGGCAATGGCAGATACTTACACAGAAGGATACCGCATTGGTTTTGCGGCAACTGGAAAAGATTTGTCAAAGAAAACAACGGCACAGGTACGTTACCCGATCGGTTTTGAGCGCATGGTGCGTGCTGCAGTAAAAAATCTGGAAAAATTAAATTTAAAAGTAACAATGCGTGCATATTCCTCTGCAGCAAACAAACAGTATGATTATGACCACAAAGAGGACAAGGCATTATATTATGATAAGGCATATGTGGAGAGACGTCTGGAAGTAATGAAAACTTCTTTTGAAGAGATGAAAAAACTTGCAAACGGTCAGGCTGGTCCTGCTGTTATCGAAGTGTTTGGCGAGACTCCATTCTCTCCGGAGACAAAAAAAGAGGTATTAAAGCTGGATGAAAAACAGCAGCAGTTAAGTGTTTACGATATGAGCATGTCGGGGCAGATCACGAATCAGTATATTATTGGTGAGGAGCGCAGCTTTACGATTATTGCATATCCAGTGCCTGAGATTGGTGAGAAGTTCAAAGAAATTTTTGCAGAGACAGTCAAGATCAATACATTGGATTATACCTTATACCAGAATATGCAGCAGAAGATCATCGATGTGTTAGATCAGGCTGAAAAAGTGCATATCACCGGTAAAAATGGTAATAAGACAGACCTCTATGTTTCTATCTGGCCATTAAAAGATGCCACAAAGGAATCTGCATTTGAAAACTGTGTGGCAGACGTCAATATCCCGGTAGGTGAGGTGTTTACTTCCCCGGTATTAAAAGGAACAACCGGAAAATTGTTTGTCAGTCAGGTTTATCTGAATGAACTGAAATACCTCAATCTCGAAATTGATTTTGAGGACGGAGTGATCAGAGATTACACCTGCACAAATTTTGAAAAAGAGGAAGAGTGCAGAAAATATATCAAAGAGAATGTCTTAATGAATCATGAGACACTGCCAATGGGTGAGTTTGCGATCGGAACCAACACCACAGCTTACCGCATGGCAAGAGATTTTGATATTGCAGATAAATTGCCAATCCTGATCGCAGAAAAGACAGGACCTCACTTTGCAGTGGGAGATACCTGCTATTCCCACGAGGAGGACATGGTGACTTATAACCCGGATGGAAAACAGATCGTTGCAAGAGAAAACGATTTTTCAAAACTCCGCAGCGAGGATATGAGCAAAGCATATTTCAACTGTCATACAGATATTACCATTCCTTATGATGAGCTTGACAAGATCACAGTCATCCGTAAGGATGGAACGACAGAAGATATTATTTCCGATGGACGTTTTGTGCTCGCAGGAATCGAAGAACTGAATAAGCCGCTGGACCGCTAAACGGGAAAAATATAAAATTCTGGATACTGCCAAATTAATAGGATTATTTGACGGTGTCCGGAATTTTTGTATTTGACAAAATAGTTGATAATTATGTAATAAGATCACAACAATATATAAATACATTTAATAAAACAAATAACAATTATTAATTGGACTTCTTAATTAAGATGTATTATAATGAGCGCAAGACAGGAAAATAATGACGATAGACAATTGCGAAACTCATGAAAATCTAAATTGAATTGTGAAAAATTAACAAAAG
>ERZ1026856.412-NODE-412-length-27539-cov-8.412713_pt1 | contig 27539 bp, 25 predicted proteins | sample MGYA00380158_ERZ1026856 | MGnify/ENA primary metagenome ERZ1026856 (study PRJEB33269, sample SAMEA4719794) | human gut metagenome | biome: human-associated habitat; feature: organic feature; material: feces | place: Cameroon | collected 2013-10 ...
CGTGTAAATAAAACTATGAAATCGCAGGGTAGGCAAACGTGATTGCGTTTCTATGTGGTAACCCCGTTATTTGTTGTTATTTGTTGTTCTTTGTTATTGGTTACTTGTTATTTATTCTGTATCATCTATTTACTTCTCTTCTTCCTCCGACTTCCAATGCAGCCTGTGCAGATTTCCGGCCAGCTCCATGCTCTCAAAATTATTCTGGCGGAGTGCTTCGTAAAGCACGATCGCTACGGAATTGGAGAGATTCAGCGAACGGATCTGTGGCAGCATCGGAATACGGATACAGGTCGGCTCATACTCGACCAGTATTTCTTCCGGAATCCCCGCACTTTCCTTTCCGAACATGATGAAATCATCCGGTCCGAAAGAAACGTCCGTATAACTGTGCTTTGCTTTCGTTGTCGCCATCCAGATCTTAGCACCCGGATGCTTTTCTTTGAATTCCTCAAAATTCACATATCTTGTCACATCCAGATGCTCCCAATAATCCATACCGGCGCGTTTGATCTCTTTTTCATTCAGGCGGAAGCCCAAAGGTTCGATCAGATGCAGGCTTGTTCCTGTTGCAACACAGGTTCTTCCGATATTTCCCGTATTTGCCGGTATTTCCGGCTGATGTAATATAATATGCATAGTTGTTCCTTTTCCATCTATGATTATTTCTGACGGAGTCTTGTAATGAATTCCTGAATTCTTCCGATTGCCAGCTTCAGATCTTCCAGCGAATAAGCATAAGAAATACGCAGGAAACCTTCGCCGCAGTCGCCAAATGCCGTGCCCGGAACAACTGCAACCTTTTCCTCCTGCAGAAGACGCGTTGCAAATTCCTCGCTCGTCATACCGAATTCTTTGATGCATGGGAATACATAAAATGCACCAAACGGCTCAAAGCATTCCAGCCCCATTTCTTTAAATGCATGCATCAGATATCTTCTTCTCTGGTTGTATGCTTCACGCATCGTAAGTACATCTTCTTCTCCGTTTTTCAATGCTTCTACAGCTGCATACTGGCTTGTGGTCGGTGCACACATGATCGCAAACTGATGGATCTTTGTCATCTGCCGGATGATTGCTGCAGGACCTGTCGCATACCCCAGTCTCCAGCCTGTCATGGCAAATGCCTTAGAAAAACCATTGATCAGGATCGTTCTTTCCTTCATACCCGGCAGACAGACAATGGATACATGCTCACCGTTATAATTCAGCTCTGAATAGATCTCATCGGAGATCACGAACAGATCATGCTTCTCAATGACCTCTGCGATCGCTTCAAGATCTTTCCGTTCCATGATCGCACCTGTCGGATTGTTTGGGAAAGGCAGGATCAGAATCTTGCTGTTTTCTGTGATCGCTGCTTCCAGCTCCTCTGCAGTCAGACGAAACTCGTTTTCATGCTTCAGCTCTATGATGACCGGTTTTGCTCCGGCTAAGATCGCACACGGTTCGTAGGATACGTAGCTTGGCTGTGGAATCAGCACTTCTTCGCCTTTTCCCGGATTGATCATGGCACGAAGTCCGATATCAATTGCTTCGGAACCACCGACCGTGATCAGCACTTCGTGATCGGCGTCATAAGTTACGCCCAGCTTACGATTTAAGTAATTGCAGATCTCCTGTCTGAGCTCTTTCAGACCTGCATTTGATGTATAAAACGTTCTTCCCTTTTCCAGAGAATAAATACCCTCATCACGGATATGCCACGGTGTATCAAAATCAGGCTCACCTACACCAAGTGAAATAGCATCCGGCATTTCAGCCACCAGATCGAAAAACTTCCGGATACCGGATGGTTTCAAAGAAACAACCTGCTCAGCTAACGGATTTCTCATGGTGTCACCTTAATCCTTTCATCTTCATATTTCTTTGTCAGGATCGTACCGTGATCCTTGTATTTCTTCAGGATAAAGTGTGTTGCTGTGCTCAGTACGGAATCCAGTGTGGAAAGCTTATCTGATACAAACTTGGATACTTCCTTTAAAGTACGGCCTTCCAGTGTCACAAGCAGATCATAGCCGCCGGAGATCAGATAAACGGAATTTACTTCCGGATATTTGTAAATACGTTCTGCGATATTGTCAAAGCCCTGTCCTCTCTGTGGTGTCACACGTACCTCGATCAGAGCGGATACCTTTTCGATATTGGTCTTCTCCCAGTCGATCAGTGTATGATAACCACAGATAATACCTTCCTCTTCCATTCTTTTCAGCTCGTTAGCAACCTCGATCTCAGGCTCGCCCATGATAACTGCCAGCTCATGCAGATCAATACGGCTGTTTTTTTCAATTATAGATAAAATTCTTTCTCTCATTTTTACTCTCCCTTACTTGCCATTTTTGCAGTATAATTTAATATTTTTCTGATCTGATCCGGTTTGGGCAGATCCAGATAACGGATCTCCTCTCCGTTTTGAATGATCCTGTCATTTCCGTCCGTCGTCTGTCCGATCACCGCCGCAGGAATGCCAATTGCTGCCAGCTCCTCGCAAAGCTGCTGTCCCTGCTTTGCAAACAGAAGTGCCGATCCGGATGATAAGATCTCGTATGGATTCAGGTCATAATAGTTGCAGATTTCCACAACGGTCTGATCCATCGGAATTTTCATCAGATCTATATGAAGTCCAACGCCTGCTCTTTCTGCCAGTTCCCAGAGGGAAGCGAAAATACCGCCTTCTCTGACCGCCTGCATAAAGGAAACGCCGGACTTACCGGCGGTTGCAGCCTCCGGAAGGATAGAAAGATACTTCTCGAAGCCTTTCGCCTTTTCTACCATGACCTTCGGAAAACGTGCAAGCAGCTGCGCTTCTTTCTCCTGTGCCAGAAGCGCCGCCGCTTCCATTCCGATATATTTGGTTACAACAATATCCAGTCCCGCTGCCTTTTTCTCCGCCGGGGCAGCGCCTGTTCCGGTCGCTGTAACGCTCAAAACAGGAGTAGATACTGCATCCGAAACTTCTGTATGACCACCCAGGATCTGCAGATTCTCCTGCATGCAGACATCCTGCGCCGCTTCCATCATAGCTTTCAGTCTGATCTCCCGCATGCGTTCCGGGATAGAAATGCCCAGCAGAATATTCTGCGGCGTATAGCCCGCCGCCGCCAGTGCATTGACCGCCGCATAAATGCCATGGCGCATCAATACATCTCCCGCTACCGGCAGGGAGATCGTCTGCATTTTATATGCCAAAAAGGCGCAGTCTGATCCTGTCACTGCGCCATTTGCTTTTTTCTCAGTATGCGATTGGATTGGTTTTAAAACAGAACGCTTTAAGACATTCTCTGCGATCTTTCCCTGTTTCAATACTGTCCACCTGCCACGTTTTCAACAATTTTTACTGTGCCTGCTGTTGTGCCTGCTCAATTGCAGCCTGCTGTGCTGCGATTGCTTCCTGCTGCTGACGGATCGCCTCCTGCTGCGCCTGCTGTGCTGCAAGTGCTGCTGCCTGTGCAGGATCATTGTAAGTACCTGCATTGATTGCTGCTGCTGTTGCCCTGCACTGATCGATGCTTCCTGTTGCGATCGCTGCGTTAATTGCCGCCGCTGCTGCAGGATTTGCTGTCGCGGTTCCGACTGTTGCGGTACGTGGTGTTGCTGCGTATGTACTCTTGTTGACCTGTGTACGGCTTTCTTCCTCACCATCCACGGTAACAACCTTCCAAAGTTCTGCAACATAGCCTGTATGTGCGGACTGTACACTGACGGAACCTGCTGCCATAGCACCGTCTGCTATGACCTTTTCTCCTGTCGGCTCTGTCTTGCTGATAACCTTACTCTCATATCTGACCTTGCGGTTAGACGGTCTTGTCTCCTGACCGTAGATCGTAAATGTAATATGCTTATCGGATGTGGTATATCCTTCGATATATACCGGGCAATCCAGATTGTTTGTAAATTTCAGATCCTTTGCGGTTCCTGAGATCGCTGCATCTGCGGACGGATCCACATAATTAACGATCATGGAATGATTGAAACGCTCTGTCACGTCAAGCTCTGCTAAAAGGACAGCATTATATAAAGTCGTGGATACCTGACAGATACCACCGCCTAAGGACTCTACAACCATACCATTGCTGTAAGAGCCTGCCATATAATAGCCGTTTGCCTCTGTGAACGGGCTGACTGTTTCATAGGCGGAAAAGCTGTCTCCCGGATATAACAAAGTACCGTTGATCTTGCTGCAGCCATTCTTTACGTTACCGCTTCTGTTGGCACCGGATGTAGAATAACTTGTTGTAAAGGTACCAAGCACATCCTTGACCTTGGAAAGCTCCTCCTCCGTACCACGCGGCTGTGTTGTCTCTGCTACCAGATCAATGGAAGCCGCTTCCTTATCCCAGTCATCTGACAGATAAGACTCGATCACATCTACGGACTCATCTACATTGATCTCAACACCGGTCTGTCCCGGCTCATATACGAAAGCACCGTTTTCTCTTTTTAAAGTGCCATCCACTGCCTCTACATTATACTGCAGACATTTTTCCTCGATAACGGATCTGACTGCTGCCTCATCAAAAGAAATAGAAAGCGGAAAGATCTCGTTCTGATGTTCCAGATCCTTCAATGCTTTATAACGCTGCACGATATTTCCTGCTTTTCCAAGCTCTCCTGCCTCATCAACGACTTCCTTGTTATCCCATTCGATCCCAAGCTCCTCAGCCGTTACGGTAACGGTATTGCCGTTTAAGGCATTTAAAGTGATCTCTTTCTCCTTCAGTCCGTCCACATAGGAATTGACTGCATCTTCAGCTTCCAGCGTTGTCATACCGGAAACATCGATATCACCGATGAATACACCGTTTTCAATCGTATTAAAGGTTCCTGCTGCCTCTGCATCCATACCTGTCATAACAAGCGCGGCCAGTATGACTGCAGGCAGTATGCTGATAAATTTTTTCATAACTCTTCTCCTAGAAAATACCCACTGCCGAAATAGCGAGCGGTACGACCATTGCAAGCACCAGAATGATTACAATAATAGTTGCTACAATGCGCCTTTTTTTGCTATTATTAAACATAGAATTTCACCTCATCTTTACGAAAGGATATTATAAATGAACTTAATTGTTTTTGCAAGTTTTATCATTTTTGTACTCTGGCTTACCGTAAACCTCAAAAAGACGGAAAAAACCAATCAACAGATCGAAGAAGAATTCTGGGAACGGGAAACAAAGGCAAATTCTGTCAGGAAGAAAAGTCTGGATCATCTTCCTTATATTACCTTTGATTTCGATGCGCTTCCCACTGCTGCCTCCTTTACGGAAAGCGGTGCCCAGGTTCCGGAAAGTCTGGAAATTTTACAAAATCTCCGTGACAAGAAGATGCTGAACCTGAACGGAATCTCCAACACCGATCTGAAGCTGAAATACGGAGCGCCCAATATCACGCGCCTGTCCGAATATGAGGAAAACTTTACTGTCTTTTCCATTCATATCGTCAGACTTGCGCAGGCACTTTATGACATAGAGCGAAAATCCGAAGCAAAAACACTTTTGGAAAAGACGATCGTGACCGGAACGGATATCAGCGAACACTATCTGCTGCTTGCCCGGCTCTATCTGGAGGAAGGAAAGCCCGGTAAGATCAATGATCTCATCCTGCTCGCCGAAAAGCTTCCCACCATGATGAAGGATACGATCCTCACTCGTCTGAAGGAGCTTTTATAACGCCGCTTCGGATCTGGTCCGCCAGACGGCTCGCCTCGTTTTTGGTAAGCTGTGAAAGATCTCTGTCGCAGGGGATTCCCCGTTCCTCCAAGAGGCGCCGGATCTGCTCAATCTGCTTTGGCATGACAGGCACTTCTCTTTTGATCTGATAATGCAGCGGAAAAGGTGTAAAAGCCGAAGGCGTTCCCTCTTCATAAAGATCCCACAGCTTTTCATATAGTAAAAAGGTCGCCTGCGCGTCCGCAAATGCCCGGTGCGGCTCATGTGGGATCTGAAAATATGCGGTCAGTGCAGAAAGCGCTTTTTTCTGCTCTGCAGGCAGAAACCGTCTTGCAATTTTCAGCGTATCCAGTCCGTTTCGCTCAAAAGCAAAGCCCTTTGGCTGTTCATTGACAAGTGCCTTTTTCAGAAAGGCATAATCCGATATAATGCTGTGTCCCAGAAGCACATGCTCCCCCAAAAACGCCAGCAGCTTCTCTGCAATGTCCGCAAAGACCGGCGCATGCTCCAGCATTTCATCCGTAATCCCCGTGATCTCCGTCGTCTGCGGCAAAAGCTTTCTGCCCGGACTGACAAATGTTGAGAAGGTATCCAGGATTTCTCCGTCTTCGACCAGAAGGGCTCCTATTTCTATGATCTTATCTGTTCTTGGGTTCAGACCTGTTGTTTCCAGATCCAGAACCACCGCTTTTCCTCTACTCATGCTTTTCCCTGCAAAATTCCTGTAAAAAGCATTCCTCACACTTTGGGCTTCTCGCAAAGCAGATCTGTCTGCCAAATGTGATGATCTGGATATTGAATAAGATCCAGTGATCCTTCGGCAGAACCTTCTCCAGATCATGTTCGATCTTTTCAGGATCTGTCTCCTTTGTCAGTCCCAGTCTGTTTGAAATGCGTTTTACATGTGTATCCACAACAATGCTCGGCTCATGATAAATATTGCCGCGGATCACATTGGCTGTCTTTCTGCCCACGCCCGGAAGAGACGTCAGCTCCTCGATACTGCGCGGTACTTCCCCGTGGAATTCGTATACAAGCTTTCTACAGCAACCTATGATATTTCTTGCCTTATTATGATAAAAACCGGTGGATTTGATATCCTGCTCCAGTTCATCCACATCCGCCCCGGCAAAAGCCTCAATCGTCGGATATTTCCGGAACAGATCCTTTGTCACGATATTGACGCGGGCATCCGTACACTGTGCGCTTAAGATCGTCGCGATCAGAAGCTGCCATGCGCTGTCATGCTCCAGATAACATTTGTATTCGGTTGTGTACACCTCGTCCAGTCTTCGTAAAATTTCTTTTGTCCGCTTTGCAACCATCTACTCTACCTCCGAAAGAGCCGTCACATCGATCACGGAAACTTCGCCCGTGAGTGGACTCTTCTTTGTATAATCGTACAGGAAAAAGGATTCCTGTTCTCGTTTTTTCCCTGTTGTCAGGTCATAAAAATATGGTTCTATATGTGTCATCCTTGCAATCGTCCTTGCATCACAGCCCGCATAGCTCTCCGAAAGCTGCCCCGGCTCCTTCGCTGCCCGCTGGCAGATCCTGCGGATCTCTTCCTTATATAAGACGGGATCTTTTGCAAATGCAGGTCTTGTCTTGCAGTTTTCACGCAGATACAGATCCTGCGTCAGTGTTTCCCGGAACAGCTCCGTTGTCAACCCCTTTTCTCTGATAAAGTCATACAATACCTGATACCGGTAGCTTCTCGCCGGTGCTTTCAAAAAATAACCCTGTCCGGCAAAATAAGCCGCAAGCTCTTCAAAAAAAACAAACGGAGAAGCAAACTGTGGAACAAGCAGCTTTAAGGTCGTCATAAACTGATTGCTGTTATAGTACAGCTCCACCATTTCCTCGATCTGCTTGAGCCTGCGCACTTCTTCATAACTGAGCCAGCTTGTATACAAAACCTCATAAGGCGGCTCGTCCAGATAGACAAGTCCGTATTTTTCACAGTTGTCATGCATTTTAGAGCCCTTCAGCACCTTTAAAAAGCCAAGCTGCAGCTGTTCAGGCTCCATGGCATACACATCGTCAAAGGAATGCCCGAAGGAAGTATAGCCCTCCAGTGGCAGTCCGGCGATCAGATCCAGATGAATGTGGATATTATGCCCTGCGTGGATCTTTTGCACGATCTGCCTGAGAAGCCCGACATCCATATGCCTGTCGATCTCCCGTATCGTTTCCTCATTGGTAGACTGTACGCCGATCTCAAGCTGCACGGCGCCCGGTCTGAACTGATTCAAAAGCCGGATCTGCTCCTCATCCAGAATATCAGCGGCGATCTCAAAATGGAAATTGGTGATGCCATTGTCATGCGTAAGCAGATATTCCCAGATCTCCATGGCATGTTTTTTATTACAGTTAAAGGTACGGTCTACGAATTTTACCTGTGTCACCTTCCGATCAAGGAAAAACTGCAGTTCACGCTTCACAATGGAAAGATCCCGCAGCCTGACCTTCTTATCGATGGAAGACAGGCAGTAGCTGCAACGGAACGGACAGCCGCGGCTCGACTCATAATACAGGATCTTGTTTTCAAACTTCTTCAGATCATCATATAAAAAAGGGATCACAGATAAATCTGTCAGCACGCGTGGTCCGGTCAGTATGACCTTTCCGTTCTTCCTGATAGCAAGCCCCGCAATCCGGGAAAGTGCCTCTTCGCCGCTCTCACCGCTTCTGTAATGCTGTGCAAGCTCTAAGAAGGTCTGCTCGCCTTCCCCCAGCATAATACCGGTAAGCTGCGGATATTCTTCCATCACCTTTTCCGCATCAAAGGATACTTCAGGTCCGCCCAGCCAGATCTGTACCTGTGGCAGGAGCTTCTTCAGCTCCCTGACAAGCTTTTCAATATACGGAATATTCCAGATATAGCAGGAAAAGCCGATCACATCAGGTCTGTGCTCATACAGATCTGCCAGAACATCTTCCATCTGCTGGTTGATCGTATATTCTGCCACAAATATCTGCTCTTTCAGCGTCGGATCCTTCTGACAGGCATACGCCTGCAGGGAATACACCGCCGGATTTGAATGAATATACTTTGCATTAACTGCTGTCAGTAAAAATCGCATGTCTGCCTCTCTTATAAAAACTTCTCAATTTCTTCTTTTGTCGGAAGCGCCGGAATTCCGCCCATCTTCTGTACACAAAGACCGCCTGCTGCATTTCCGTATGCAAGCGCTGTTCTTACCATATCCTCCGTCACTTCTTCCGGTTTTGCGACGCCAAACATCAGCATACGGGATAAAAAGCCGCCCCAGAACGCATCGCCTGCGCCTGTCGCATCAACTGCATTTACCTTCCTGCCTGCTGCGACATCACTGTTTCCATGAAAGAAATAGCGAGCTCCCTTACTGCCAAGTGTTTCTATTAAAACGGTGATCCCGTGCTCTTTCATAAAGGCTTCGATATTGTCCTCTCCGCCCACAAAGTAAAGCTCTTCGTCCGAAATCTTCATAAAATCAATATAAGGCAGAAGCTTTTCCACCTCCTGCTTGCAGCGGTCCCTGTCATGCCAGATCATATCTCTGTAGTTGACATCAAAGCTGACCAGCTTTCCATGCTTCTTTGCGAGCGACAGTGCATATCCGATCGCTTCCCTGCTCGGATCATCGGAAAGAGAAACGCTGCCCGCATGGAGCATTCTGCAATCTGCGATATCCGCTTCCTTCACATCTTCTTTGGAGAGCAGGATATCTGCACCCGGTTTTCTGGCAAACGTAAAAGATCTTTCGCCGCCTTCATATAAGGTAACAAATGCCAGTGTTGTGATCGCTTTATCTGTCAGATCGGGACAGAGCATCTTCACATGATCTTCTTCCAGTACTCCCTGCAGCTTCTTTCCAAAATCATCATTGCCCAAAATACCGAGAAATGCCGTGTCAAGTCCGTTTCTCGCCGTTGCGATCGCCACATTTGCAGGCGCTCCGCCCGGATTTGCCATATAAGCCCCCGGCTGCTGCATCGGTGTAAAGTCAATCAACATTTCTCCCGCACAAATAATATCCATGAGTTACCTCCTTGTTTTCTTTTTCTTCATGACATTCAGTATAACGATATCTCTGTTTTTTCACAATAGAATATTGAAAAAACTGTGAAACAATTTTATACTGTATATGATATCGTTTTCATACAGGTTTACAGCATAACATCCGGAGGTAATGATAAAGCATGAATATTAGTGACATTGCAAAAATGGCAGGTGTTTCACCTGCTGCCGTTTCACGCTATCTGAATCAGGGATATATCAGCGAGGAAAAAAAAGAAGCGATCCGCCGCGTGATCACACAGACAGGATATACCCCATCGAAACAGGCACAGACGCTGCGGACAAAACGTACCAAAGTCATCGGTGTTGTGATCCCGAAGATTGATTCTGAATCTATTTCACGCATTGTCGCCGGTATCAGCTGTGAGCTCAATGAAGCGGGCTACCAGCTTCTGCTTGCCAATACGGAAAATAATACCGATCAGGAACTGACCTATCTCAAGACCTTCCGCCAGAATAATGTGGATGGCATCATTCTCATTGCCACCATGCTGACACCGAAGCACAAGGCTCTTTTAAAATCCCTGACCATTCCGGTTGTTGTCCTCGGGCAGAAAACAGATCTTGCCTCATGCATTTATCATGATGATTACCATGCAGCCTACGATCTGACAAAGTATCTGATTGAAAAAGGACGTACGCATATCGGCTACATTGGCGTTACGCTGAAAGATATTGCCGTCGGAACAGACAGAAGAAACGGTTTTCTGGACTGTATGAAGGATCACAATCTGCCGGTTTCCGAAGAGCAGCTTGCGATCGGAGCTTTTGATATGGAAAACGGTTATGACAATGCCCGTCTGATCCGCAAAAAGAAACCTGAAACAGATGCTCTTTTATGTGCGACCGACACAATTGCAATAGGTGCCATGAAATACTTGCATGAGTTTGGTGTTAAAATTCCGGAAGAGATCGCTGTGTGCGGCTTCGGAAACGGAAAAACAGCCGCCGTCGTGACCCCATCCCTGACAACGATCCATTATTATTACCGGACCAGCGGTATCGAGGGTGCAAGAATGCTGCTTGAAAAGCTGCAGGAAAAAAACGTACCGTTGAAAACGATCATGCTCGGTTATGAAATCATTGAACACGATTCCGTATAAATTTACCAGAAATTGTAAAAGCAGGCATTTGTACGTTTCTTTCCAAAACCGGAAGAAAGGCACAAATGCCTGCTTTTGATTTTATACATTTCCCTTCTCGATCATCCCCATCGAATGTATACCTAATATATGCATCAAATGCGCATTTATTACAATACCTTTTCCGCAAAACGACGCGAATGATGCATATAACGACACGAAACAGAGAAATACTTGTCTGAAAATGTCAATCTTGCTATAATATGCTCATATTAAAAATGCGGATATGAAAAGGGATTTTATACTCGATGCAAAAAATACTAATCGTTGAAGATGACCCGATCCAGCTTGAAATGCTTTACGAAACTGTCCATTCCAGGTATCCTGCCTGGGAGATCCAAAAAGGATCCTCTTTGGAAGCTGCGCAGGCATTTTTGCAGGAATCTGTTACAGCAAATGAATATTTCACTTTATTTTTACTGGATATCCAGCTGAGCAAAGAACCGGGAGACCGGAACGGTTTTCAGCTGGCGCAGTCTATTCGTGAGATCAGTGTATATTACAAAACACCGATCCTCTTTCTGACATCTGTCTCAGAAGAATTGTCCAGAGCATTGACACAATTTCACTGCTACAACTTTATCACAAAGCCCTATCAGAAAGAAACCGTGCTGGAACAGCTCAGACAGATGCTTTTGACCGGTTATCTGCAGGATGTACTGGACATTGCAGACACGCAGCGGATCCACCACCGTTTGCAGCCGCGGGATATCCGCTATATCGAATCCAGATCGCATACTATTTTTATATATACAATCTATGGCTGCATCCAGACAAGAGAATACTCCCTTTCTGCCATGGCGCAGCAGCTCGGGACTTCCTTTATCCGCTGCCACCGGCGTTACCTGGTCAATTCGGAGCATATCACAGGCTTTGACAGATCTACACGTTATCTGCTGGCAGACAAAGACACGATCCCTGTCAGTCAGAGTGGCATTGCTTTACTGAAAGATTACATTTAAATAAAAAGGCAGACAACTATGAACAGCATACTGATTCTTATCATTACATACATTTTAAATCCCATTCTGGAAACCTCCGCAGGCATCTGCGCGGTCAAATCAATGAATCACAGATCCTTGCGGCCGACCCCCGCAGATTTCTTCTTCTATCTCGGCACCATATTGGCCGTACTGCTCGTTCCTTCTGAACCGGCGATCTTTAAATGGGTATTCGGGCTTTCGTTATATCTTGTTTATATTTTTGTAACTGTCGAAGATACTGCATTAAACCGCTTTCTCCTTTTTATGCTCACACATGGCAGCATTTTTCTTTTGCAGTGCATACTTCTTGGCATTATGTATTTTATATTCCGGATCGAGGCTTTCAACGGAACCGGCATCAGCTTCCTTGGCAACTTCCTGACATTTGTCTCTGCTGCTGCATTTTTTCAGCTTCCGTTTGCGAAGCATCTGTTTGACTATGTAAAGCAGGCTTCTTATCTGCTTCGTATTCTGACACTGAATACATATCTTGTGATTTTGTTCTGTCTGGCTTTTTTCAAGATCTACCCGCAGCAGATCTACGAAATTCTGTCCCTTGTCATCACACTGTTGACACTGCTTGCAGCGATCAATATCTGGATCCTTTACTACGATCAGCGTACCAGGCTCCAGCAGCAGGAAATCGACAGCTATCAGAAAAATATGCCGATCTACGATTCTCTGATCCAGGAGATCCGAGCAGGCCAGCATGAGTATGCAAACCACCTGCAAAGTCTTGCGAATCTTTCTGTTATGTACAAGGACTACGACTCGCTTTCCAGAGCGCTGCAGTCTTATTCGCAGGAGTTTTCCAATCCGATGGCAAATTATCCGCTTCTGCAGATCAACATGCCACTGCTGGCAGCTTCTCTGTACAGCATGGCAAGCCATGCGCAGGAAAAAGGGATTGCGCTGCAGTTTGATATTGTAAATGCGGTGCTGGAAAGTCATACACCGGAGCATGAGCTGACCGACTATATCACCATTCTGACACAGAATGCGATCGAAGCCTGCAAAGCGGGCGATACGGTCTATGCCTTATTGGATTCCAAAGAGGGATCTGTCCAGTATGAGATCCGCAATCCGGTTCCTGCCATGATCTCGCCGGAGGAGATCGGCAATTTCTTTAAACGCGGCTATTCCACCAAACAGACACAGTCAGGTTCTGACGCTGCTTCTAAACGGGCAGATTCCGCAGCCTACGGGCAGGCAGATAATAAACGCGGACTCGGACTGTATTACTTACAGACAAATATCACGAAAGCAGGCGGCTCTGTCGGAGCTGACTGCGTATGCTATGAGGGCAACTATTTCATTATTTTCAGATTGACATTATGAATTAAGAGGTGACTTCACAAAATGGAACTGGCAGTTACAATGTTTGACACAGTATGTGAATTTTTTATCGGCTGTTACATCACCAAAACCTATCTGCATAAATCATATAAGCCACAGTGCAGGGATTTCCTTGCCTGCTGTTGTCTGCTGCTTGTCTGTATCCTCATTCCGGATCATGAGGGAATTCTGACCTGGGCATGTGCACACGCCATATATCTGACTTATGTATGCACACAGCAGAAACGAGGAGAAGCCTCTTTGCAGGATCGCTATCTGCTTTTCTGCCTGATGCACAACTCGATGCTTATGATAGAAGGCATATTTTCTGTCCCACTGATTCTTCTGCTTCATCTTATTCCAATGCCGGAGCTGCTTTTTATGCTGATCGCCAATATCACCCTGACTCTTCTGACTCCTGTGCTCTTTCTGATTCCCGCCCTGCGAAATATGTATAATAAGATCAGATATGCTGCTCTGCCCTACAGACTCATTCTGCTTAACAGCTATATGGTGCTGCTTTTTGTTCTGTTGTCATTTAAGCTCAATTTTATGACACTGTACGATGGCTCGGTTTCTGTCCTTATATATTGCTGCACAGCCCTGTTTCTTGCTGCAGTCAACATCTGGATTCTTTACTACGACCAGCGTACCAGATTCCAGCAGCAGGAGATCGACAGCTATCAGAAAAATATGCCAATCTACGATTCTCTGATCCAGGAGATCCGTGCCAACCAGCATGAGTATGCAAACCACCTGCAAAGTCTTGCGAATCTTTCTGTTATGTACAAGGACTACGACTCGCTTTCCAGAGCGCTGCAGTCTTATTCGCAGGAGTTTTCCAATCCGATGGCAAATTATCCGCTTCTGCAGATCAACATGCCACTGCTGGCAGCTTCTCTGTACAGCATGGCAAGCCATGCGCAGGAAAAAGGGATTGCGCTGCAGTTTGATATTGTAAATGCGGTGCTGGAAAGTCATACACCGGAGCATGAGCTGACCGACTATATCACCATTCTGACACAGAATGCGATCGAAGCCTGCAAAGCGGGCGATACGGTCTATGCCTTATTGGATTCCAAAGAGGGATCTGTCCAGTATGAGATCCGCAATCCGGTTCCTGCCATGATCTCGCCGGAGGAGATCGGCAATTTCTTTAAACGCGGCTATTCCACCAAGCAGTCGCATGTCGATGCTGACGGCTCCGTTCAGTCAGACAATAAGCGGGGACTTGGACTATATTACCTGCAGACGAATATTACAAAAGCGGGCGGCTCTGTCGGGGCTGACTGCGTATGCTATGAGGGCAGCTATTTCATCATTTTCAGATTGATCTTATGAATCCTGTCGCATAATTTTGAGACAAATGTAAGACCCTATTCATGCGTGATAGTTTCCGCAATGTTTCAGACCGTCATATTCCACAATTCCCTTTCAGATAATTTATTGATTTTTGACAATTTACAAGCGCCATCTGCTCTCTTATAATACAATTGCAAAATGAAATCGTTTTCATATTCAATCACAATACTCTTTCATATAATTAGTTGATTATTTCGTAATAATAATGCCAGTGAATATGATAACGATTGCATTATATAGAAACTGCTATTGACAAGCCTTGGGAGATACCGGTCCCAGGCAATACAACAGGGAGGAATATTATTTATGGTTCACAATACAATACAGGATCATGAAAAGATCAAAAAACTGGAGCAAATTCACATGACCAGGGTTTCTCATACAGATTCCGCACTTTCCTTTCATCTGATGCCACCATCCGGATGGCTGAATGACCCAAACGGGCTCTGTCAGCTGCATGGTACTTACCATATTTTTTTCCAGTATTCTCCTTACTCCGCCATTGGCGAGGGAGACAAATACTGGGGACACTATGAAACAAAAGATTTTATAAACTATACTTATACAGGCATCTTTTTATCACCGGACTGTGATCTGGATAAGGATGGTGTATATTCCGGAAGTGCATTTGTCGAAGGCGATACCATGTATCTCTATTACACAGGCAATACAATGGAAGACGGTGATTTCGACTTTACCTATGAAGGCCGCGGCTCCAATACCACGCTGGTCACGTCAAAAGACGGCATTACGGCTTCTGCCAAAAAATGCCTTTTAACAAGTGCAGATTACCCGCACACCTTATCCTGCCATGTCAGGGATCCTAAGGTTTTTAAAGAAAACGGAAAATACTATATGGTGCTCGGTGCCAGAACCAGAAATGATGTTGGCTGTGTTCTTCTTTATGAAGCAGAGGATAAGGAACACTTCCGTTTCAAACAATATATTACCTCCGAAAAGCCTTTTGGTTATATGTGGGAATGCCCGGATCTGTTCCGGATTGACGGAAACCGTTTCCTTTCCATTTCGCCCCAGGGCATTGCAGCAGAGGAATATCAGTATCAGAATGTTTACCAGTCAGGATATTACCGCATTCTCGGAGATTTGGAAGATTATACCTTATCTCCTTTCATAGAATGGGATATGGGCTTTGACTTTTACGCACCGCAGAGCTTTATCGATGAATCAGGCAGAAGAATCCTAATCGGCTGGATGGGCATCGGTGATATCGAATATGAAAATCCGACTGTTGCGGAAGGCTGGCAGCATACGCTGACCGTCCCAAGAGAACTGACTCTGGACGCATCCGGCGATATCTGCCAGAATCCGGTAAAAGAATTAACTGCCCTGCGTAAAGAAGAAATTATCGTTCCGTCAGATTTTTTCCTGACAGAGGAAACTTTTGAAATGCTCGCAAATATTTCCGGTAATGAAGATTTTTCGATTATGATTGATAAAGGAATGCAGATTCTGTATGATGCCGGTACTTCTGTCCTTTCCCTTTCCTTCCTACCGGACCGGGAATGTAACCCGGAAGATGCAAAAGGCTGCGGCCGTTGTATACGAAAAGTAAAAATCAGAGAGAATAAAGTAAGCAGTCTGCAGATCCTGGTCGATCATTCTACCATTGAAATCTTTGTCAATAACGGGCATTATGTATTTAGCAGCAGATATTACAAGACCGGACATGCACATACCGTAGAGTTTTCAGGGGATATGAACATCACAGCCTACACGCTCTCCGGCTTACATTTTAACAATCCGTAATCTGATCCGAGAACTTCCGTAAGGAAGTTCTCTTTTCATTGACACGCATTCCAATTTCTTCTATGATATAGGTAGTAAAAACTTTCGTTTCAAAATGAAACAGGTTATTTCTGCAGAGAGGTGGGAATGCATATGAGAAAACTTCTTGTAAAGGATTTACATCCCGGTATGGTCACTGCGGAAGATATTTTTTCCATAGATGGACAGCTGATTCTTCCGAAAAAAATCATCCTCACGCAAAACGGAATCGAAAAACTGGAAGCCTTTGCAATTTACTCCGTCCGTATCGAAGACGAAGAAGTTGCACCGCCGCAGACCAGTTTTTTTGACACGCCGTCCTATAGTGAGCGTATCAAATCAAATCCCGATTTTATCAATTTTAAAAAAAGTTTTGAAGATCATGTGGAATCCCTGCAGACAGGACTGAATCAGATCGTGGAATCCAATTCCGGCTTTGATGCGGAAAATCTGCTTTCCCAGACACTTGTCCTGATCGGAGAAGGGCAGGCATCCTCCATCAATATGATGGATATGCTGCTGAACATGCGGGATTATGACGATTCCACTTATGCGCACAGTATTAACTCAGCTATCATCTGCAATATATTTGCCGGATGGCTGAATCTAAGCAAGGATGAACGTATCCTTGCCACATCCTGTGGGCTGTTCCATGATGTCGGTAAGCTGAAAGTACCGGAAACGATCCTGAAAAAGCCGGGCGCACTTACCAAAACAGAATTTGAAGCAATCAAACGTCATCCTCTTGACGGCTATAATCTGCTCGATCAGTATAATTTGCCGGAGGAAGTTAAAAATGCTGCCCTTATGCATCATGAGAAATGTGATGGCAGCGGCTATCCATACGGTTTTACCGCCGATAAAATATCGTTCTTTTCCAAAATGGTCACGATCGTCGATATTTATGATGCCATGACAAGCAACAGATGTTATCGCAATCCGCTCTGTCCTTACTCTGTGATCGAGTCATTTGAACAGGATGGTTTTCAGAAGTATGATCCGGAGCTGTATTTGGAATTTCTGAGACACATCGGTACCAGCTTTATCGGAGAACGTATTTTATTAAACAATGGTCTGGAAGGTGAAGTTGTATTTGTAAATCCCTCTTATCTCTCCAGACCCACAATTAAATGTTGTAATAAATTCCTTGATCTGGCAGCCAATCGGAATATTAAGATCACCAGCATCATATAAGAACAACAGTCATATTCTTTTGACAGAAGTATGATAGAATTCACACATACATAATACATATATAAGGAGGAAATTATGGGATTAATCAAAGCAACCGGAAATGCGATCGGATCTGCACTCGGAGATCAGTGGCGTGAGTATTTTTACTGCGACTCCATGGCAGCAGATGTACTGGTAACAAAAGGGGAAAAGCGCACGAGCAATAAACGTGCAAGCAGCAATACAAGGGGTGAGGATAATATTATTTCCAACGGCTCTATCATTGCTGTCAACGACGGACAATGTATGTTGATCGTCGATCAGGGTAAGATCGTCGAAGTCTGCGCAGAACCCGGTGAATTTGTATACGATACTTCTTCTGAGCCAAGTATTTTCTATGGCAGTCTCGGAGATAACATCAAACAAACCTTTGCACTGATCGGCAAACGTATTTCCATGGGTGGTGATCCGGCTAAGGATCAGCGTGTATACTTCATCAATACAAAGGAAATCCTCGGCAATAAATATGGTACGATGAATCCTGTTCCGTTCCGTGTCGTTGATCATAATATCGGACTGGATATTGATATCGCACTTCGCTGCAATGGAGAATATTCTTACAAGATCGTAGATCCGCTTCTGTTCTACACCAATGTCTGCGGTAATGTTACAGATGACTACACCAGAGATAATATTGACAGCATGCTGAAAACAGAGCTTCTGACAGCGCTGCAGCCTGCTTTTGCAAAGATTTCCGATCTGGGCGTCCGTTACAGCAACATTCCTGCTCATACCATGGAGCTGGCAGATGCCTTAAATGACGTTCTTTCCGAAAAATGGACAGAGCTGCGCGGTATCAAGGTCGCTTCTTTCGGTGTTAACACGGTAACTGCTTCACCGGAAGACGAAAAGATGATCAAAGAACTGCAAAGAACTGCAGTACTCCGCAACACAAGCATGGCTGCTGCCACTCTGACAAGCGCACAGGCAGAAGCAATGAAAGCTGCTGCCAGCAATACAAGCACCGGTCCTATGATGGCTTTTGCAGGCATGAATATGGCAAACGCCGCTGGCGGCTTAAATGCCAATACATTATTTAACATGGCTGCACAGGAGCAGGCACAGGCCCAGCCTCAGCAGGCAGCTCCGCAGCAAAGCGCACCTGCAGCAGGTGAATGGATCTGCAGCTGCGGTGCAAAAAACAGTGGTAAGTTCTGTACGGAATGTGGTTCCAAGAAACCGGAAGAACCTGTGAAAATGCAGTGGTTCTGCCCGGAATGCGGTACAAAGAATGAAGGAAAGTTCTGTATTGAATGCGGAACGAAGAGACCTTAATAAACTGAGAGGTTCCTTTTCCTCGTCGCCATAACAAAAAGAGAACATCCGAAAGGATTGTTCTCTTTTTTACATGGCAAATATACGGCAAGATCTGTCTATAACCTGCTTCGCAGGTTATTTGGCCATACATTTGCTTCGCAAATATATGGCAAGACTCGCAAACCCGCACCTTCGGTGCTCTATCGTCTGCTTCGCAGACGGTTTGCTCGTTAATGGCGCAAGAAAAACAAATGGCCGCTTACGCAGCCGCTTGTTTTTCTTTTGCGCCTATTATATTACACCTTGAAGATCGCGAGGGCTTCGTCGAGTTTACAGGCGAGCTGGCGAAGGTTTTCAGATGAAACCTCGAGGTTGTTCATCGTATCGCTCATGCCCTGTGCGGAGTTCATTGTACTCGTTGTAGAAGCTTCATTCTGCTCGGAAATAGATGCCAGATTATGTACCACATCCTGAATGGCATCTCCCGAATCACTTAGAACGCTGACCTTTCCACGGATATTTTCAATATTATCAAGCGAGTTGCTGACACCAACAGCCACTGCATTGGATTTCTCCATTGTCTCATCCAGCTTTTGCTGCTGCTGATCCATCTTCACCTTCACTTCTTCCATTACCTCAACCATGCGGTTAGATTCGGATATGATCTCAGCAATGATCTTTTCTACTTCCTCTGCCGTCGTATTGGACTGCTCAGCCAGTTTGCTGATCTGCTGGGCAACGACCGCAAATCCACGACCTGCCTCTCCAGCTCTGGCAGCTTCGATACTTGCATTTAAGGAAAGAAGATCTGTCTCATCTGCAATATTCTGGATCATTGTGATCGCAGACTGGATGGATGCGATCGAATCATTCAATGTATTGATCTGTTCTGCTATCTTTGTCACGGACGTACTTGCTTCTTCATTGGAGGCATTTAATTCTCCGATGATCACCTCTGAAGCCTTTTCTGCATCTGACATCTGCTCTGCATGTCTGGTCAGTGCATCTACCTCATCTGTAATATATGTGATCTGCTCACCGATCCGATCCACATTATGCTTTGCAACACCGGTTTCGTCTGCCTGCGTTGCAGATCCCTTGGTAATTTCCTCCAGCGACTGGTAAACTACGTCCACGGTTCCTCTTGTATTAATGGCCATATTGGTCAGCTGATCTGCCGATGTGATCAGGTCTGAAGAAGATTTCTTAATATCTGAAACAATACGCCTCAGCGCATTCTGCAGCCGGATGGAAATATTGTAAATATCTCCCAGCTCATCGTTACGCTTTGTGATCTTCTTATTCACATTAGTAGAAAGCTCTCCCTTCACGATCTGGCCTAAGAACTTTCTTGTCTCTTCCATGACTGATACCATTTTGGATGCAAGCAGCACAATAATAATCGATACAACACCCATCAGAACCACAGACATAATAATGATCTTCGTTGTCTGCCCCTTGATATTGGCCTGTACATCTTCGGACTCTTTTGCAACTCCGATCGCACCTGCTACCGCACCATCCGCATTTAAAAGCGGCTGATAATATGCATAATAGGTATGTCCTTCAATATCTGCATTTTCCACAAAAACAGACTCACCATTATTAATCTGTTCTGCAATTTCCTTATCCAGTCTTGTACCGGTAGATCTTCCGCCCTTTTCGCGCATCACGGTTGTGATCAGACGCATGTTGTAAAAATACAACGTCATTTCAAATCCGGTTCTTTCCTTAAGCGCATCAATCAATTTATTATCACCGGTGATCAGCACTTCACCTTTGGTAACACGTCCTGTCAGATCCTGCTTATAGTCACCTTCATACAGATTGCTATATGTTTCATCCAGGGAGGTTGCTACGATCTGAAGAGATTTTTTTATCTCTTCTTCCAGTCCGGACTGTAATGACTTTGTGCTGAACATAGTGATCATAATACAGATCGCCAGCATCGGAACAAGCGCCAGAAGTAACATTCTGCGGGAAAAAGTAAAAAATCTCTTTTTCGTACCAATGTCTGCAACCGGAACAAATTCTTCCTGCCCACTTTCTTCTGCAACTGCTTCCTCTGCCATATCTGAGCCATGCTCTGCTTCCACCGCGTCTGTAGCACTGTCTGCTTCCGATATCGGCTGTTCTTCCTCATCTGTATCTTCTGCCTCTGCAGATTCCACGGTTTCTGCAGGTTCCGTTTCTACATATGCTTCTTCTGTACCCGTATCATCTGCAGGCTCCTCTTCTGTTTCCTGACTGTTCTCTGCCACGGCATATTTCTCAGCCTCCGGCTGCGGTGCGGCTTTTTCAGGCTCTTCCTCAGCCTGTTTGATCTCTTCTCCGCTGGCTGCCTTATCAGCCATCATCTTTGCAAAGAGCGCATCAATATCGATATCCTCTTCCTGCTGATTCTTATCTAATTCTTTATCTGCCATAGTAACTCCTTACAACAGTGCCTTCTCACACTGTTCCCATATTGCATTTTGCCGTTTTCCATTACGGTTTATCTCATATTATTATACCATACAACGTTAGGAAAACCAAGCAAAAAGCCCCTTTTCACCACATTATATAATGATATTTCTGTCTTCACCTTTCAGGAAAGCTTCTATGTTTTTATAAACCTCGTTGACCAGTCTTTCACGTGCTTCCACAGAAGCCCATGCCATATGTGGTGTAATGATCAGCTTATTGCTATCCCGGATCTTTCCAAGCGGGTTATCCGCTGCAATCGGCTCTTTTTCAAGCACATCCAGTCCCGCCGCTGCGATCTCTCCGCTTTCCAGTGCGTCATACAGATCTGCATTGTTGACAACCGGTCCCCTTGCCACATTGATCAGAAGTGCGGTTTTCTTCATCTTGGAGAGTGCCTCTTTGTCGATAAAGTTTCTCGTCAGGTCAGAAAGTGGGCAGTGCAGGGATAAAATATCGGACTGGGCAAGCAGCTCGTCCTTGGATACCTGCTCATATTCCGTACAGGTGCTCTTTCCTGTCACAGAATGAAAAATAACTTTACAGCCAAATGCTGTTGCGATCCTGGCAACCATTCTGCCGATATTACCCATTCCGATAATCCCCCATGTCTTGCCTGCAAGCTCTGTGAAAGGCAGATCAAAATTGCTAAACCGATCCTGCGCACCATAAGAACCGTCCTTTACATAGGTATCATAATGTGGCAGATGCTCTAATAAGTAAAGTGCCAGGGCAAATGTATGCTGTGCCACTGCAGCAGTGGAATAATCCTTCACATTGGCAACCTTAATTCTTCTCTTTTTACAATATTCCAGATCAATATTGTCAAAGCCGGTCGCAAATTCACAGATCAGCTTTACATTCGGCGCATCTTTTAACGTCTCTTCATTCATTGGTGCTTTATTGGCAATGATGATATCAACATCCTTTACCTTTTCAGCCGCATCTGCCGCTACTGTATTTCTATAATAAGTAACCTCTCCAAAATCTTCAAAACAGGTTACATCAATATCTGTTCCGACACTGTTTCTCTCTAAAACCGCTATTTTCATTTATTATCTCCTTTTCTCGCTGTTCGTTTTCTGTCATTGTCTCAGCCAGTCTTATTTATTATACGCAAGACAGCAATATATTACAAGATAAACTCCTGATACACACCACTGTCACTGCTGTCTGAGATCCATACACGGAATTTACCCGGTTCACTTCCGTAGCTTCCGTCCGCACGCACAAACCGGAGCATTTCTTCGGTGATCCGGAAACTGATCTCCTTCTTCTCGCCCGGCTTTAAGCTGACTTTTTCGATTCCTTTCAGCTCTTTCACAGGGCGGGCAACAGAAGCTGTCACATCCCGGATATAGAGCTGCAGTACATCACTGCCTTCCCTCTCTCCTGTATTTTGTATGCATACGGATGCTGTTATCTCGCCGTTCTCTGTCAATCTGTCTGAAGAAAGTATGACATCCGATATGGTAAACCCTGTATAGGAAAGACCATACCCAAACGGATATAATGGTTCATTTGGAATATCCAGATATTTGGACAGGTATCTTTCTTTTTTCTGTGGATCATTTGGTCTTCCCGTCGCCAAATGATTGTAATAAACAGGAATCTGTCCTACACAGTAAGGGAAACTCATCGGCAGTTTTCCGGATGGATTTACTTTCCCTGTCAATGCATCTACAATGGCGTGGCCGCCTTCTGTTCCCGGAAGCCATACTTCCAGCACTGCTTTCGCGTTTTCCTCTACTTCCCGCAGGTCAAGCGGTCTTCCGTTAAACAGCACGACCACAATATTGGCATTGACTTTTGCAACCTCCCGCAAAAGCACGAGCTGCGGCTCCGGAATCCGGATATCTCCCCGGCTTGTTGCCTCACCGCTTTGCAGATAATATTCGCCGATCGGCATTACAACGATCTCTGCCTGCTTTGCTGCTTCTATCGCTTCCTGCAGCATCTGCGTTCTTTCCGCTTCCGTATATTCCACCGGCAGCACATTCCCTGCCTGATCAAAGCCTTCAAATACATAGCCCTGTGGCATAAAAGCACTCCCCTGCACATATGTGGTTTTTGTGCTGTCGAATACTTCTTCCGCTGCCTCACGGATCGTCACGCAATCCTTTACATCTCCGGAGATCGCCCATGTACTGATCAGACACTTGCTGTCTGTATAAGGACCGATAAAGGCAATCTTCTTTTCCGTCGACAGCGGAAGCAATCCACCTTCGTTTTTCAGAAGTACAAAGGTCTGCGCTGCTGCCTTTCTGGCAAGTGCTCTGTGTGCCTCTGTCAACTGCATTTGCGCTTCTTTTTCAGCTCCCATGCCTTTATAGGGGTCTTCAAACAGTCCAAGCTTGTTTTTCAGTGTCAGAATACGGAGCACACTTTCATCGATCAGTGCTTCCGGAATCGTTCCGTCTTCCACCAGTCTGACCAGCTCACTTCTGTAGCACTCTGTCATCATATCAATATCCACACCCGCAAGTGCAGCTTTATGCGCCGCATCTTTGGCATCCTCCGAGCAGCCATGCGCGATCGTTTCATAAATAGCCGCAAAATCTGAGATCAGTACTCCGTCAAATCCCATTTCTTCCCGGAGCACTTTTTTCATCAGCCACTGATTGATCGTCGCCGGAACACCGTTTACCGTATTAAACGATGTCATCACCATACCGGCTCCTGCTTTGATCCCTTTTTCATAAGCAGGCAGATATTCATTGCGGAAGGAATTTTCAGATACTTCTACCGTATTATAGTCCCGTCCGCCTGTTGCACCGCCGTATCCTGCAAAATGCTTCACACAGGCGCAGACCTTTCCTTCCCGGCTCATATCGTCTCCCTGCAGTCCCTGCACCATAGCCTCCGCAAACAGTCCGTTTAAATACGGATCTTCCCCGGTCGATTCCATCACACGGCCCCATCTGGGATCACGCACCAGATCGACCATCGGCGAAAATGCCACATGGATTCCGCCGGCTGCTGCCTCTTTCGCTGCGACAGACGCACAGTCTCTTGCAAGCACCGGATCAAAGCTCGCTCCCTGTGCAAGCGGAACCGGAAATATTGTTTTCATACCGTGGATCACATCATACATAAACATCTGCGGAATATGATGCGGCTGGTTTTCCATATAGCTTTTCTGGATCCTGGCAAGCTTTTCCCCGCCATATAAAAGAAGGCTGGAGCCCGCCATCTTCAAATCTTCCTCCGTTACCTTCATATCTGCCATCATAGGACCGGTTATAATCCCCTGCTCCTTTGCATCATAGAGCATTCCGACCATCTGTACCATCTGCCCGATCTTTTCTGTCAGCGACATATCCTGCAGTAGTGCAAGTATCTGTTTCTGCTTCATAAAGCACCTCCGTATCCATTCTTACTCTTTCTTTATTGTAACTTGTCCTATCTGTATTTTCAATCATTTCCCATCCGCAATCGTGCCCGGGTTTTCTCTTCTGTAATCTTAACTGGATTCATATTGAAATTGGAGAATCGGAAGCATATAATAAGGCAGGAATAAATTGCAGGAAAGGAGGAAACAATATGAAACAAGCATCTTACAGGCGCAGCAGAACTGCCTGCCTGCTTCTTCTTATTCTGTTCCTTCTTTCTGTTCTGGACAAAAATCCGGAAATACCTTCCGCGGATGAAATACCCTATCTGGGTTACACACAGACAACCTCTGTTCCCTGTATTCTGGAGGAAGATACGGGGATCATTCCTGATTTTATCAACGCAGAAGAAACCTTTTATGCAAGTCATGCGGTTGTATTAAACCGTTCTACAGCAAGACGGCTTACCAATACAAAAGCCGATCTTACCTGTCACGAAGCAGCAGGCTATTGCGCATTCTGCATCCTGCTGACGCTCATGTTCTTTTATCTGGCAGCAGCCTTTCTGTGCAGCCGTCAGTTTATCATCCGATATATCCATGATCAGGATGGACAGAAAAACAAACTCCTTTATTTTTAACGATCCAGAGCCGTATAAATCGCAGCAAGCAGGTCATTAATAGCAGTCTTTTCCGGATTTACATGGCGAATGCAGTACGGAAAAGTAACTATATGCATTCCGTAAAATTCAAAAATAAAGGAGATTATTAAAAATGGGAACAGGATTAACAGGTGTATTACTTTGTGCAGGAATTACAGTAGCATTGGCAGTTGCATGTATTTTGATCGGAAAGGGATTATCCCTGGTTACCGATAAAATGTTACCTGATAACAAATAAAATTACACATACCACATCTTTACCGGTTCTTAACCGGTTAGTGATTGACATCCTGCTGCTTCTGCCATAGTATACTTACTATAAAAGGGAGTAGTTTGCATCTGCTGATGTCATAATGATCGTCATCACGCCGTAAGGCCGGTTATTGTGGGTAAGTAACGAGACTTTTATCGACTATTTTGTATGCGATAAAGGTCTCGTTTTTTATGCTTTTATCGCGGAAAGGACAAAATTATGGAATATGTATGGTTAGTTGTAGGTTTTGTTCTCCTGATCAAGGGAGCGGATTTCTTCGTGGATGGCAGTTCTTCCCTCGCCCGGCTTCTGCGTGTCCCAAGCGTGATCATAGGACTGACGATCGTTGCCATGGGAACCAGTGCTCCGGAAGCCTCTGTCAGCATGAGTGCTGCACTGAGCGGAAGCAATGAGATCGCTCTCAGTAATGTCATCGGATCCAACATTTTTAATGGGCTTGTCGTGGTCGGCATATGCGCCTTTATGGCAGCCTTCTCCACCAACAAAGACATTTTAAAACGTGATCTTCCACTCAATATCCTGATCACTTTTATTTTGTGCATCATGCTTGCAAACGGAGTACTCAGCCGTCTGGAAGGGATCCTTCTTCTGATCGGTATGACAGCGTATCTGATCTCTATGGTCATATCTGCCCTGAAAAACAGACAGGACGAAGAAAATGGCAAGGTGTTGTCCCTGCCAAAAAGTCTTCTGTATATCGCCGGTGGTCTGATCGCAGTTATCGCAGGCGGAAATCTTGTCGTCGATAATGCCTGTATTATTGCGGAAAGCTTCGGTGTCAGCCAGAACTTTATCGGCCTGACGATCATTGCGGTCGGTACTTCCCTGCCTGAACTTGTTACTTCTATTGTCGCTACCAGAAAAGGAGACAGCGGTCTTGCGCTCGGCAATGCGATCGGATCGAATATTTTCAATATTCTGTTTATCCTGGGTATTTCTGCTGCGATCACGCCACTTACTGTCCTGTCCGAATCCGTGATCGACTGCATTTTACTTCTGCTCAGTGCCATTCTGCTGTACATCTTTGCCCGCAGCAAAAAGTCCATGTGCAGATGGGAAGGCGCGGTATGTATCCTTTTATATATCGCTTATACGGGATATCTGTTTGTGCGATAATACGAAAACAAATATCAGTGCCAAAATCCCGGGAGAATTATTAGTTACCTGCCTCTAATAATTCTCCTGTGGAATGGTCCGGTTCCAGATCCTTTAATAAAATGGTATTGCCCTTCTGTACCATTGCAAGCAGTGCACAGACGATCGCATACAGATAACGATAGCCGATAAATTCCATGACTGCTCCGGGAAGGATCGGTGTGATGACCTGCATACACTATCCTCCTTTTCTTGTAGGATACTGCCTGCTATAAATTGATAAAATCAAGATAAAGTAAAAGGTTTGTCTGGCTTTTGTAATATTATCGCATAAAAAAGAAACCCTTTGTTTCCAAAAGGTTTCTACGTTCTTCACGATTAAAAATATCCCTCTTTCCTACATCAGGTTCTTTACATATTCCTCTGATCTGTCCAGATCCTCTGCAATCTCGGCGATTGTTTTTCCCTTTTGCAGCCACTTAGCGATCAGTTCCCTATCCCGGTTTTGCTCGCCTTCATTTTTCCCCTGTTCATATCTCTGATCCATTTTCATTTCGATTGTCATATAGTTCTCCCTCCAATCATCATCATTTCGAATAATCTGCACTTGCTTTTGAATATCTTTCGTATAATGATCTGTTGGCTGCCCGGTTTTGAAATAATCAAGCAGTTTCGTTGTATCTTCGCTGATTCCCTCTCTATTCCCATTTACATTTACAAAATACGTTCGCCGCTTATCCGCAAGCACCAGTCCTTTATTTTCCTTACATGTCGTCTCAAACGTATAAATGCTCCTGTCATCTGCAAAAGGATCAAATGTACAGATAAAAATCACAACCGATTGCTTCAAATTAAAATACTTCTGTCCTGCACGGATCTGATAGC
>ERZ1026856.415-NODE-415-length-27417-cov-21.824830_pt1 | contig 27417 bp, 19 predicted proteins | sample MGYA00380158_ERZ1026856 | MGnify/ENA primary metagenome ERZ1026856 (study PRJEB33269, sample SAMEA4719794) | human gut metagenome | biome: human-associated habitat; feature: organic feature; material: feces | place: Cameroon | collected 2013-10 ...
TACGGTTGCTGTCGTGGACTTTGCCATCAAGACTTATGATATCGTTGCAGGCAAGTCCATCCTCAAATATATATATTGGAAGATTATATCTTTCATACAGATATCTTATACCATAATTCATAACACCGGGAGTTACAGGCCAGCCAAGAGCTGTTCGTGGACTACCGGGCTTTTTATTAATATAACCGGCTGCATTTATTTCATGTCCGTTATATACATTTATGCCAAGATAGTCTATTGGCTGGTGTATCAGTTTAATATCGCCCTCTTTTACGAATGGCAGTTCTTCATAATGTCCGATTTTTTCAAGACCGGGTTCAAGATGTAATTCTGTATTAACGATGTCCGGATATCTGCCAAGACATGTCATATCGCAGAATATAGTATGGTTAAATGTCATGTTGCCTTTAACAATATTGAAACATTCAGCTCTTGCAGCATCAATGTCTTCGTCACATTCTGTTGAAGGATAGCACAGGTTGCCAGTGCTGGAAAAACCGGTTTTTACAGGCTGTTTTGCAACGGCACGCATCTTAGTAACAGCAAGACCATGAGCGAGTGCAAGATGGTGGATTACAGACAGGACAGATACTGCGTCAAGCTTCTTACCTGGAGCATGAAGTCCAAGCATGTATCCGAGTCCGGATATAATCTGTGGTTCATTGATGGTAGCAATATTAGTTACACGGTCTGAAAAATGTTCGCATATGAATTCAGCGTAATCAGCAAATATGAAAGCAGTCTCACGGTTAAGCCATCCACCTTTATCTTCAAGTGCCTGAGGTAAATCCCAGTGATAAATCGTTATGAATGGTTTGATATCATTTTCAAGGCAGAAGTTTACAATATTATCATAGAAATCAAGTCCGGCTTTGTTGTAGCGGATATTGCCGTCAGAATCCTTAACAATTCCATCAGGGAATATTCGTGGCCATGATATTGAGAAGCGGTAAGCCTGAATACCAAGACTTTTCATAAGCACAATATCCTCGCGATAGCGGTGATAGTGGTCACATGCTTTATTGCCATTCTCATCATGTGCAATATTACCCGGTTTATTAGAAAATGTGTCCCAGATAGAAAGACCTTTGCCATCTTCGGCAAAGGCTCCTTCTATCTGATAGGAACTAGAGGCGGTACCCCATAAAAAGTTCTTATCAAACATAATAATTCCTTTCTGTATAGTTGTCAGATGTTAACAGTTACATCATATACTTTGGTGTCTTTATTATAAGGAACAGTGTTCCCGGTAATTTCATTACCATTGACGATAAGAGAAGAAACTCTTTCGTGCTTTTCATTGCTGATAGTAATGTTATATACAGCATCTCTGAATTTTCTTGTAATTGTCAGATTCTTAATAGAATCAGGCAGACAAGGGTCAATGGTGAGACCTTCAAATGAAGCTCTTACACCAAGTATATACTGAGAAATACTTGTAAATGTCCATGCAGCGGTGCCTGTAAGCCAGCTGTTTTTGGCTTCACCAAATCTTGCGGCATCTTTGCCGGCAATCATCTGTGAATATACATAAGGTTCGGTCCTGTGTATCTCACTTATCTCTTCAAGATATGCCGGACATATTTTCTTATACGTTTCGAATGCTCTGTTCTTATCATCAATAACGGTTTCAGCAATAGATACCCAAGGATTATTATGACAGAATATTCCGGCATTTTCTTTGTATCCAGGCGGATAAGAAGATACCTCACCGAGTTCAAGATGATATGACTTGTAAGCTGGTTGTAAAATCATGATTCCGTACTTTGTATCAAGAATTTTTTCTACTGAATCCATAGCTTTCTGTGCGAGACCTTCTTTGACACCTATACCTGCCATAACACAGAAGCCCTGTGGTTCAATGTATATCTGTCCTTCTTCACATTCATGTGAACCAACCTTACGGCTTTCAGCATCATATGCACGAAGGAACCATTCACCATCCCAGCCTGCATCAAGAACAGCTTTATACATGTCATCAACATGGGAACGTACATCATTTTCCTCCTCTGTAAGACCTGCAAGATGGCATATGTCTGCATATTCATTGCCATATTTTACATACATTCCAGCGATAAATACTGATTCGGCAACAGGTCCTTCTGATGGTCCGGTAGTCTGGAAAGATTCCCCCGGAGCAGAAGAGAAGCAATTTAAGTTAAGACAGTCATTCCAGTCAGCTCTTCCGATAAGTGGCAGCTTATGCGGTCCAAGATGAGTAGTTGTATAATTAAAGGATCTTCTTAAATGTTCCATAAGCGGCTGTGCCTTACTTGTATCGCAGTCAAATGCTACATTTTCATCAAGAATGCTGAAGTCACCGGTTTCTTTAAGATATGCAGCTGTTCCTGCAATAAGCCAGAGAGGATCATCGTTAAAGCCAGAACCAATATCAGAATTACCTTTCTTGGTTAATGGCTGATACTGGTGGTAAGCACTTCCATCTTCAAATTGAGTGGCAGCAATATCAAGAATTCTCTGTCTTGCTGAATCAGGAATAAGATGCACAAAGCCAAGCAAATCCTGGCAGGAATCTCTGAATCCCATACCACGTCCGGTTCCAGATTCATAATATGAAGCAGATCTTGACATGTTAAATGTTACCATGCACTGATACTGATTCCATATATTAACCATACGGCAGAGCTTCTTGTCTTCTGTGTCAACAATGTAAGAAGAAAGAAGATGAGTCCAGTAGTCTTTTAAGGCTGCAAGGGCTGCGTCAAACTTTGCTGGAGTGTTGTATTTTTCAAGAAGGGCATACGCGGGTTCTTTATTAATGATTCCGAATGATTCCCACTTCTTATCATCAGGGTTCTCTGCATATCCTATAATGAATACATATTCTTTTTCCTCACCCGGCTCAAGGTTAATATCGATTCTGAAAGATCCAACAGGTGACCATCCGCTTGCAATAGAATTATACGATATACCTTCTTTAACAGCTTTAGGCATTGCAGGACTTCCGTATGTACCGATGAAACTTTCTCTGCTAGTATCGAAACCGTTGGCAGCAGTGCTGACGGCATGAACAGCATAATGGTTACGCCGCTCACGGTATTCTGTCTTGTGATATATTGCTGACATGGCAGCGGTGCCAATATTAATCTCTGGCTGAACTTCAACTTCGCCTGTGCTGAAGTTACGCTGGAAGTTATTGCAGTCATCAACTGCATTCCATAAACAGAATTCTATATAAGAATATACTGATAAATGTTTAGCAGAATTTCCTGTGTTCTTTATAGTAAGTTTATCAAGTTCACAATTATCTCCAATAGGAACAAGAGCAGTCTGTGTAGCTTTAATGTCATTCTTAGATGAAGAAATCACTGTATATCCAAGTCCGTGACGACATGTATAATCCTCAACTGGTGTCTGGGATGGCTGCCATCCAGGATTCCATATGGTATCCTCATCTTTAATATAAATGTAGTGACCATTGTTATCTAAAGGAGAATTATTATAGCGATATCTTGTGAGTCGGAGCAGCTTGGCATCCTTATAGAAACAGTATCCTCCGCCGGTATTGCTCTTAAGACTGAAAAAATTCTCACAGCCTAAGTAGTTAATCCACGGCAATGGAGTCTCTGGTGTGGTTATGACATATTCTTTATTAATGTCATCAAAAAAACCGAATTGCATATTATACCTCCTATACACATATAATTTATAGAAAACGATTAAGTGCATTAAGGTACAAGTTCTAATATTGATTTTATATTAATAAGTATATTTTAAGGCTTGGATTAAATCAACGATTATTTGGATTAAAAACAATAATTGTTAGAAATGCACAAAAAATACATAAAAATATAGGAAAATAAGTAAAATTTACAAAAAGACTTGCATTTATATTCAATATGCGTTATAGTAAAGCTACGAAAACGATTAAGTAATGCATGAAAGGAATGAATCTATGGTATCTATGAAAGATGTTGCTGTAGAATGTGGGGTATCAATCGCTACAGTAAGTAAAGCTCTCAATGACCATAGTGACATCAGTGAAGAGACACGCAGGAAAGTTAAAGAGGCAGCTAACAGACTTGGATATTATCCGAATTCAGCAGCCAGAGCACTTAAGACGAACCGTTCATATAACATAGGAGTTCTTCTTAATAATGGTCTTGCACATGAGTATTTCGCCGAGGTTCTTGAGAGTTTTAAGAATGAAGCAGAGAAGAAAGGATATGATATTACATTTGTAAGCAATCACTCTAAGAAGATGACTTTCTACGAACACTGTTTATACAGGAATTTTGATGGCGTGCTTGTAGCTTGTGAGGATTTCAGCAATCCTGAAATCTATGAAATGGTTAACGGGAGATTACCAGTTGTGACCATCGACTACATTTTCAATGGCAGTACATCGGTCAATTCTAACAACGTGAAAGGGATGAGTGAATTAGTACGGTATGCGTACAGCAGGGGACACAGAAAGATAGCTTATATTTATGGAAACGTTGAATCAGAGGTTACGAAAGAGCGTCTGGCAGCCTTTTATAAGACAATGGGTGAATTAGGGGTAGAAGTTCCAGATGAATATATTAAAGAATCAACCTATCTTGATTCAATAAAAGCTGAAAAGCTTACATATGAGTTATTAAAATTAAAGGAACCGCCAACATGTATTTTTTATCCGGATGATTTATCTGTGGTTGGAGGAAAGAATGCTATTAGGAATATGAAATTGCATAGTCCTAAGGATGTGTCTGTTGCGGGTTACGATGGAACAAGATTCTCGCAGATGTTAAATCCTAAGATTACAACAATTCGTCAGAATACCAGGGAAATCGGCAGGATTGCCGCAGATGAGCTTATAAGTGCTATAGAGAATCCCAGGGCAACGATAGTAAAGAGGGTTGTTGTAGATGCGGAACTAATCGAAGGGGAAACAATTAAGAAAATAGGAAACTAAAGGTGTCGTCTAAGATTTATGGAGGGTTTTTTATGAAAAAGAGATTATTAAGTATGGCACTTGGTACAATGATGGTGCTTTCCACATTAGCAGGTTGTGGATCAAAGGATGGTGGTTCAGCAGCAGTTAATACTAAGCCTGAGGAACAGGGTAAGGTACTTAACATTTACTGCTGGAATGAAGAGTTTAAGAGCAGATTTGAAGGATATTATAAGAATGTTCCTTCAGATGTTAAGGTAAACTGGGTAATTACTCCTAATGAAAACAACGCTTATCAGAATGCTCTTGATGCTGCATTATTAAAGCAGAAGGATGCAGCAGCAGATGATAAGATTGATATGTTCCTTATCGAAGCTGATTATGCTTTAAAGTATGTTAACAGTGATTACACACTTGATGTAAAAGATGTAGGCCTTACAGATGATGACCTTAAGGATATGTATCAGTACACAAAGGATATCGCAACTGACAGCAAAGGAAAACTTAAGGCTACAACATGGCAGGCAACTCCAGGACTCTTTGCTTACAGACGTTCTATTGCTAAGGATGTTCTTGGAACAGATGATCCAGATAAGGTTCAGGAAGCACTTTCAACTTGGGATAAGTTTGATAAGGTAGCCGAACAGGCTGCTGCTAAGGGCTACAAGATGCTTTCAGGTTATGATGATTCATACAGAGTATTCTCTAACAATGTATCAGCTCCTTGGGTTGATTCTAATAACAAGATTGTTATTGATGATAACATTATGAAGTGGGTTGATCAGACTAAGAAATATACAGATAAGGGCTATAATAATAAGTCATCTCTTTGGGATTCAACATGGGCAGCAGATCAGGGACCTTCTGGTAAGGTATTCGGATTCTTCTACTCAACATGGGGAATTAACTTTACACTTTTAGGTAACTCACTTGCTACTCCTGTTAAGGAAGGTGGTAAGGAAGAAGTTGGTAACGGTATCTACGGCGACTATGCAGTATGTGAAGGTCCACAGAGCTACTACTGGGGTGGTACATGGATCTGTGCAGCAGCAGGAACAGATAACGCTAACCTTGTAAAAGATGTTATGAAGACACTTTGCTGTGATAAGGCTACAATGAAGAAGATTACAGAAGATACTCAGGATTACACTAATACAACATCAGGTATGAATGAGATTGCTAACAGTAACTTCAAGTCAGATTTCCTTGGTGGTCAGAATCATATCAAGTTATTTGCTAAGTCAGCTCCTAAGATCAGCATGAAGAATATCTCTTCTTATGACCAGGGTCTTAACGAAGAATTCCAGAAGGCTATGAAGGATTACTTCGATGGCAATGTAACTAAGGATAAGGCTCTTGATAACTTCTATAAAGCAGCTATTGAGAAATATCCAAACCTTTCAAAGTAATTAGTAATTGCTAGTCATTAAGGCACAGTCATTATAATAAGTATGTTATATGGCTGTGCCTTTTTATATGGCAGGAATGGAGATATGTATGAATAAAAAGAAGAAAAAGTTTGTAAGCTATGCAAAATGGGGATACATATTTCTTATACCGTTCTTTGCAGTATATATTGTGTTTTCATTAATACCACTGATTTCTACATTTTATAATAGTTTTTTTGAGAACTATATGGTTGGACTTATGCAGGTCGGACCTAAGTTCGTTGGATTTGACAATTACAAAGCCATACTGTTTAACGGTGATACATTGCTCTATCTGAAGAATACAATGATAATGTGGCTGATGGGATTTATTCCGCAGATTCTTATATCATTGCTTCTGGCGTCATGGTTTACAGATCTTAGATTAAGATTAAAATGTACAGGATTTTTCAAAACTATAATCTATATGCCTAATTTGATTATGGCATCTGCATTTGCCATGTTATTCTACGCAATATTTGCAGATCAGGGACCAATCAATAACATGCTTAACAGTATGGGATTGCCTACATATAGATTCCTTGCAGAGGTAGCAGGAGCAAGAGGACTGATTGCTCTTATGAACTTCCTTATGTGGTTCGGTAATACAACAATAATTCTTATGGCTGCCATCATGGGCGTTGACCCTTGCCTTTTTGAAGCAGCAAGAATTGATGGTGCTAATTCAAGACAGATATTTGGAAAGATTACACTTCCGCTTATTAAGCCTATTCTGGCATACACACTTATTACATCACTGATTGGAGGAATCCAGATGTTCGATGTTCCTCAGATTCTTACTAATGGTAATGGTAATCCTGATAGAACAAGTATGACGGTTATCATGTATCTTAATAAGCATCTTTATAGTAAGAATTATGGTATGGCAGGTGCGCTTTCAGTTATTCTGTTTATTGTAACAGCGGTACTTAGTATATTTGTATTTAATTATATAACTAAGGATATGGAAGCGGCAGGAATAAGAAAAGCTAAGAAGAAAAAAGCAAAGGAGGCGAAGTAATATGAGTAATTCAAGTAAAGCCTCTGCAAGTGCCGATATTAAAGGTACTAATGCTGGAGTGAAAGACAGGATAATACTTACAACGGAGAGAGTGTTATGTTATATCGTGCTTATTCTTATAACATTCTTGTGCCTTTTCTCGTTCTATGTACTTATTATTAATACAACAAGATCACACCCTGATATCCAGAAGGGATTCTCATTCCTTCCGGGAAAGTCATTTATAGTCAACATGAAGAATGTTCTTGCTAATGAGAATATTCCTGTTGTCAGAGGTATGTTTAACAGCTTGTTTGTTGCAGCATGTTCAGCGGTTCTGTCAGTGTATTTCTCAGCACTTACAGCATTTGCTATTCATGCATATAACTTTAAGTTAAAGAAGTTTGCATTTACATTCATTCTTCTTGTAATGATGGTGCCAACACAGGTATCAGCACTTGGATTTGTTAAGATGATGGGAGACTGGAATCTTCTGAATTCTTATATACCGCTTATTGTTCCTTCAGTTGCAGCTCCTGTCGTATTCTTCTTTATCAAGCAGTATATGGACAGTGTGCTTCCAATGGAACTTATAGAGGCGGCAAGAATCGATGGTGCAAGAGAGTTTAGAATTTTCAATCAGATTGTTCTGCCTCTTATGAAGCCGGCATTGGCTGTTCAGATGATATTTACTTTCGTATCATCATGGAATAATTATTTTATACCATCACTTCTTATCAACAAGGCAAGTAAGAAAACACTTCCTTTGTTGATAGCACAGCTTCGTAGTGCGGATTTCCTGAAATTTGATATGGGTCAGGTATATATGATGATAGCATTTGCTATTGTTCCGGTAATTATAGTGTATATCTGTCTTTCAAAGTTCATTGTAAGAGGTGTTACACTTGGTGGTGTTAAAGGTTGATATGCTTTTAGATGACAAAGAACCGTTCCGATTTAATTCGGGACGGTTCTTTTTTTGATGTGTGTCAGTCTGGCACACGCTTCTGATTGTATGGTTATTCAAAAATGTATTCTATATATCTATCCAGATGTTCCCCTGTTTTAAGAACTGGCGAAGGAAAATTATCATGATGCATTGCATCAGGGAAAAACTGTGGTTCAAAGCATATGCCATGCTGGTCATTATACTGGATGCCATACTTGCCAGTGCATCTGCCTATATAGTTTCCGTTATATAGCTGTAAACCCGGAAAATCTGTTTTTACATACATGGTTATTCCGGTTTCAGAGTCAGTTACTTTAGCTGCATATTCATATGAGTCTGACAGGACATAATTGATATCAATGTAATCAGTGCCTACTTTTCTTGGCTTGCGGAAATCATACATTGTTCCCTCAACAGAAAGAATATCACCTGTCGGGATGCTGTGATTATCTACAGGGGTATAGCAGTCTGCACCTATTGATACAATATAGTCACATATATTCTTTACGCCGGAAAAGTTGAAATAACTGTGGTTAGTAAAATTGCAGACGGTATCCATATCTGATACTGCATCATAGTGTATTTTAACAGAATGATTGTCTGTAATTGTAATTGTCTGCGTAACAGTAAGATTTCCGGGGAAACCATTGTCAAGATGAGGACTGTTAAGAGTAAGAGTAAGTGAATCAGAACTGACGTTATATTTCCACATACATTTGTTGAAGCCACGTCCGCTGTGAAGGGTGTTGCAGCCTTCATTAGCCGTAAGATGCCAGTCTTTTCCATTGAGAGTTATGCATGCTCCGGCAATTCTGTTGGCAAAACGTCCCATAGTCCCACCAAAATTCTGCTGGTCATAATAGTATTCTTCAGGAGTATCATAGCCAAGAATTATATCACGGCGCCTGCCGTCTGAATCGGTCGTGAACAATGACTGGAATGTTGCGCCATAGTCTGAAACGAAAAGTGAAATGTCATTGTGTGAAATCTTTATAAGATGACACATTGTACCATCGGGGAGTCTGCCCCATTCTTTGATATTATATTCCATAATTCCTCCTTGTTCTTAATATACAGAATTAAAACAAGGCGTCAGATAAACGCCGCAGGTTACATGGTTAATACGAACATTATGTATGAATTAAGTATATCATTTTATACAAAGAAGTTCTATGCTTTTTATGTAAAATATGATATATTTATTTACATGTCGGAATAATAAAATATTTTATTATAGGAGTGCAACTTGGTATGTTTTGGGCAAATTTGTTTTATATGATTTTAGTTACCACATTTACTGGGAGCATACTAACAGTGGCATGGTTTGTAACTTCATATTTACTTGATAAGACTGGTCACATTGATTTATCTTATAGTCTGAGCAAGATGGTTGTAATATTCTGGATAATACCAGTTACATATATGATTATAAAATTGATTGATGGAGTTGGTTTTGTATGGCTTGGATATGCATTTGATGTATCACCGGTAATTGTCATAGTGGCAAAATGCATTGCAGGCGTATGGCTGGCTGGTATAGTTGTGGGCATGGTTGTTTATATACGTAAACGCATAAAACTCTCAAAATCCAGCAGACAGGCATTTGTATGTGATAACAAGACTGAGATGTTCTTTACACAACTTAAGGAAGAACTGGGGCTTGGAAAGCGCAGAATCAAATTAAGACAATCATACAGTACAACTACAGCATATGTTACCGGAGTAGTCAGACCTTGTGTTGTAATAAATGCAGAACGTTTTACGGAGAAAGAACTGAAAGTTATATTTTCGCATGAGCTTACACATATATTACATAAAGATATTTTCTTCCGATATTTAATTGCAATTGCATCTGTTTTAAATTTCTTTAATCCTGTTATGTGGATATTCTCAAAGACATTTATAAAATATTCTGAATATGCATGTGATTACAGTGTCTGCGTAAGGGCTGATGGACTGCGTGAATATTATGGTATTCTTCTTGGTATGGCAATAAAGAATAAAAATCTGATGGATATTCTGTCTGCAAGTTTATATGAGAACAAGAGCAGTTTAAGAGAAAGATTGGAGCATGTTATGAAGAGTTTTAATGTTGAGAAGAAATCAAAGTCAGTTGCAGTAATTTTATCAGCTATGTTTTTTGCAATCAGTATATTAACAGTAGCAGGAACATCTACATTAGTTGCGAAAGCATCTGTAAAGGCTGCAGATGTTACAGCAGATGTGGAATCTGAAGAAGAGATTGAAAGTATTGAATATTATGAAGCAGCTGATGAAGGTAATGATGTCATTACAGTAGTGGATGGAGATGATGCTGATACTGACGGAGTAGCAACATGTGCGTCAAGTGGAACTATTTCATGGGATATATATGCTGGAGTGCGCAGGACAACTTCAAGCTTTTATGCATCTGATGGTCAGCGAATTGTTACAAGCATATTTACAGTTAATCCTTCTCATACAGTAAAAGTTGGTATTATACAGCCGGATGGTTCAAAAAGATATGTGTTACTTAATAAAAATGGTTCACATGTATTTGAACTTACAATGAGCGGATTCTATGCGGTATATATTATTAATGATTCAACAGAGAAAATCCATGTTGAGGGTGTTTATGAAACATATTAATAGTTACAACTGTAAATGTTAGTCAGAACGGAGAAGATATGAAGATATTACATTGTGCAGATATTCATCTTGATTCTGCTATGACAGCCAATCTTGATAAAGATAAAGCCAAAGAAAGAAAAAGTGAGCTGCTGGCGTCTTTTAAGGATATGGTTGCATATGCTGTTAAAGAGAATATAAGGGTTATTATAATTGCAGGAGATTTGTTTGATACAAGAAACATTTCTGTTGGAGCAAAGAAAGAAGTTTACAATATAATAATTAATAATCCGGATATAATGTTTTATTATCTTCAGGGAAATCATGACAATGGAAGCTTTTTGGCCTTTCTGGAAGAAGTTCCTGGTAATCTCCGTATGTTTGGAAAAGAATGGACAAGTTATAACGCCGGGGTTATTGATAATGGCAGCATAATAAAAAATGTTGTTATTACCGGCGTTGAGCTTGATAGTGATAATTCTGGGAAGATATATGGAAGTCTTTCGCTTAATGCAGGCAATTATAACATTGTTGTACTGCATGGGCAGGAGGCTTCTCATATTTCTAAAAATAATGCACAGGTAATAAGCCTTAAGGATTTGAGAAACCGTGGAATTGATTATCTCGCATTAGGACATGTGCATGAATACTCAAGTGACAGACTTGATGCCAGAGGTGTGTATTGTTATCCGGGATGCCTTGAAGGAAGAGGCTTTGATGAGGCCGGAGAACATGGATTTGTAATACTTGATATTGATGAAGTGACAGGAAAGTCTGACACATATTTTGTTCCTTTTGCAAGGAGAAATGTTTACGTTGCACAGGTTGATGTAACAGGATGCGCGAATACATTTGAAATAGAACAGTGTGTAAGAAAATTTCTTGCAGCTTCCGGTTATGCAAAAGAAAGTCTGGTAAAGATTGAACTTACCGGAACACTGGATGTTGAATGTGAGAAGAATACAGATTATCTTTGCAAACAGTTTGAAAGCGGATTTTTTGCATTTAAGATAAAAGACTGTACACAGTATAAAGTAGATTATATGTCGTATGAACATGATGTTTCACTTAAAGGTGAGTTTATAAGAAATGTTATGGCAAGAGAGGACATTAACGAACAGGATAAAGCAGAAATTATCAGATATGGATTACAGGCATTACAGGGAGAGGAGATAGGCTGATGAGACTTATCAGTTGTACAATTGAGAATTTTGGAAAACTGAATAATGTTACATACGATTTTACCAATGACTGTAATACTATATGTGAGGACAATGGATGGGGTAAGAGTACACTTGCGTCTTTTATCCGTGTCATGTTTTTTGGATTTAAGAATGAAACCAAGAAGAAACTGGTGGATAAGGAAAGAAACCGTCTTATGCCTTGGCAGAAGGGCGTTTATGGCGGAGAAATTGTTTTTGAGGCTAATGGAATAGTCTATTCTCTGAGGAGAACTTTTGGAAAGAAACAGGCAGATGATGAGTTTCTGCTTGTAAGAAAAGATACTAATATGGAATGTGATGATTTTTCTTCTGAAATAGGAGAGGAATTGTTTAAGATAGATGCGCAGTCTTTTGAGAGAACTGTGTTTATAGGGCAGAGTGACTGTGTCACAGCCACTACTGACAGTATTAATGCAAAGATTGGTAATCTTGCAGATAATACGGATGATATTAATAATTTTGAGACTGCAGTTGGAAGGCTGACAGCAGAACTTAATAATATAACAAGCACAAGGGCTACAGGCTCTATATCAAAGAGAAAGTCAGAAATAACGCAGTTACAGGCACAGATTAATAATTATTCTGAGATTGATAAAACAATTGATAAACAGATGGCAATAAGAGATGATCTGTGCAGAAAAAGAGATGCACTTAAAGCTGATAAAGAAAAAATGCAGGAACAGCAAAGAAAGCTGAGTGCCCAGAAGGATGTTCAGGCATTAAAAGAAAAATATCAGCTGCTTGTAAAAGAATGTGATGTTAAAAAGATAACATTTGAAAATATTAAAGGATATTTCAATGAGGATGTTCCCCAAAAGGAAGATGTTTTAAAAGAAATGAGTCTTCTTGATGAAGCGGGCAGGATGAGTGGAAAAATATCTCATTCTGATGGCGAAGGCAGCGGAATGTACAATGGGTTGTCTGTAGAGGAACAGGATAAGCTTGAACAATTAAAGAAACGTTTTAATAAAGGAATACCTAATAAGAATAAGGTTGGACAGATCCATGATATATGGGCTTCTGCCCAGAACAGGCAGAATGGACTTGTCGGCAAAGAGATGAAACTTGATATTGCCAGAGAAAATCAGAATGCCAGACTTGAAAGGGCAGCTGCATATAAGAATACAGGCTTTATTGGATTAATAGCGGGCATTATTGCAGCAGTAGCTGGCGTAGTATTACTTTTCTTTGTTATGCCGGCAGGAATTGCAATGATTGTGGTTGGGTTATGTATTGCCGGTATTTTTACTGCTATGGGTGCTGCAAAGAAAAAGCAGCATGAAGAAGAATTCCAGAATATCAAAGATGAGTCTGAAAAGAAGATTAAGGCGATAGAAGATGATATCAATGATGACAAGAGCTTTATTGCAGGTACTGAAAAGGCTGTAAGACAGTTCTGTGAAGAGTATGGTATTGTATTTAACAGGGATAATGTTGCGTGGGAATTGTCAGGTCTGAATCGCGATATAGATGCTTATCATGAACTAGGAAAGAGGATAAGCGAGGAACAGGATAAGCAGGAATTATACAGGAAAGAATATGATAAGCAGATAGAAGATATAACACATTTTCTTAAATTGTATATAAAAGATTTTAATCAAGAGGAAAGTATTGGAGAAATGCTTAGAAATCTTGACAAAAAGCTCGATGAATATTATCGTGCTAAAAGTGAGTATGAAAATGCGCTTGCAGTAAAAGCAGATTTTGAAGCAGAAACAGATATAAGCATATTTGCCGGTGATGAAAATGAAGCTGATAAAGTTTCGCTTGAAGAACTTGCGGGTCAGATGATGCGCACTGACAGTATGATTGAGGAATATTTACAACAGATAGAACAATGTAATAAGCAGCTGGAAAGCCTTCAGGTACAGTCTGATGAATGTGAAAACTGCAGACATGAACTTGAAGAATTACAGAATGTCCAGGAAGAGGAAAAGAATAAAGAAAGACTATTGAAACTGACAAAACAGATTATGGAGGATTCAAAGCAGTCTTTTACTTCTGAATATATGGGCCCTGTAATGGCAGGCTTCAGAAAATATTATACTATCCTTACCGGACGTGAACCGGATGCATACAGTCTTGATGCGGATACAAAGCTTACTGTTGTGGAACAGAATATGCCAAGAGATATCGGATATTTAAGCGCAGGAAAGCAGGATCTTATTGGCGTATGTATGCGAATGGCGCTTGTTGAGGCCATGTATAAGGATGAAAAACCATTTCTTATATTTGATGATCCGTTTGTTAATCTTGATGATAATAACATTAAGGGGGCTATGAAGCTTCTTGACGAGATTGCAAAGGATTATCAGGTTATATACTTTACATGTAGCGAAAGCAGAATATACAATTAGTGCAAAAAACATATTTATTAAGGAGAGATACAATGGAAGAAGTTATTCAGTATGTACCTAATCTGTATGCAACCTTCTGGGCGCTTATACCACCGCTGGTTGCTATTATATTAGCGTTAATTACCAAAGAGGTTTACAGTTCACTTTTTGTAGGAATTGTAATAGGAGGACTGTTCTATGGAAATATTTTCCAGAGCGGGTTCAGTTTTGAAAAATCAGTTATTCATGTATTTGAAGATGGTCTTGTAGGAGTATTGTCGGATCCTTACAATGTAGGAATTCTTGTGTTCCTTGTTGTGCTGGGAATTATGGTGTGCATGATGAATAAAGCGGGTGGTTCGGCAGCATTTGGAGAATGGGCTGGAAGACACATTAAAACAAGAGTTGGGGCACAGCTTGTTACGGTGCTTCTTGGAATTCTTATTTTTATTGATGATTATTTTAACTGTCTTACTGTTGGAAGCGTTATGCGTCCGGTAACAGACAAGCATAATGTTTCGAGAGCAAAGCTTGCATATCTTATTGATGCAACAGCGGCACCAATCTGTATTATTGCTCCTATATCTTCATGGGCAGCAGCGGTAACAGGTTTTGTTGAGGGTGAAGATGGTTTTGGAATATTTATTAAGGCTATTCCTTACAATTATTATGCGTTATTTACTATTGCAGCAATGATTCTTATTGTAGCGTTAAAGGTTGACTTTGGCTCAATGGCAGTTCATGAAGCAAATGCAGCAAAGGGAGACTTGTATACAACTCCTGACAGGCCATATGCTAATGCAACAGAAGATGTAATTAAGGGACGCGGAAAAGTGTTAGATCTGCTGTTTCCAATTATTACACTTATAGTTTGCTGCATAATTGGAATGCTATATTCAGGAGATTTTTTCAAGGGAGTAGGTTTTGTTGATGCATTTTCAGGAAGTGATGCTTCGGTAGGACTTATGCTTGGAAGTTTCTTTGCACTTATAATAACAATTGTGTTCTATGCAGTAAGAAGGGTACTTTCATTCAATGAGTCATGCTCATGCATACCGGAAGGATTCAAGGCAATGGTACCGGCAATCCTTATTCTTACATTTGCATGGACACTCAAAGCAATGACAGACAGTCTGGGTGCCAAGGAGTTTGTTGCCGGACTTGTAAAAGGAGTATCTGGCGGCTGGTTAAGTATTCTGCCGGCAGTTATATTCCTGGTAGCGGTATTCCTTGCTTTTGCAACAGGAACTTCGTGGGGAACATTTGGAATTCTTATTCCTATTGTTGTAAGTACATTTTCAGGAACTAACCATACAATGATGATTATATCAATCTCAGCATGTATGGCTGGAGCTGTCTGTGGAGACCATTGTTCACCAATATCAGATACTACAATTATGGCTTCGGCAGGAGCACAGTGTAATCATATGAATCATGTGTCTACACAGCTTCCATATGTAATTGTGGTTGCAGTTATTTCTTGCGTGACATATGTTATTGCAGGATTTGTACAGAATCCTGTTATTCCTCTTATTATAGGTTTTGTTATTCTTGTAGGTGCATTTACTGGTATAAAATATATTAATAAGGGTAAGAGTAATGAATAATATAAAGGGAAGCCTGATACTGCTTATTGCTGCATTTATCTGGGGGACGGCATTTGTTGCACAGACAAGTGGTGCAGGAGCAGTTGGAACATTTACATTTAATGCTGCAAGGTCTATAGTAGGAGCGTTGTTTCTGGCAGTTGTAATTGTAATTAAAAATGTATTGGATAAAAGAAATAATTCAGGAAAAGTGATTAATACAGAGAATGAAAGCCATTTACAGACATGGCCACTGGGTGCGGGCATAATATGTGGAATTGTTTTATTTGCAGCAATGACTTTCCAGCAGTATGGAATAAGTGTATATCCACAAGGTGTTGCAGCATCAGGAAGGTCTGGATTTATAACAGCGACATATGTTGTTATGGTTTCAGTGGTTTCGGTTTTTATGGGTAAGAAAATGCACTGGATAATAGGCGTTTCTGTTGCAGGATGTGTTGCCGGAATGTATCTTTTATGTATGTCTGGTGGTGTATCCGGAATATATCTTGGAGATGTCCTTGTGTTCCTGGGTGCAATATGCTTTACAATACACATTCTGGTTATTGATAAATTTTCAAGTGCTGACAGCATGAAAATGTCCTGTATACAGTTTATAGTTATTGCAATTATTTCAGCATTTGTTATGATGTTTACGGAAAATGTTACATTTGCAGGAATTAAAGCGGCACTGGTTCCGATACTTTATGCGGGTGTTTTGTCAAGCGGTATTGCGTATACGCTTCAGATGGTTGGACAGAAATATGCACAGCCTTCGGTGGCATCTATTGTCATGAGCCTTGAGTCAGTGTTTGCGGTGCTTGCCGGATGGATTGTACTTGGGGAATTGTTAAAACCAAAAGAGATAATGGGGTGTGTACTTGTGTTTGCAGCGGTTATTCTTGCGCAGATACCAGGAATGAAGAAGGGTGATACGAAATGAAAAAAATAATAATTGGATTAGCGATACTTGCATTGATTGTATTTGGCGGCTATAAGCTGTTGAATAATATTTCATCAGGCGATGCTATTACCAAGAGTGTGCAGTTTGATTATGAAAATGTACAGCAATATGATGGAACTAAGGCATATGTAGAGGTTAACGGCAATAAGCCGTATTTTACAGAGAAAGAGATAACTAAGAAGGCATATGTAAAATATGCGGCTCTGGATACCCTTAAAAGAGTTTCATCAACTATGGGATGTTTAGGAACTGAGACTATGCCTGAAGAAGATGAGAAAAAGGACGGACTGGGGGATAATTATCCTACGGGCTGGAACAGTGAGAAGTATGACTGTATAGATGGTGACGGATACAGCCAGAAAAGAACTTCATGTATAGCAAGATTTTTAAGTGGTGCTTACACAGAAAAAAGAAATATTATTGCAGCCAGTCCATTTATGAGTAATAATATGAATGTATATGAGGTCAGAATTGCAAGATATATTGAGAGGACATCTAATCATGTAATGTTAAGGGTTACTCCTATATATAAGAGTGATGAGCTTATGTGCAGAGGAGTTCTTATGGAGGCATATTCGGTTGAGGATGATGGAGCAGGCATATGCTTTAATGTATTTTTATATAATGCCCAGCCGGGTATCAACTTTGATTATTCGACAGGAAAGTCAACATATACAGGCGAATATCTTAATCTTGCCAAAATCACAAGAGATTATCAATATGTAATTAATAATGGCACAATGATGATTCATACACCTGATTGTGAGAATGCAGAAAAGATTGGAAGCAAGAATATTTTGTATTCAAATGCGGAAAAGGAAGAACTTATCAGCGCAGGATATACAGCGGCAGAATGCTGTAATCCATAGCAGTTTATAACTTTTTAACAATTGTTCATAATTGATATACAGACATAACCGGAATTTTATGGTAGTATAAATCTATCGAATCAATATTTTAAGACAGAGAGGAGATAGGGGTATGGACAATAGTTTTGAAAGCTTCGAATTATCTACAGAACTTATATTTCAGAGGTTCCTGATGGATAAGGAGAGAAGAAAGAATTTTTACAATGGTCTTGAGCTTGCAGATTATATTGCGCTCAAGGTAATGGAGAAAGATTGCATTGATGGCAAGGATAAGACATATCTTAAGGATTTGTCTTCATTTATGAGAATATCGATTCCACAGACATCGGCAATCGCAAGCAGTCTTAAGGACATGGGCTATGCTTTATGGAAACATGATGGCAAAGGAACAGATGGTACATATCTCGTATTCACTGATGCCGGAAGGGATTTCTTGAAAAAAAGAGAGGACAATAACAGAGAATACTATGGTAATGTTATTGCTGAACTTGGTGAAGAAAGAACTACACAGATACTTAGTGATATGAGAACTCTTGTTGAAGCTATGGAGCATGCATCAGAAAAGATGCACCTTAAGGAGGCAGAATAAAATATTACAGAATACAAGGGAGAATAAAAGCAATGAGTAATGTTAATACTAAGAGTAATGTGAGAACGATAGCGGTGACGGGTATGCTTTCAGCGGTAGCAGTAGTTCTTATGTATCTGGAGATACCGATTCCTATTATGCCAGGATTTATCAAGTTTGATTTCTCGGATCTTCCGGCGTTACTTGGTGCTTATGCACTCGGACCAGTGGCAGGTATTATAATATGTCTCATTAAGAATGTTGTACACCTGGCGGCTTCACAGAGTATGCTTGTTGGTGAACTTTCTAACTTTATACTTGGTTCCGTATTCGTGTTTACAGCAGGAATTGTTTATAAGAAGAAAAAGTCTAAGACAGGAGCATTGCTTGGCGGTTTATGCGGTGCTTTGGCAATGGGTGTGTTCAGCGTGTTCTCGAATTATTTCATAGTGTATCCAGTGTATTATAAGCTGGCGATGCCAGAGGTGGTAATATTAAGTCTGTATCAGGCTATAATTCCATCTATGAAATCAATAATGCAGTGTCTGATATGCTTTAATCTTCCTTTTACAATAGTTAAAGGACTTATAGATGTGGGAATATCAATGCTTATATATAAGCCATTGTCTCCACTTCTTAAGGGAAAACATTAATAATATTATATAGAATGATGTAATATGCCGGAACTTTGGTTAAAGCCGAAGTTCTGGCATATTTTTTAGGCTTTTAACCAATACTTAAAGTTATGAAGTTAATACACAATGCATATTTAGAGAGAGCATTTTGATAATTCTTTGTTAAAAATGCACAAAAATAATTTGAAAGTTTGTGAATGAATATGATTGATTTTGAATGAATATGATTGTATTATAATTATAACAAAAAGGTCGTGAAGCCGGAAAGGAGAGACAATGGTATATACAGTAACATTTAATCCGTCACTGGATTATATAGTGGAAGTTAAGAGTTTTGAACTGGGAATGACGAACAGAACATCATATGAGCATATGCTTCCGGGTGGTAAAGGAATTAATGTTTCAATAGTTCTTAATAATCTTGGATTTGATACAACAGCATTTGGATTCGTAGCCGGGTTTACCGGAAAACAGATATGTGACATGGTATCAGAGTATGGCATTAATACGGATTTTATTCATGTTGATAATGGTTTTTCAAGAATAAACATGAAGATTAAGAACATAGATGGAACAGAGATTAACGGAATGGGTCCTAAGATATCAGAAGATAATCTTCATTCTCTTGTAAGTAAGATTGACAGACTTTCAAGTGGAGATGTTCTTGTGCTTGCAGGAAGTATTCCTTCATGTATATCAGATGATATATACAGAAGAATAATGGAAAGACTACAGGGAAGAGGCGTTAAGATTATAGTTGATGCGACAAGCAGGCTTTTACTTAATGTCCTTGAATATCACCCGTTTCTTATCAAGCCTAATCAGCATGAACTTGGAGATATATTTGGTGTTAAGCTTGAATCTAAGGAAGAGGTTATTCCATATGCAAGGAAGCTGCAGGATATGGGAGCTGTCAATGTGCTTATATCGATGGGTGGAAAAGGCGCAGTTCTTATTGATCAACATGGAAAGGTATATGAAGCAGATGCACCAAAGGGCGAGCTTAAGAATTCAGTAGGTGCAGGTGATTCAATGGTTGCAGGATTTATGGCGGGATACCTTCAGACATGTAATTATGAAGATGCATTCAGAATGGGCGTTGCAACAGGAAGTGCCAGTGCATTTTCAGAAAATCTTGCAACAAAAAGAGAGATTTCAGAGGTATTAAAGCGGGTAGAGGTTACCTGCAAGGGATAATGTAAAGGAGGTATTTTATGAGAATTACAGATTTACTTGATAAGAGAAGTATCAATCTTAATGCTGCTCCTAAGACAAAGAGTGAGGCTCTTGATATGGCTGTAGAACTTATGGCAAAGAGCGGAAAGATTGATGACATCGAAAGCTACAGGGCTAAAGTATATGCAAGAGAAGAAGAAAGTACAACAGGTGTAGGAGAAGGAATTGCAATTCCTCATGGCAAATGTAGTGCAGTTAATGCACCTGGACTTGCAGCAATGGTTATTAAGGACGGAGTTGATTTTGAATCACTTGACGATGAGCCAGTCAAGATTCTTTTCCTTATCGCAGCACCGGATACTAAGGATAATGTGCATCTTGATGTATTAAGCAAGTTATCAGTGCTTCTTATGGACGAGGATTTCGTGGCAAAGCTCATGCAGGCAGGAAGTCCTGAGGAGTTTCTTGAAATCATAGACGGAGCGGATGAGGAAGCAAAGAGTATAGATGAAAGACTTGAAAAGGAAGATGACAAGCCGGCTAAGATTCTTGCAGTTACTTCCTGCCCGACAGGTATTGCACATACTTACATGGCAGCAGAAGGACTTGAGAAGGCAGCAGCTAAGGCTGGATGTGCAATTAAGATTGAGACAAGAGGTTCTGGCGGAGCTAAGAATGTACTGACAGATGCAGATATTGAATCAGCAGAATGTATTATTGTAGCAGCAGATGCACAGGTTCCAATGGAGAGATTTGATGGAAAGAAAGTAATCGAGTGTCAGGTTTCAGATGGAATTAATAAGGCAGATGAACTTATAAAGAAAGCTCTTGCAGGAGATGCACCTGTATATAAGGCAGGAACTTCTGAGAAGAAGGAAAGCACATCAGCAAAGAAGGGCGGCGGCATAGGACATAAGATATATACACAGCTTATGAATGGTGTATCACATATGTTACCTTTCGTTGTAGGCGGAGGTATTCTGATTGCCATAGCATTTCTTATTGATGGACTTAATGTTGATATGAATGCTTTGTCAGAGGCAGAACGAAGCAACTTTGGTACGATAACACCTGTTGCGGCATTGTTTAAGACTATCGGAGGAGCAGCATTTGGCTTCATGCTCCCTGTTCTGGCAGGATTTATTGCAATGGCCATTGGTGACAGACCGGCGCTTGCACTTGGTTTTGTTGGTGGTTATATTGCAGCTAATGGAAAGTCTGGATTCTTAGGAGCTCTGGTTGCAGGTTTTGCAGCAGGATACATTATAGTTCTTTTAAGAAAGATATGTGATAAGTTACCAGAGGCGTTGGAAAAGATAGCACCTGTACTTATATATCCGGTAGTGGGTATTCTGGTAATAGGACTTGGAATGACATTTATTGTAGAGCCTGTAATGGGTGGAATTAACACAGGACTTAACAGCTTCCTTGCAGGAATGGGAAGCACAAGCAGGGTTCTTCTTGGATTCATACTTGCAGCCATGATGGCAATTGATATGGGTGGCCCATTCAATAAAGCAGCATATGTTTTCGGAACTGCTTCCATTGCAGCAGGTAATTATGATATAATGGCAGCAGTAATGATAGGTGGTATGGTTCCACCATGTGCGATTGCTCTTGCAACAATACTTTTTAAGAATAAGTTTACTAAGGAAGAAAGAGATGCCGGTCCGACTAACTTTATTATGGGACTTGCATTTATAACAGAAGGTGCAATACCTTATGCGGCAGCAGATCCTTTACATGTAATACCAGCATGTATCATAGGTTCAGGTGCAGCAGGTGCGGTAAGTATGTTTTTTAAATGTACTTTAATGGCACCACATGGTGGCATCTTCGTATTCCCTGTAGTAGGCAATGCAATATATTATGTGATTGCACTTGTGGCAGGAACTATCATCTCAACAATATGTTTAGGGCTCTTTAAGAAGAAAGCAGCCTAAGAAAGGCGGGGTTTAATTATGAAGGAATTTAAGTATGTTATTACAGATGCAGAAGGCATACACGCTCGTCCGGCAGGAGAGCTTGTAAAGGCAGCTAAGGAATTTAGCAGTAAGATTACAATTACTAAGGATGGCAAGTCAGGAGACTGCAAGAAAATCTTCGGTGTTATGGCACTTGCAGTAAAATGTGGAAATGAAGTTACAATTACTGTAGAAGGTGAAGATGAAGAGGCTGCAGCAGCTAAGATTGAAGAATTCATGAAGAGCAATATGTAGCAGTCAGGAGGTGCACATGAATAAATATACTGGAAAGAGTGTATTTGGAGGCATTGCTATAGGTAAGATAATGGTGTATGAGAAGGGGGAACATCAGGTTAAGCGTGTAAAGGTTACTGATGCAGAAGCTGAGAAGAACCGTTATTATGAATCTGTAGAAACAGCCTTTAAACAGCTGGGGGAACTTCATGATAAAGCACTTCGCGAAGTTGGCGAGGCTAATGCGGCAATATTTGAGATTCATCAGATGATGCTTGAGGATGACGATTATAAGGAATCTGTTGAGCATATTATTGAGAGTCAGATGGTGAATGCAGAATATGCCATAGCCCAGACAGGGGATAATTTTTCACAGATGTTTGCTGCCATGGACGATGAATATATGCGCGGAAGAGCAGCAGATGTCAAAGATATTACAGAAAGACTGTTAGGAATACTTTCCGGCAATACAGGAAGCGGTGTAGATGCAGATGAGCCTGTTATTATGGTGGCAGAGGATCTGGCACCATCAGAGACAGTCCAGATGGATAAGAGCAAGATATTATCATTTGTTACACAGAAGGGTTCAGTTAATTCACATACTGCAATTCTTGCAAGAACAATGGGCATTCCGGCTTTGATTGGTTCAGATATTGTTATTGATGAATCTCTTAATGGAAAGCTTGCCGTTGTCGATGGAACTAACAGTGTTGTATATATTGAACCTGATGAGGCAACCCTGTCAGCAATGCAGGAGGAACAGCGCAAAGACAATGAGAAGAAAGCTCTTTTGCAGGAACTTAAAGGCAAGGAAGATGTGACTTTAGATGGCAAGAAGATTAAGCTTTATTCTAATATTGGTAACATTAAGGACCTTGCAAATGTTATTGCAAATGATGCAGCAGGAATAGGACTGTTCCGAAGTGAATTCATATATCTTGAATCTGATAAATTTCCAACAGAAGAAGAACAGTTCAATATATATCGTACTGTAGCTGAAAGCATGGCAGGAAAACCGGTAATTATAAGAACTCTTGATATCGGTGCTGATAAGCAGTGTGATTATTTCGGGCTTGATAAAGAGGATAATCCTGCTCTTGGTCTTAGAGCAATCAGGATATGCCTAACAAGACCTGAGATATTTAAGACACAGTTACGCGCCCTTTACAGAGCAAGTGCGTATGGAAACATATCTATCATGTACCCTATGATAATCAGTGAACAGGAAGTTGATAAGATTAAGGTTATTGAGAATGAAGTCAAGGCTGAGCTTACAGAGCAGGGAATTGAATTCGGCAATCCTAAGAGTGGAATTATGATTGAGACTCCGGCAGCAGTAATTATGAGCCGCCAGCTTGCCAAGAAGGTTGATTTCTTCAGCATAGGAACTAACGACCTGACACAGTATACACTTGCGATTGACCGTCAGAACACAAAGCTTGATGAATTCTACGATGCACATCACCCTGCCGTTCTTGCCATGATAAGAATGGTTGTCGAGAACGCACATGCTGAGGGCATCTGGGCAGGTATCTGTGGTGAACTCGGTGCAGACACAACACTAACAGAAGAATTCCTTAAGATGGGTGTCGATGAACTTTCGGTTTCAGCTGGCAAGGTGCTGGCTGTCAGGAAAGTGATTCGTGAGACGAGGATTTCTTAGGAGCGCTTGCTACTTGTTTTATTGCTTGCTTGATTGCTGCGGCGTTGGTGTTGGCGGCATCACTGCATCGGCGAGATCTGGCAGCTTTGGCGATTTCGCATGAGGAAATTCAGCCGCTAATGTCTCAAAAAAAGTGTGGAATTGTCGTCTTCCTATAAGAAACATTTTTTATGTTGACTGATAGGTAGTTTTGGCAGGAAAATTAAATACTTAGAGTTGAAAAGCCTATAAGATTGTTTTGCTTGAACATCTTATAGGCTTTTTGATGCAGTATTGGCTTGAATATGCTGTCTGGACTGGAAATTTACCTATAAGAAGCTAGAAAATGCGACTATAGGGAGGTATCAGGTGATAGATTGTATTATATTTGTAAGACAATATAATAAAAATATAAATCAGCCGAAAGGAAGCTGGCGTATGAGTTGTATTAAAAGAAATTTGGATGATATAGGGTGAGTAAAAATTGCTATATTCACAATCCCCACATAATATGCTATCATAATGAAAATTTACAAAGTGAGGTTTATTATGTGGGAGAAATTTAAGACATTTCTGAAACGCAAGGATATTGAAGTTTCAGTTAAAAGGTATGGAATTGACGCACTGGGAGCGATGGCACAGGGACTGTTCTGTTCGTTGCTTATTGGAACAATTCTTAATACGCTGGGAACACAGTTACATATTGGTTTTCTTACTAATACTGTGGCAACAGTGAGCGGTGTCAATTATACAGTTGGAGGGCTTGCGTCAGCAATGAGCGGACCGGCAATGGCGGTTGCAATCGGTTATGCATTGAAATGCCCTCCACTTGTGTTGTTTTCGCTTATAACTGTTGGATTTGCATCTAATGCACTTGGTGGAGCAGGTGGTCCGCTTGCAGTATACTTTGTTGCCATTATTGCAGCAGAAGCAGGTAAGATGATTTCTAAAGAAACTAAGATAGATATTCTTGTTACACCGCTTGTTACTATAGGTGTTGGAACAGGAGTAGCCGCTCTTATTGCACCGGCTTTGGGAAAAGCGGCAATGAAGATTGGCGAACTTATTATGCTTGCAACTAATCTCCAGCCTTTCCTTATGGGAATTGCAGTATCAGTTCTTGTTGGAATTGCACTTACACTTCCTATATCATCAGCCGCGATATGTGCTGCATTTGGACTTACTGGGCTTGCAGGCGGAGCAGCAGTTGCAGGCTGCTGTGCGCAGATGGTTGGATTTGCAGTTATGTCATTTAAGGAGAACCGCTGGGGTGGACTTGTTTCTCAGGGAATTGGTACATCAATGCTTCAGATGGGAAATATTATTAAGAATCCGAGAATATGGATAGCACCGATAGTTACGTCTGCAATTACAGGTCCTATGGCAACATGCTTGTTTAAGCTGCAGATGAATGGCACTCCGGTATCATCTGGTATGGGAACTTGCGGATTTGTTGGACAGATTGGCGTATATTCAGGCTGGATAGCTGATATTGCCAATGGAACTAAGGCGGCAATTACAGGATTTGACTGGGCTGGAATGATTCTTATATCATTCGTTCTTCCGGCAGTGATATGTCCACTTATTAATATGCTTCTTAAGAAGATTGGCTGGGTTAAAGATGGAGATATGAAGCTTTCTTGATTGAGGAAACTTGATTGGGTGAACTTAATTGGAGAAAACTGATTGGATTAAAAGACTGGTTTATGTTAAAAATAGTGGCAGGACTTCAGGTATTCCTAAATGAGGTGACCCCCAAAAGTTAGACTTTTTAAGCGTAGCAGTTTGAATGGCTGCTACGCTATTTTTATGCAGCCAAGGTTGATAGCCTATATTCAACAGGACTCATCCAACCAAGTTTCTCTTTAATCCGTTTTTCATTGTAATACACAATATATTTCTCAATTGCATCTTTTAACTCATCAAAACTGTAGTATGTATTTCCATAATAGATTTCTTGTTTTAATAGACCAAAGAAATTTTCCATAATAGAATTATCATAACAATTGCCCTTACGCGACATACTTTGAAAAATTTTATTTTCTTTTAACTCACGAGCGTATGCAGGCATTTGATATGCCCAACCCCTGTCAGAATGAAAGGTTCTCCTGTAAGGACAATCTGTGGTTACTTCAATAGCTTTCTTTTGCGCAGATAATACACTTACTGCCGATGGAGTTTTGCTAATTCCATAACTGATTATTTCCCCATTAAACATATCTAAGAACGGGTCTAAATATAGTTTCCGAATAATCATTCTACCTTTTTCATCAATGTCATAATACTTGAACTCTGTTGTATCAGTAGTTATTTTTTGATGTGGCACAGAAGTATAAAATCTACGATTAATTCTATTAGGTGCAATTCGCCCAACCTTGCCCTTGTAAGAATTATAACGTCGGCTCTTACGGGTGTATGATGTAACCTGCAATCCAAGTTTCTGCATAATGCGTTGAACTTTTTTCTTGTTGATAGCGACACCATCTTTTCGAAGAAGAGCCAAAACACGGCGATATCCAAAATCCTTGTGTTCACCATGTATAGCAAGGATTTGTTCCTCTAATTCTTTGTTTGGGTCAATTCTATCAAAGCGTTTTTGCCAATACATATATGTCGCTTTAGGAAAGTCAACTACTGCGAGAATATCTTTTAGTTTGAATTCTCCTCGGAGGCTGTGGATGATTCTCGCTGTTTTTTCAGAAGAGTTTCCTCCTCTAAACGCAGCCTCCTCAGTTCTTTTAAATAAGCATTCTCTATTCTAAGCTTCAATAATTCATCTTCTAATTGTTTAATGTATCCAGCACTGGTATCTACTTGAATTACTTCTGTTGATTGAACTACTGTTTTGTCCTTATTCTTTGAATCCAATGTTTTCTTGCGACCTTTCTTTTTCGGTCTCAAAGCATCAGGACCTGCAATTCTAAAATCTTTTACCCATTTCGTGATAAGAAGAGAGTTGTTTATTCCTTGCGACAATGCTAATTCCTGATAAGAAACCTCTGTTGATAAGTACAATTCTACAACATGCAGTTTAAATTCAAAAGTATATTTATTGTTTTTTCTTGACCGCATCAATCCAGCATCTCCAAATTTCTTATAAGATGCTACCCAGCGTTGAAGTTGAGAATGACTGGGAATACCATATTTTTTGGCTAAAAATTGAGTTCCCCCTCCACCATTAATATAGTCCATGACAATTTGTTTCTTAAATTCAAATGTATATTTTGCCATAAAAAAACGACCTCCCAAAAGTTAAATTTTTAGGTCTAACTTTTGGGGGTCGGTTCAGCTTTCTGATATGCCCATTTTGTTATTTATTTCTTGATGATATATGTGAATGAAA
>ERZ1026856.416-NODE-416-length-27365-cov-13.786342_pt1 | contig 27365 bp, 20 predicted proteins | sample MGYA00380158_ERZ1026856 | MGnify/ENA primary metagenome ERZ1026856 (study PRJEB33269, sample SAMEA4719794) | human gut metagenome | biome: human-associated habitat; feature: organic feature; material: feces | place: Cameroon | collected 2013-10 ...
TAACAGCAGCTCCCGCCAAGAGCGCCGCGAATAAAATTGCATATTCCAATGAAGTCTGTTCCTCTTTTCTCCTGTCGTTGAGATTCTATTTCGGATAATAGGATCGCAGAGCCGAACTGGACGTTCGCCTCGCGGTTCCTTCGGCGCAAAGCGCCTGCGGAATGGAGATTAAAATGCCTCAGCGCACAATCTATTGTATACAATCCGCCAGGTTTCCAGAACCAAAGCCCTCCGGCAACAGTTTTCGAAGCGTGCGAATTTCGTAATCGCTCTCGCTTTCTGCAACAACGATAAAAAACGAATCCGGATCGCAAAACTCTGCCATCACCTGTCTGCATACGCCGCAGGGCCAGGCTGCCTGCGTGAGCTTTCCGATCTTTCTTTCGCCGTTTTCCTCTATTTCCGCAGGACTTCCTGCGATTGCAATCGCCAAAAACTGCCGTTCTCCCGCCGCGACCGCTGTAAAAAACGCGGTGCGCTCTGCGCAGTTGGTCGGCGTATAGGCGGCATTTTCAATATTGCAGCCGGTGTAGAGCTTTCCCGATTGTGTCCAAAGCGCCGCTCCGACATGATAATGGGAGTATGGAGCATAGGAACGCTTCCTGGCTTCCAGCGCAGCTGCGATCAGACACCTGCAGAGTGCGTCGTCAATCTGTGTTTGTTCCATACTTCCCATCACTCCCGGTAAAAAGCCTGAATGCTCTCCGTCACCAGCTTTTGAAACTTCGGTGCAGCGCTGTCTGCTGCTGCCTGCACTTCTTCATGGCTGAGCGGCTGTTTTGTCATGCCCGCTGCCAGGTTGCTGATACACGAAATTCCGCAGATACGCATGCCCATATGGTTTGCTGCGACCGCTTCCACCGCAGTCGACATGCCGACTGCATCTGCGCCGAGCCTGCGCAGCAGTTCCACCTCTGCAGGCGTTTCATAGGAAGGTCCCGTCAGCTGGGCATATACGCCCTCCTGCAAAGTAATCTTCTGCTCTGCCGCTGTTTTTTTCAGGATTTCCTGCAAATCCCGGTCGTATACCTGCGTCATGTCCGGAAACCGCACTCCCAGTTCGTCAAAATTTTGCCCGATCAGCGGATTGGGTGCAAACAGAGAAATGTGATCCGTCAGCAGCATCAGATCCCCTGCTGAAAATGTCGGATTGATTCCGCCGGAGGCATTTGTCAGAAATAAAAGCTCCGCTCCCATCCGCTTCATCAGCCGGATCGGCAGCACCACATCCGAAACCGGATAGCCCTCATAAAAATGGACTCTTCCCTTCATGCACACCACCGGAACTGATCCGATCCATCCAAATATAAATTTTCCTGCATGTCCGGGCACAGTTGAAACCGGAAAACCGTCGATTTCATGGTAATCCAGCTCTGCCTCCACCCGGATTTTCTCCGCGTAATCGCCAAGCCCCGAACCGAGCACCAGCGCAACCCTCGGTGTAAACGGAATCTTTTCCTGAATGCTTTCGTAACAGCTGATAAGCTTTTCATATACGTTCTGCATGATGCCCTCTTTTCCGGCAATTTTATTCATGACAATAGAATGCTCGCAGAGCGTGCATTCTATTGTTTTGCTGCGATCGTAAAACCGCCTGATGCTACTTCATTGCTATGGACAGCGAAATCGTCCTGATTTTCTATTTCCATCAGATATGCGTCAGAATCAGCTCGCAGTCTCCCTCCGCCCGGATTTTTTCTCCGGAACAGGGAACAAAGAAGCTGTCGCCCGCAGAAAACTGCATTTTTTCATCCTGCTTGTACAGGATTCCGCTGCCCTTGACACATACAAGACTGCTGAAGGAGTCTGAATAGGCAGGCAGCTCTGCCGTACCGTGAATCTGATAGCTTGCGCATTCAAAATATTTGCATCTGCTCAGAATCCGGCAGGTATAAGTATCCTTCACAACCGTCTCATCCTGGAACTGCGGCAGCTCATATCGATGATAATCCATGACTTCCAGCGCCTTTTCCACATGCAGCTGGCGGCGGTTGCCGTAACGGTCGGTACGGTTATAGTCGTACAGACGATAGGTACAGTTGGAACTTTGCTGAATTTCGCAGACCACAACGCCCTTGCCGATGGCATGCACCGTACCTGCCGGAATATAGTAGGCTTTCCCGTCCTCGACCGGAATCCAGTTTAGCAGCGATAGAATCGAGCCGTCCACAAGCGCCTCCTGCACCTGTTCCCGCGTCATATCCTGCTTGAAACCGCAGTAAATCCCGGCGCCTTCTTCGTGCTCTAAGACATACCACATTTCGTTTTTACCGTACTCATTTTCGCGGGAAAGGGCATAATCATCGTCCGGATGCACCTGGACAGAAAGGTTTTCTTTCGCGTCAATCAACTTGACCAGAATCGGAAAACGCTCAATCGACTGGCATTTCCAGCCACAGTTTTCCCGCCCGATTTTCGACAGATAATCTGCAAACAGGCGGCCTTTGTACCGTCCGGACGCTACAATGCTCTGTCCTGCTTCATGTGCCGACAGCTCCCAGCTTTCTGCAATACTGTCATAGTCACAATGTTTGCCATAGTGTTCCTTCAGCTTTGTGCCGCCCCACAGATAGTCTTTAAATGCAGGCTGCAGTTTTACAAACGGTTCTGTCCTGTAACCCAGCTCCGCTTCATTCAGATCCCGGCTCTCTACAGAGATCAGGTCTCGTTCCATGACCTCTTCACCGGTGGAAATTTCCATAAAGACAAGGGGTACATCACCGATATTGGAAATCTGATGGACGGTATTTTCCGGAATTTCCATGCTGTCGTTGCTGCCGTATTCTTTTTCCACTCCAGCCAGCATGATCCGTGCACGCCCGCTGACGATGATCCAGTGCTCCGTCCGTCTCGCATGCTTGTGGGCATAGATCGTGCGTCCCTGCGTCAGCATAACCTTCCGCACAACATACTGGCGCGCTGCTGAAAGGATTTCATAGGTACCCCAGGGCTTATAGATCACCTGCCCCATGTCAAAGTAGCTTTGCAGTGCCGGATTTTCCCGCCGCAGATCCTTTAACGATTCGGACGCACCTTTTTTGCCGACATAAACCGCATCATCTGTATTGACGATCGTGATATTTTCCAGCTGATTCGCCACAACAATGCTGCGGCTGCCCCGATTGATGATCAGCGTATTGTCGCAGTTGTACTGCGCCTGCCTGGAATCCTTTTCAGAAATCAGTCCTTCTTCTCCGAGATCCTCCAGACTTCCAACATCCTGCCAGGCAAATCCGGCCTTTACAACCATACAGCGTGTCGTCTCTTCAAATACTGTTTCTTCAATCGCCTGCGCCGGAATCTGCTCCAGCACCTCTCTTCGGTAAAAAATATGTTTGCCTTTTTCGATCAGCTTATCTTCAAACGCGCGCTCACACGCTCCGATGATCTCCGGGGAATGCAGCCTGACTTCCTGCAGAAAGTCCCCATTTCGAAACAAAAACAGGCCGCTGTTGATCAGATATCTGGAATCCTGCAGGTATTTCTGCGCCTGCGCTCCATCCGGCTTCTCCACGAATTTCTCCACATGGTTTCCATTGCAGCAGATATAACCATACCGGGTATCCGCCGTCCGGACCGGCATTCCGAAGGTAACAAGACTGCCTTCTCTCGCCAGCACACCCGCTTCGTTGATCGCATCCTTATAAGCTTCCCCCTGGATCAGATGATCGGAGGGTACAATAAAAATAAGCTCTGAAAGTGGAAATTCCAGACATGCCAGCAAAATTGCTGCTGTCGTCTTACGCGCTTCTTCCTCCAGAACCAATCTCCAGGTCAGCCCCTGAAATACTTTGAGCTGATTTTCTACAATAAACTGGTACTCCCGGTTTGTCACCACTACAAACTCATCACAGTATGCCATATTTCTGGCAATCGTATCCTGAAAAATCGAATGACTGCCATCCAACGAGATAAACTGCTTCGGATAATTTTTCCGGGAAAGCGGCCAGAGTCTGTCACCTCTTCCGCCCGCCAGTACAATACATTTCATAATTGTCCGCCTTTCGTGCTTTCTTCCTTATACTATAATCGAAATAGCAGTCAAAAACAAGGGTATCAAAACGTAGGTTTTTTATACTGCCGCTTTTATGCCCCTATCGGAACAGGACCAAAAAGGTCTAAGCCCACCTGTGAGCAAGCTCAGGCGGGCTTAGACCTTTTGTCTCCGGTATCCTTTTTTATCAGTCCTCCAGCTCCAGCCACTCGTCGCTGATCACGTCATAAACATAAATCCCGCTGTAGCTGACAGCGTATTGAAATTCCTGCACAAAATGAGCTTCCTGATCGCTGCCAAGCGAAAGGATCCGACAGCTCTTCCCATTCACAGTCTCCTGCTGATCCGTGTCCAGCATAGCCATACCAAGTTCGAGATAATAGCGGACACTCTCCTTTTCTCTCAGGAGCTCAAATGCCTGCTCACTGGTCGGACAGTCCCTGCCCGAACCGTCAGCAGCCGTTTCTGCAGCAGCCGTTTCTGCAGCCTCCTCCTCTGAAGAAGGAGGCATATCGAATTCCTCCCTTGAGGCTTCAAGGCTTGCGTCACTGTCCTCTTCTATATCCTCCCGCCTTGCTTTGGATGTTTCCTGCAGTTTTCTATCCCTCCCGGTTTCAGAAAAAGTCTGAGTCTGCGCAGCGTTCTCTATGTCTGCGCCCTTACAGGCGGAAAGAGTCAAAAACAAAAGAAGTACCAGCATGAGGCCTAATCTGCATTGTTTCATATTCTCACCCCCAGGGATCGTCTTTTACAGGGATTCGTATTCCGCTGAGGATGCTGGAATACTCCCAGAGATACCACTGGCCGCCCTTTTCCCTAAGCTTCACCGGTCTTTGAGCATCCGCACCCGCTGTTTTCAAAAATACCCGGATATACCCGGCCTCTATGTCCTGGCTACGAGGATCCGGCAGCACATTCAGTACATAGGGCTGTGCCGGAGTATAATTATTCTGAGGCGTTGCTCCCTCAAAATAAGCCAGGGGCAAGTAAGGCTTATCCCGCAGGCGGTCTCTGAGAAATTGAATATCATAGGGAGCCATAGGTCTGGGTCCCCGCAGCATATTCATTGCCTCCACTCCGGCATCCTTATCCTTTATATATAACTGCAATGCACACAGAAACATGGCACAGGTATTTTCCGGCTTAGAAAGATCCAGTTGCGGACAGGTTTGGAACTCCTGTATGGTAACCGGTATTTGATTTAATGTAATCAGCATTTTACTGTCTCCTTTCCATAGTGATCAAAAATCTCTTCAGGGATCTTCCCGCTCAAATACAGTCGTTACTATATACCCAGAAATAAAAGGATCTCCCTGAATAAGGGTTAATCTCAGAACGGCCGCACCCGGGCCATCTCCCCGTTCCCAGGTCCATGCGCCGCATATCTGCTCATACAGCTCTCCCGAACCATATTGACCCCACAGATCATTATCCTCAATGCCTTCCACAAGAGTCAGATCAAACACCAGGCATTTCATTCCGCTCTGGTCCTCTGATACGCTCCAGGTACCCTCATAGACCGCAATCGGTACGCCATTGCCTCTGCCATAACTGTAGGTAAGATTTCCTCCGCGCTGGATATTCAGGTCCAGAGCAATACCGCCTCCTAATTCTGCCGGTATGGAAGCATACCATCTGCCAATAAAGTCAGGATCATGATACATGGTGAAATCATAAATTTCAGGCAAAACCGACAGGGATCCATCGTAGAGCGACAGAAAAGGCTGGTAACTCAGAACCCTCCCTTCCCTGTCCACAATCTCTACATCCAGGCTGGGCATAATGTCACTGAGATTTCCCAAGAGCAGGATCGGATCCCCACAGTCGCTTCGATAAAGCACCTGCCCGCTTTCTCCGCAAAAATCATTGTCCTCATTGATCTCCCATGTATTGACTGCTACAGAAGCCTCCGGATCTGTGGGCACGATACAATAAACCTCGTATCCACCATCCGGATGGGTGATCCGCCCTTCGTCCGGTATCTCCTTGATAAATGGATACGCATCCAGGTACTGCTCTGCCTCTTCTGATGCCAGAAAGCCTGCCATACCTTCCTCCAGATCCAGAGAAGTACCCAGAAAAGCAACCGAACAGATACAGCCATTTTCCTGTGCTTTTTCCCGCAGCTCCTTCCATTCTTTTCCCTCTCTGACCAAAGGCTGGGAGACTGACTCCTCACTGACAGCATCGGCAGCGTCACGATTCTCTGCAGGGGTATCAATAACGCCTTTTTTGGGCTTTTCTTCCTCCCGACTCTCTATCAAAGTCAGGGATTCGCTTTCTGACGGAACCTGCTTTTTGCTGCAGGCAGTAAGAAGCAGCATCAAAATAATGAAGAACGCAAGCGTACATTTATGCCTCATGGGATTGTTCCTTTCTGAGTTATTTATCCATAGGAGCGGGTCAGCACCGTAGAGGTCACGCCATCCTCAAAGAAAGGCGGACACATTCCATTGTCTCTATCCTGCTGGATATACAGATATTCCCCGGACGGGTCAATCAAAACAGGGAAGATGCCGCTGCCATCACTGGGTGTATTTCCTACCCCTGTGGAGACGATCAACTGCAGGCAGTCATCCACCATTTTCCAGACACCGTAATAGAGCAGCTGATATTCCTGTCCATCCTCAAACTGACAATACAATTCTGCTGTGCCTGCGTAATCCGGATTTTCATCTCCGCCAAGCAAATTCAGATACCATCCGTCACACACCCAGCCGGTATCCGCCAATCCTGCCTCTGTGGGCGGTACCCACCAATCATCCCCGGCCGGCTCCAGGTTATCCGGATCATTCCAATCCTCCAGATCCATACCGTTGCCAAACTTGGTGAAATCCAGAACCAGAGGTTCATAGTCCTCCCCTGTGGGAAGGATCATATAACCGCCGTCCTCCGGGTTCCATATCGGATTCCATGTCACAATCCCTCCTGCGCCGCCGCTGTCACTTGCAACGATCTCTATGTCCGGCTCGTCGTAAAATTCCTCATAGCCTACAAATACCAGCACCGGCTCTGCATACTCATCCCGGTAAAGAACCTTATCCGATTCCGGCCATACTCCGTTGCCCGTGGATTTCCATGTGACATGATTCACAGAAAGGGTAGTTCTGTCATCCCTTGGAACAATGCAATACAGGTTCCCATGATCAGAACCCAGAATGCGCTCCGGTGGAATTGTCAGGATAAAAGGCATCTCCTTCACCAGCTCCGGCGCGTTGTTTTTCATCCATTGTGTCAGGGAAGTGGTATCCTCCGCCTCCCGATAACCAAGGTGTGCTGCAGCTATGGCTGCCTGCGGCGCATATCCCGCCATATATTCCTGCAGCCAGAGCAGTGCCTTTTGTTCCTTTTGTATCTTCTGCGTCTCTTTCTTCGCTAATGGTCCCGACATTTCCTGATTTGTCTGATTTGTCTGATCTGTCTGGTCTGCCTGACCTGCCTGACCTTTGCCCCCCGACAGCTTTCCTTTGTCCGGTCTGTCCTCGGAGGATACAGCAGCTGTATTGCCGATATCGGTGTCGTTTTGCAGCTTCCTGCCGCAGGCTGTAAAACCAAACAGGAGCAGGAACACCAGAAGAGCCGGCACCGTCCGCATTATCATTCTCCTCATGAATTTGTTCCTCCCTAGAATTTCCCGCTTCGTCCGGAACCACCGCCGCCGCTGCGGCTGACAGTGCTGCCCGAACTACTGCTGCCTGAGCTCTTTTCTTCGATTTTCTTACTGGTCTTGGTGGTATGGGTATAGCGATCATATCTGTCTGTCAGACGCAGTCCTTCCGGTGCAATATACTCATCTGCCCGTGCTTTCTGCTGCACATTGCCCATCCGTTGTCTCAGGACCATGCAAACCGCCAACGCTACCAGACAGGACAAAAAGGTCATCAATCCAATTCCCCACAGAGGATTGGGCTGCACCGGATGCCCGGCATCTGCCTTGGCAAGATACGCATCGCAGGTGTCCAGGTAATGAGAAATACCGCCATACCAGTCATTCTTGCCGAAATCATCTAAAAAGCTCTTTTCCAGCTGCTCCTGTCCGTATTTATTAAAAGCATATCCTGCATGCTCCCCATAGACAAACATCGCATAATCCCGTTCCGCCATGCTCAAAAGGATTATGATGCCATCCCGCCCCTCTCCCATTCCGAAGCTATTTTGACTGGAATGATAGATCTGTGTGGTCACATCATAGACATCTCCGGAACCATAATCCTTGTAATCCTCCACAAGGGCTGCATAAACGCCGCAGTTGTACCGTTCTGAAATATCCCTGGCTTGCTGCTCCAGCTCCTCCCACTGTTCAAAGGTAAGCAGATCACTAATGTCAAAAATATAGGACATCTGAATGCCGTCTGATTCTACCATGTCCTGTCCGGATGACTCTTCCTCCGTTTCATAGGTGCCATTTTCCGCTGTAAAGAGATCCGTCACAAATTCTGCCATGGCATCCACAGCCTCTGAAAGGGCTATGGCACTCCTGTCCATGTCGCCAGACCATGCCCCGGAGTCCACCGACAAATACGGTTCTAATGTCTTCGTAAGATCGTACAGCCAATCTCCATAGATCAAATTTTCATCTGTACCGCCCAGATAGACACACCAGTCATCCCCATCCATGGTATAGCTGTCTCCGTCCGGCGTAAGCAACAGAGTCAGTGTAATACCAGAATGCGCTTCCCCATATCCATATTCATACTGCTCATAAATTCCTTCCGCTGCGTCAGCTACGGTATCATAATCACTATAGGTCAGAACGTCTACCCGCAGATCAACACCATATTGTTGTGTAAGCGCAGGAAGCGTAACCGTTCCTGCATACTGCAGGGATTCGGATCCCAACTGCCCTGTTTCATCATAGATCACGCCGTAATCTTCCTCTGCCCTGGCAGGGATACAGAAGGTAAACGCCAGCAGTACCGACAGTACGAGGCCCACTATTTTTTTCATATCCGTTCCCCCTCTCTACAAAAGCGTGATCCAGACCCAGATCGAGCTCAGCACCGACAGCGGCACTGCTATGGCAAAAAACAGCGCCCAGAATTTGCCATTGCTCACAGGCAGTTCTCCTGCCAGCTTTCCGGTCTGACCATTCATGGCAAACAGAAAATCCTTGTCATTCCACCTGGTATTGAGTATCCAGACCGGCAAGAGTGCATAATGCACCTTGCCTCGCTTAAGGGAAATGTCTCCCCCATTGAGATGACAGGAATCATAACCCTTTACCGTATCCCTGAGGGCGGCAGACAAGGTATTCTCACAACGACCATCCGCCCGTTCCCTGCTTTGCTCCACCGTTATGTCAAACTTATCCGCAAGAAAGCCCGGCAGATATGCTGTGGAAAAGGGCTTCAGTTCCGTATAGTCATAAGGCTCGATAGAGTCCATATAATCATCCGGCATCTTGCTGGAGGCATCCACAGGTATCTTCTCAAATGCAACCGCACCGGAACGATAAACATCGTAATGCTCTGTCTCCGTGATCTCATAATCATCGGAACGGTAGGTATGCGAGCGTGTGGCCTCATATCGGGCATCTCCCACTGCCTCTCCATCAAACATCCAGAAGGGAACATAGATTCCCTTGATCTCCTGAATATGATTTCCTGAAGTAAAGGATCTCGGCAAAAAGAACTTTCCCCTATAGTACTTCTTCAAAGCCTTTACTGCATCCTCCTTGTTCAGTTTAAATGGAAGTACAAAATCAGGACGCAGTGTACCGCTAAACTGTCCGGGCACTACATTTGGATTCCCACAATAAGGACAGGATGACGCTGCAGTACTTTCCTCGCAGATCAGCTCTGCTCCGCAGGAGGGACAATTATAGACCTTCATTCCTGCAGCATCTGTGCCCCAGTCGCCGCTCAGGCCGGAGACATCCCAGCTGTCAGGATTTTCTGTGTCTTTATCCGATGCGTCTTTGGCAGAAGCCTCTTGGTCCGATGCATCTTTGATCGATGCATCTTCATGGGCTTTTGCAGCCTGCTCTTCTTTTTTCTGATACAGTGCCTCAATCTCGGAAACCTCGTAGGTGCTTCCGCAATAGTCACACTCCAGCTTTCCTGATTCCCCAACAAAGTGCAGCGGACCTGTACAGGCCGGGCACTGGTAATTTGTTACTTGTGAAGGCATCTTGAATCCCCTTTCCTGTTTTATTTTCCTTCGATCCGTTTCGCAAGTTGATAGAACCCATGGACCAGCTCATTACCGGCATCAATCGGAGCGTCTATAGAGCTGCCGTCTGCAAACTCAAAGGAGATCCGGTATATGGTTTCATCAAGAGCATATACCTCTTCATCCGACAGTTCTTCATACTCCTTCGCGCTTGTGATAAGCTGCTGCTCCTTTACAATACGGAGTATCTCCTCTGCATCCGCTTCTCCGATCTGTTGGTCTTGTGCTTCCGTATGAATACCACTGTCCTCGATTGCTGCATCATAAGAAAGGAACCAATCATATCCTTCTTTTTTCATGGTAAACGAATAGGAAGAGGAATAATCCATACAGCTGCAATCAACAGATACCGCGCAGATCTCCGGCTCCAGCTTTTCAGCCGCTGCATAATACTTATCGGCAAGCACATAAAGATAATCGAGTGCCTTATCTCCGTATGTGGTTTCCTTTTCTATACTGCTTCCGTCAGTAAATGTCATTCCAGAACTGCACATTGGCGCATCGGATAGAGAAAAAAGACGTATGGGTCCACGGCATCTTCTGAGCCGTTTGATCTCGCCCTCCTTGCGGATAATTTCCAGAAATCCTTCTGCATCCTCAAAGGGGAGCAAAAAGGAGCTAAAGGACGTATAGTGTTCCTTCTCTTCTCCCACATAGCAGCTTGCGGAAAAAAGCCAGTTTTCGTTCTGCTTTTGCAGTGAAAACGAATACACCGGGTATCTTCCCGTACCGTAATAAGACGTAAAAAACGAACGAACCTCATCGGTTGTGTATTTCTTATTTCCGCTGCAGCCTAAAAGTCCCAGAAGCAGCGAGAGCACTGACACGATAACCATCCTTTTATATGCAATTTTCAATTTCATGGCAGCACTCCCCCTCTAAAACATTAGAATGCACGCTCTGCGAGCATTTTATTGTCATGAATAACGGACCACTCCCGCCAAAGCTTTGGCGGGAGTCAGTCTCCTGCAATTGTCCTCTGTTTTCTTTTTATCCTTTCAGGAAGTGATAGCAAATGCATCCTCCCATCCGGGAAAAGTTCCCTTACTGGAACTTCATGTTGGTGAGAATGATATCCGGCATCGTTTCCGGAACACAGTCTAAATTCCGAAGGCCAATGGAAAGGGCACGCGTATCGTCAATCTGTGCAATATACTCGATCCATTCATAACCAATATACTTATAGGTACGGCCCTGGAAGGTGATTCCGCCGATCACGCGGTCTTCGATATCCTTATAATTTTCGAAGTCCTTCTTGTAGTAATCGAAATCCTCCACCTTTTCTCTGACCTCAAACCGGATGCTTCCGGCACCAAACGCGGTAGGATCCTCATTTTCCACAAGACATCGTTTTCCGTCATCATAGGACCATCCGCTTTCCGGAATCTTCGTCTTGATCGTTATATTGACTTCATCGTGAGCAAACATGGAAACCTTCTGGGAAAAATCCTTCATTACAGCGTTTGCAGAAGCAGCCTTATTTGCTTCGGCAGCCTCAGCCTTCACGGCATCCAGATACTTCGCAATCGCTTCCTTGCCGGAGAAGCCGCTGGTGTTGTAGGCGCTCACCTCATAAACACCATTCTCCTCCTTGAAATTAACATAAATGAAATGGGAGTCATCCTCTGCAGAGATCCACTTATAGTAACGATAGTTCGCCTTCATGTGGTCGCTGTATTCTTCCTTGACAAACTGTCCTTCTACACCGAAATATTCCACAATCTCCTGGTAGGTCGTATCAAAAATATTATTATTGACTTCGTTCATCCAAACATAGCCCTTTTGTACCTGTTCTTCTGTCACGATGCCATCTCCACCTGCTGTATTTCCACCCGCATCCGACTCTAAAACACCGGAATCCGACTCCGGTGCCTCTGAATCAAAGCTGTCCGGCATGGACTTTCCGGCTTCGATCAGCGGCAGATACCAGTCTGTATAAAAATAGGGTAAAACATCCTCTCCCGCATCTCCCCAGCGATGTCCCCAGGGACGCAGATAAAACTCATAATGGAACTCGTCGTCACCATCTTCATACCAGCCGTCGATGCAGATCATGTCTTCTCTTTCCATCAGACCGGGATCTACGATCCAGTCTGCGTGCTCCAGTGCAACGTTCGTAAACCAACCGCTCTCGGATACCAGCGTACCATGCTCTCCGGTTCCTGCCTCGTTCAGACTAACCTGCGCTGTGACCATTGGTTCTGACTTGGTGTAGCTCTCGTCCCATAGCGTAACCATACCCGTATAATCGGTACCAATATCGATTACGCCGCAGACGTCCCACCACTGACCCTCCATGCTCTCATACTCGCCTGAGCAGCCAGTCATCTCCCACCAACCATACCATTCTCCGTTCCACCAGTCAAGCAGGGGATCCTGGTTTGCAGCAGACAGGGTTGCTTCTGATTCTGATTCTGCTTCCGATTCCATTTCGGCAGCCTCTTCCCTGCTGAGGGTAGAGGGATCAATGGTGATCGTACCATTTTTGCTGCCCAGCAGATCCTCAAAAGTTGCCTTGACTTCACTGGTGGTGTCCATCAGGACAAAGGCCGTCCTCACCTCCAGCGTTGCGCCCGGAGCAACTTCCTTGAACTGATTATCTATCACAGTTTCAAGAGCATCATAGTTTGTGATGATGGACGCGACCTCCAGGTCCGTGCCATTTTGCACGAGCGTTTCGTTCACGCTCCAGAGATAGGAGGCATTTTCCTTTTCTTTGTTTGTATAATCCAGTGTCAGAACGATGGCGTCATTCCCGGCGGAATCCTCCATGATACATGCACTCTTATAAAGCAGTACACATTCCCCGAGATCGATCAAATTTGGGTCTGCCGGTGCCTTTTTTTTGCCGCAGGCAGGGAATGCAAGCAGCGTCAGCACCACAAGAAACAGACACCAAAATCTTGTCTTTGCTTGTTTCATAATCTTCCCTCCTCCCAAAAGGAATGGAACACCGGGCTGCTATTTCTTTGTGAAGGTTCCGCTGATACCGTATCCCGAGTTTTCATTCATGGTAAGGCTGTTTCCATCTAAAGAGAATGTATAAGTAGACGGCTCACTCCAGCTTTCCAGCGTTACCGTCAGCTGATCTCCATCCACAGTATAGGTGCCGTTTTGTTTCATGTAGGCATTCTCCATCGTACATTTGCCTTTTCCATTAAACGTCCATGTGATCACACCATCCTCGCCCAGCTCAGCCGACCATGTGCCGGAAAGGGCATCCTTGCTTCCTCCGCAGGCGGTCAAACCCAGGATCATCACAAGTACCAAAAGAAGTGCTGACATTTTGATCCATTTTTTCATCCTTTACCTCATTTCTGCGCACACTTTTTGCACATGCCGAGTTTGTATCAAGTGCGCGCAGACACAAATCTCGTGATTAAAAAATTTTATTTTTCAATCTTGCTTCTTTCCTTTTCCGTTATGCCGCATTCTTCGGGGGATCACTCCTGGTGATCACCCCTGACTATCCTTCTTCATCTGGATTGCTCCATAAACATACGCACCCGGCACAAGCAGATTCAGGATCAGGCTGGTAACATTGAACTCTCCTCCGCCGACAACATTGACGATCATAGAGACAATGCTTAAAACGGCAATGACAATTCCCAGTTTGATGCAGGCATCCGCCTTCTGGGGCATTTTGCAGGCTCCGAGTCCTTTGATGCCGGCGATAAACTCAATGACGGACGCAACTGTCACGATAATGGAGCCAGCATAAAGCAGACCGGTTCCTTCTGCACTTCCCGTAAGTGCTACCAGAGCACTGACGCCGAGAATGGCGATAATGCCCGCGATAATACCAATGACACCACTAATGATCATAAGAATGGAAGTAACCTTCAAATATTTCTGACCTTTCATACGATACCCTCCTGTTTTATAATTTGTTGAGTGTTCTGTCTGTTTCTCCTGCAGCTGCATGCTCCAGCCCATTTTTATGGGTAAGGATCATCAAAATCCTCCTTTCTTTTTTTATCTCCCGATTTCACCGGAAGTATGGTACAATAGAAACCAAAAGGAAGAACGTTCTCGTTGCCGACAGTAAAACCTGAGGTATTTTGTCGGACTGCCTGGAATAAAGTCATCCCTTCCTTTCGCATTTCCTGTAACCATAATTTAAGCGATTTCTACGCTTTTGTCCCCACCCCAAACCCTCAAAAGGGTAGGATAGATACGAAAAAATATGATTTTTCACTCTGTTTCCCGGATTAGCGAAAAAAGGAGGATCCCACGATGAAAAAGCTGCCAATTTTATTTCTCACCCTTCTGCTTCTGGCAGGTATGACCGGCTGCGGAAATAAAGCCGCAAACAATCCCATCACACTAACCATGTGGCACGTCTATGGAAGTCAGACCGAATCGCCGCTCAATACGATGATCGATGAGTTTAACCAAACAACGGGCAAAGAAAACGGCATTGTTGTTTCGGTTGTCTCCGTCACAAATTCCAGTGCCATTGACGATGCCCTGATCGCCTCTGCCCATAACGAACCGGGAGCGGTTTCGATGCCGGACCTGTTTACAGCTTATCCGCGGGTGGTAGAAGAGATCGGTCTTGACCGCCTTTTGGATTGGGGGGAATATCTTTCCGCTAAGGAACGTTCTGCCTATGTGGATGCATTTCTGGAAGAAGGCATCCTGGAAGATCATTTGGTTATGCTGCCCATCGCAAAATCAACAGAGCTTCTGTTTCTGAACAAAACAATATTTGACCGGTTTGCCGCTGACACAGGCGCATCGGAGGAAGATCTTCTCCATTTTGAGCCCCTTTTTCATTTATGCAGCCAATATTATGATTGGTCCGGCGGCTTGGAAATGTTTCAGATCAATGACTTTTATCATTACTTTTTAGTCAATATTGCCGGACGGGGCGGAGAATTTGTTCAGGATGGGACGTTAGATTGCAGCAGCAAAGAATTTGAACAGGTATATTTCCCTATGGCCCGTGCTGCGATCCATGGCGGGCTTTGCACCGGAGACGGCTATGCTTCTGACCGCTGGAAGACTGCCGAAGTGATCAGCAATATCGGCTCCACAGCAGGAATGCTATATTTGAGAGACTATGTGACCTATCAGGACAATACTACAGAAGAAATTGAAACAGCGGTATATCCCTATCCTTCTTTTTCCGATGCCTCCCCTGCCGTCATACAAAGAGGCGCAGGCTTGTTTGCCATGAAAAGCACGGATGAACGAAAAAATGAAGCCGCCGCTGTTTTTGGGAAATGGATCACAGAACAGAAACACAATCTTGATTTTGTGACTGCTTCCGGCTATTTGCCGGTTACGCAAAACGCGTTTTCTACACTGTTCTCTGATATAGGAATGGTAAAGGAGGAAAAATTCCGGATGCTTTATGGTGCAGTGGATCAGATGTATGGCTCCTATACATTTTATCCATTGCCGCTGTATGACGGCTCCGGCGAAACCCAATCGAGGTTTGAGGAAACCATAAAGAGCGTGTTATCGATTGCCCACCGGGACTATATCAGCCGAATAGAACAGGGGGAAGACCCGGAAACCGTTATGTCAGAGCTTCTTGACGCTTCGCTTTCTGAAATCCAGAGGATCACAGAGCGTTGACACAAGAGGGAGAAAACCATGATACTACGCCCAAAAGGATGGAAATCCATACTGGAGACAGCTCAAACACAGAGTGTCTCCATGCGCCGCCGCCTGATGCTTTACCTTTTTACCATATTGCTTTTTTTCGCACTTCTGATCGCTATATTACTGCTTCTTTTCGGTGCCATCGACCCCATTGGATATGAGATCAAGTGGGCCCTGGATAATCAGCTTGAGGACTCTGTAAGCGACATCGAGCACCAGAGCAACAATCAGGCCGCCTACGCAGTTGCTTTTTCCAAGCAGCTGTCCGCAGCTGTCCGAAATGACCTCACAGATGCCCAGATCACCTTCGACCAGCTCCGCAATACTCCCGAGGCACTGGAATCCCTGCAGAGCAGGCTTTATGAGGTTGTCCACACCAATATGCTGCTTGCACCCTGCAGCGGTGCATTTTACTTTTTAAACACCACCGTCAACGATAGCCTGCCGGATAAAAGCTATAGCGGACTGTATCTGAAGTATGCAAATATTTATGCGGAAAACACGATCCATAATGAAGTTTGCCTTTTTCGCGGTTTTTCCACGATCGCCCGGGAAAAGAACATTAACCTCCATAGTACATGGCAGCTGGAGACACTAGCGGGCTCTTTTCCGGAAATTGACAAATTAATGTCTGACAAAAAGGAAGCTTCATCCGACTCCTACTTTCTTACCCCCGTTTATAAGCTGCCCGACACCTGGGAAAGCGTCCGTTTTTTCTGTGTACCTATCCTGGATGCTTACGGAACCACGATCGGTGTATGCGGCTATGAGATCAGCAGTTTATATTTCTCCCTTTCCCTCAAAACACTGGGCAGCGGACAGGCGCATATTTTTGGTGCTCTGCTGACAGAAGAAGGCGATCATTATACCGGTCAGATTGCCGGAAATCAATCCGGTTATTTTCCTCCCGCTGATCCTACTTTTTTCCTTGAAAACGAGGCAGATCTGACCACCTTCCGCAGCAGAGATACGGAATTTATCGGCAAAGCTCAGAAGATAACCATCGGAGCCACGGACCATATGGTTGCCGTCATGCTTCCCGCCGCAGAATATCATGCGCTTGTGCAGACAGTACGGCTCAAAATTGCCGCATTCCTGTTTATCGCTTCTTTTTTCATTTTGATCTCCGTTCTTTGGACCAGCAAAAAATATGTCGCACCCATATTAAAAGGCTTAGAGCAGATTAAAACAAACACAGATCTTGCACAGGGAGAGTCTCCTGTTCTGGAAATCGAGGATCTCTTTGCCTTCCTCGCAAAACAGGATCAGGAACATGCGGCAGCTTTATCCGCTTTAAATCAGGAGCGATTGGAGGCTCAAAGCAAACAGCAACAGCTGCAGGGCAAGCTGGAACAGGTCAGCAACGATCTGGGATCCGCACAGGAGGGAATTGCCCGACTTGCTTATTCCAGACAGCAAGAAATCGATCCCGATGATTTTCAATATTTTTTGAAGGGAATTCATCAGCTCACTCCAACAGAGCGAAAAGTCTTTGATCTGTATCTGGATGGAAAAAATGCAAAGGAAATTCTCACGATCCTAAGTATTACAGAAAACACATTGAAATTTCATAATAAGAATATTTACAACAAGCTGGGCGTTTCCTCCCGAAAACAGCTCCTTCGATATGCCACCCTGATGAAACATCAGAAATGAAAAAGCCAGCCCGAAAGGCGAATCCTTTTCGCTCTTTTGGGCTGACTTTTCACATTTTCTTATATATTCCTATTTTTTCAGTACAAACTCTGCTTTGTTCTCTGTCGTGCTATCGCTTCCGATGAAGACTTCAAAGACGCCATTCTCACTTTCTACACGCTCGTTCTCAGTCAGGAAACGGAGTTCTTTTTCATTGATCGTAAATTCGACTTTCTGCTCTTCTCCGGGCTGGAGGGTTACTTTGCGGAAATCTTTCAGCTCTTTGACCGGTCGTACCACGGATGCAGCTACGTCGTGGATGTAAAGCTGTACGGTTTCAGTTCCTGCCGTATCACCGGTATTTTTCACGGTCACAGAGGCTTTGATTTCATTCTCCATTCCAAGTTCCGTCTTGTCCAGTGTTACGTCCGAAATTTCAAAGCTCGTATAGCCAAGACCATATCCAAACGGGAACAGCGGTGCGTTCGGGATATCGAGGTATTTGGAGCGGAAGCGGTCTTTGTCCTTGCCCGGTACATGCGGTCTTCCGGTAGAATACTCGTTGTAGTGAACCGGCACCTGGCCTACGGAATACGGGAAGCTCATGGTCAGCCTACCGCTTGGAGCGTATGCACCGAAAACGACGTCTGCGATTGCATTGGCACCTTCGGTACCCGGCATCCATACTTCAAGAACGGCTTTTGCTTTCGATACGACATCGCGCAGGTCGAGCGGACGGCCGTTGAAGAGAACAACGACAACGTTTTCATTGACTTTAGAAACGCGCTCAAGCAGTCTCTGCTGGATTTCCGGGATACGGATATTCGCGTTGCTGGTTGCCTCACCGGACTGCAGACGGTCCTCACCGATCGCAAGAACGACAACGTCGGCCTCCTTTGCTGCGTTTACAGCCTCAAGAAGCATTGTCTCCTCTTCCTCCGGTGTATGGGACTGCTCCATCGCTTCCCCGAAGCCCTCCAGACGGATGTCAGAACCAAGCATCGGGGAACCTGCATGAAAGCTCATGTTTGTCGTATCTGCCTGCGCTTTTACGGCCTCTTCCAGATTTGTCACATCCTTTGCATCTCCGATAAAGGACCAGGAGCCCATCAGGTTTCTGCTGTGGACATACGGTCCGACCCAGGCGATTTTTTTCTCCTTGCCAAGCGGCAGGATTTTCTCTTCGTTTTTCAGCAGTACAAAGGATTTTCTTGCGGCTTCTCTTGCCAGATCGCGGTGCTCTTTGCAGAGAATTACCTCTTTTTCTTTCGTCTCGTCTGCGTCTTTATACGCATTTTCAAACAGTCCCAGTTTGTTTTTCAGTTCCAGAATACGCATGCAGGACTCATCGATCAGATCCTCGGAAAGCTTACCCTCTCTTACAAGACGGCACAGGTTTTCGCAGTAAATGCCGGTCATCATATCAATGTCAACGCCTGCCTCGGCTGAGCGGACTGCTGCCTCCTCGCGGTCTGCGCAGTAGCCGTGGTAAATAATCTCCTCGATCGCTGCCCAGTCGGAAATCAGAACGCCGTCAAATCCCATCTCGTCACGCAGGATGCCGCGCATCAGTTTCTTGTTTCCGGTTGCCGGAACACCGTTTACCGTGTTGAAGGACGTCATAACCATCGCTGCGCCTGCATCGATGCCGGCTTTGTAGGACGGCAGATAGAAGTCACGGAAGGTATGCTCGGAAAGCTCTACAGTATTGTAGTCTCTTCCTGCTGTCGGTGCGCCATAGCCGGCGAAATGCTTCACACAGGAAGCAATTTTGTACGGCTCCTTCAGATCGTCTCCCTGGAATCCGCGCACCATTCCGGCACAGAACAAGCCGTTCAGATACGGATCCTCACCGGTAGACTCCATGACACGTCCCCATCTTGCATCGCGAACCAGGTCGGTCATCGGTGCGAAGGTTACGTGAAGGCCGGAAACGGCTGCCTCTTTTGCAGCAACTGCCGCACACTTTTCGGACAGCTCCGGTTCAAACGTTGCGCCCTGTCCCAGCGGAATCGGGAAAATGGTCTTGAAGCCGTTGATGACATCCATCATGAACAGCATCGGGATATGATGCGGGTGCTGCTCCACGAAATCCTTCTGGATTTTCTTTAATGTTTCTGCGCCCAGGGTACCCAGAACAGAACCGGAAAGCGCTACATTTTCCGGTGTAAAGCCTTTATCTGCCATCGGTCCCATCGCCGTGATGTCCATATCTTTATTGAAGAAGGCACCCACCACCTGGCTCATCTGGTTTACTTTTTCTTCCAGCGTCATGTCGGCCAGAAGCTCTTTTAATTTCTGCTCAGTCATTTTTTCCTCCTTTGATATATTGCTGCATTTGTGTGGAGCGCTCTCCGGGTTTTCTCAGAGAGTCTATGGAGTGGGAGATGCTGCCTGGGAACACGTTTCATTTCCCGCAGAATTATTTGTATATCCATAGTCATGGCTCCTATTATTGATAGCTTCTTTAATATGCCAACCTGAGAATCGTATTTAATACTCTCTTTGCAGTCACCTGAAGTTCCACTCTCGTAATCGGATATCCAGCTTCCTTATAAAGCTACTTTTCCAACTAAAATTTTACCACATCTGATCCGAAAAAATATCCCCTGGTCTGACCTTTTTCTTTCACTATTCTGACCTGTTTACTGCTGTTTTGTTATCGTTCTCCAAAGCTTCTTCTGTATTCCAGCGGTGCATATCCCGTATTATCCTTAAACATCTTCGTAAAGTACGAGAAATTACTGTACCCCACATACAGCGACACCGTATTAATCGGCAGTGAACTCTGTGTCAGAAGCTTTTTCGCCTCCTCCACCCGCTTTTGAATAATATAATTGCTGATCGAAATACCCTTTTCTTTTTTAAAAATCCGGGACAGATAATCGGTATTCAAAAAGACAAGCTCCCCAAGCTCCTCCCGGTGAATTTCCTCCCGGTAATGTGCATCAATATAGGCGCATACCTGGCTTGTAACGGAATCTGATTTGTTGATGTACTGTCTGTACTGCACTGCTTTCCGAACCAGTACCCCGGCATATTCCATCATCTCTTCTCTTCCGTAAAGAGAATTCCGATGCAGATTTTCCATATCCGCATCAGCAAACAGCGCGTACGCCTTGATCTCCCGTTCCGAAAGCCATGCATACACCACCTGGGTCAGATCGGTACGGAGTGCTACCAGAAATTCTCTGGTAATCATTCCTTCTCGTTCCGTCCGGTCAAGATATTTCTGCAGCTGATCCAGCAGCTCCTCCGGTTTTTCCTCCGAAAGCAGAGCTTTCCACAAATCCAGCTCCTTATTTTCGTAGCTGGTCTGCGGAGCCCGAAATTCGTTCAGAAACAGCACCTCGTTCCGCACGGAAAGGCTTCCCTCCCACATTTTTTGAAGATTCCGGCTCTGCTTTTGCATCCCCAGTACAGATTCCCACTGTCCGACACCGCACCACAGTTCCGGATAGATTTTTTCATTCATCCACGCAACAAATTGCCGCAGAATTTCACAGTCCCGCCCGCCGTCCTGCGGAAATGCTTTTTTCCTTGACTGTGTAACAATCCAGTAGATGCCCAGTTCCTGGTAAAAAACAGTATCTACCGCGATATCCGTTTCCTCATACAGTTCCGACAGCACATTTTCAATCACAAATTCCATGGTTGCCGTATCCCAAATTTCCCGCTTATTGCGCTTTATTTCCGGCATCAGACAAATCGGTCGGAAATAGTGTCCCGGTCCGTATGGAAGCTGGCGCTGTGCTGCCGTTTCGCAGAATTTTTCCTCGGAAAAGCCGTTTTTCAGCACATTTTTCCAGATATCCTGCTGCAGAATTTTTCTGTTTTGATTCCACTTGATGCTTTCCTGCCTGAGATCCTGTATTTTCTTTTCTTTCGCAACAGATTCCGCCGCACGCTGTACGGCCTCCTTCAGCTTTTGAAAATCAATGGGCTTCAGCAGATAGTCGACACTGTTCAGCTGTATCGCTCTTCTGGCATAGTCAAACTCCGCATAGCTTGTCAGGAATATGACCTGGATCTTCAGCCCCTCTTTCCTGACCCACTCCACAAAGTCGAATCCCGTTCCGCCCGGCATCACAATATCACTGATTACAATGTCAATGTCCACCATTTCCATGATGTTCTTCGCCTGCTGTACGGAAAACGCAGTGCACACCTCGCTCACCCCGGTCTCTGTAAGATCAAGATTTCTTTTTATACTTTCAATCACGTACTCTTCATCATCCACGAGCAGTAGTTTCATATTCTTCTCCCCCTGTTTTGTATGGAATATGGATATCTACAATCGCTCCGCCAAGCGGGCTATTATCGAAATGAATCTCTCCTGTATCACCATAATAATAACGGAATCGTTTCAGGCAGTTTTCAATCCCGATATGCTTTCCATGCTCGGAAATATCCTCCCCTGCTTTCAGCCTTTGCAGCGTCTCCTCCGGGAAGCCGTTTCCGGTGTCCGAAATATAAATGTTGACATACTTTTCTTCGCTGCGGTCCTCCGGGTAAACCGTCACGGAAATCAGCGGAACCGTCTCCAGCGTCAGGGCATGTTTTGCCGCATTCTCTACAAACACCTGAATCAGAAACGGGAAGATTACCGTGTCTTTCACTTCTTCATGGACTTCGAAATAATAGGTGAATTTTTCCGGATAGCGCAGCAGCAGAATTTTGAGGTAATTTTCGCAGTGGTTCATCTCCGCCGTCACCGGCACCATCTCGCATGTATTGCGGAAAATATAGGCGAGATAATCGGACGTAATACGACTCATCGACTTTGCATGGTCGTACTGTCCGAAGTCAATCATGCTGTAAATAAAGTTCAGACAGTTCATGTAAAAATGCGGACGGATCTGGATTTTCAGGTAATCCATCTCGATTTTCTGTTTTTCCAGCTCCTGCTCATACAGCGTGATCTTCAGACGTCGGATCTGGTGAATCATGTTTCGGAATTTATCGTCAATCTGCTCCAGCTCTACCAGATTTCCTTCCGACATCTGATAGGTGAAATCCCCATTGTCATACTTTTGAAGATTTTCCGTAAACATAGCGACCGGCTTCAGGATTCTTGTTTTCAGATGGAACAGCAACCAGGAACCGGCAATCACCATCAGAAATGCAACGTCTAAAAGGGCAAACACACTTCCCGTCATCAGATTTAGGACTCCCGTCCAGGAGATTTTAATCCGGATTTCAAACGGTGACTGTGAAAGCTCCTGCCGGAAGGTATAATTGCCGGTATCACGCTTCGAACTGTCCGTTACAATTCCTTTTTCCGTCAGTGTTCCGATGCTTTTTCCGTTCTGGTCAACGAGACTGACATAGCCGCTCTTCCCAAGAGACAGCTTAGAGAACGGTTTCAAAATCGTCTTCAGATTGACGTAGCAGCCGAGTCCGACGCCCTGACTCTGTGCTACCTTGAGCATATAAACCTCATCGCCCTGTTGCATCACGGCCCATTTTTTCTTGACTGCATATGTCTGCTGGGACAGACTATTGATCCGGCGCTTCAGCGCTTCCTGCAGATACGGATCAATGGCATAAAACCCGTCGGAGGAAATGCTCAGCTGGTATAAGCTCTCATCCTTCTTCGTATAGAGAAAAACATTGTAATCCGTTCCAAAATCCCACGCTGCAGATACATATTTCTTTCGCAGCTGTGTGATGACATATTCCTCATACCGATCCTTCTCCATCAGATCCATATATTTCCAGAAATCAGAATCCGGGTTGGAGCTGTCCATTACGGTCGAAAACAGATTTCGGCTGATTCGAAGAAAACGGTTGTCCAGCTCATCCGTATACAGCTTTGAAATCTCTTCCAGCTGCTCATACACCTGCCGCTGCGTCCGGTTCAGAATAATCATGCTCCCAGCCAGAAAAAGCAGCATCATACTCAGCAGACAGATCAAAAGATAACGCCCCTGCTGCGCCAGTGTTGTTTTTTTCCTCTGTTTTGAAATACGCATGAAGTTTCCTCCTTTTTTCTGTTTCGGCACGCTCGGAATCTTTCCATGTTTGATTTTACGAACTGATCTTTTTTACTGACTATTATAATACAGCAGAAAAACAGTACACCTCTTGTTTTCATGAGTCTGTACTGTTTTTCTGCTGTATGCCGGAAACACAAACGTGTTTCTCTTTTTTCATTTCCGCATGGGAATCATCCTTTTACCGCACCAAGTGTAATACCTTCTGCGAAGTATTTCTGAAGGAATGGATAAATGATAAACAGCGGCAGCATGGCGATAAATGCGATTGCCATACGGATGGAGGTTGTCGGCAGCTTTGCCACCTCCGCGCCGATATTTCCGGTTACTTTTCCGCTTGACAGATACTGAATATCGGTGATCATCTGGTTCAGCAGGTTCTGGATGCTGTAAAGCTTCTGACCATCATTTCCTGATAAATAATATAAACCATTTGTCCAGTCATTCCAATAGCCAAGTGCGGAAAACAGTCCCATTGTTACCAGAATCGGTTTTCCAAGCGGAAGGGTGATGCTGGTAAAAATTTTCATATGTCCGGCACCATCGATCTTGGCTGCCTCGAACAGCGCGTCCGGGATACTGGTGTTAAAGTAGCTTCGGATCATCAGCACGTTGTTTGCGCTTAACAGGAGACCCGGAATAATCAATGCCCCGAGCGTATTTTTAATGTGGAAATAATTTACATACATCAAGTAGGTCGGCACCAGTCCGCCGTTGAACAGCATTGTGAAGAATACGAAAAAGGTAATTGCTCTGCGGTATGGCAGTCCTTTAACCGAGAGCGGATACGCCAAAAGAGAAGACATGGCAAGGTTTACAGCGGTACCGACAATGGTTACAATAATGGTGATTCCGTATGCTCTCAGGATTTTCTCGCCCTGACGGATGATATAGGAGTACGCATAGAAGCTGAATTGCTCCGGGAAGAACGAATATCCGTTGCGGATCAGTGTGTTTTCATCGGTCAGTGAGGAAATAAATACGAGTACAAACGGCAGTACAATGGATAAGGTAATCAGAATGAGTACTACATTAATCCAGAACTGGAAATGTTTTGCTTTTTTTGAATTTATCATACTTCCATCCTCCTAGAATAATGCCTGGTCTTTGTCTACTTTACGGACAATCCAGTTGCTCAACATCACGACACAGAAGCCTACCAGAGACTGGTATACACCGGCTGCAGATGACATACTGATATTTCCCTGTTCAATCAGGGCACGGTATACGTAGGTATCGATAACGTTTGTGGTCGGGAACAGAACACCGGAGTTCATCGGTACCTGATAGAACAGACCGAAATCGGAATAGAAAATTCTTCCGATGCTGAGGAGCAGCAGCGTAATGATAGTCGGAACCAGGCTCGGCAGTGTGATTTTTGTGATCTCCTGCCATTTGCTTGCGCCGTCCAGCCTTGCAGCCTCATAGAAGGAAGGATCAATACCGATCAGGGATGCGATATAAATCAGGCATCCGTATCCTACGCCCTTCCAGCAGTTCGCGATAATCAGGATCGCCGGCCAGTATTTCGGTTTCTGGTACCACTGAATCGGATCCATGTGGAACAACGGAAGGATGGAGTTGTTGACAAGACCATTTTCCGCACTCAGAAGCGCATATACGATGTAGCTTAAGATAACCATGGACATCAGAAACGGAAGAAGAATCGCGCTCTGATATAGCTTTTTGAGCTTTATGTTTTTTACCTCCGTAATCAGAATCGCAATGGCAATTCCGATTACCATGTTTACAAGAATAAATGCAACGTTATACAACAGCGTATTTCTTGTAATAACCCATGCATCCCTGGAAGCAAACAGGAACTTGAAGTTTTTAAGTCCTGCCCACGGGCTTGCCCAGATACCTTTTGCAAAGTTCAGTTTTTTAAACGCAATCACCATACCGGCCATTGGAATATAGTTGTTAATCAGCAGATACAGAAGTGCCGGAAGCATCATCAGATAAAGCGGCCAGTATTCCTTCAGCGCGTTTTTCTTTTTTCCTTTTTTAACCTCTGCTTTTTTCATAAAGCGTGTCTCCTTTTATGAGGGCTGTTTTTTCAGATTCTTTCACAGAGAAAGCTCCACATCTTTTTGGGTAAGAGTGGAGCCTTCGGTTACTGTATCACACCGGATTTTCTTCCGCCCCGGTCGTGTTCTTTTTACAAATTATGGTTCCTATTCCTCTGCAAGAAATGCATCCAGCTGCTCCTGCTTTGCAGCAATAACGTCATCAATTCCCGCATCGTCCAGTGCTTCAAGGAACTGCGGAAGCAATTCGTCCGGATCTCCGGAGCCGCTGCAAAGTGCGCCGCTGTACTGGCTGATTACGTTGTTCAGAGCTGCTACCTGATCCGCATATTCACTGTTGTCAAAGACAAATCCCAGTGCTTTCGACTCGATACCGGAAGCGTTGAATTCTTCCATTTTTTCCCAGAGCTGCGGGTCAGATCCATCCCATTTGTATGCGATGAACTGGTTCGGAAGCTCCCATCCACAGTTGTAGCTGTAGCCTACGTTATCTGCTGTTACGCCGTCCGGGTAGTTGATGATTCCGTTTTCTTCATCTTCTACTACGTAGTCGATTCCCTCTTCGCCCCAGTTCAGAAGGTTCATTACTTCCGGACTGCCATAGATGTAATCGAGAACCTGAATTGCTTTTTCCGGATTCTCAGAGTTCTGTGCTAAAGAATAAATAACTCCGCCGTAAGAGGATGAGTTGATGATCGGCTCATCATAGAACGGTACAATTTCAAACTCATATCCTGTAGAGCTCTGGAACTCAACCGGAGTACCCGGATGATAAGAGAAGAACAGAGAGAACAGGTTTCCTGCTTTGCATACGGTTCTCCAGTTTTCTGTATTTGTTCCGGCATCCTTGCTGATATAGCCTTTCTGATACCAGTCATACAGCATGCTTGCGGTATCTTTGAACCAGTCTGTTGCAAAGTAGTTTTCTACGGTTGTGCTGTTGGTCTGATCCATCAGAATGCCGGTGTTGGCATCGCCAAGTCCATCGCCGCGGATCAGACGTCCCAGAGGCGTATCACCGCTGTTGGTGGAGTACAGCATTGTCATGTCAGGCTCGCCTGCCTGTACGATCTCAAATACTTTCTCCATATCCTTCGGCTCTTTAATTTCGTCGGTATTGATATTATATTTCTCTACCAGATCTTTTCTCATGAAAACAGCCGGAATGCTGCCGCGCTCGATCTGAGTCGGAACGCCATAGACAAATCCGCCAACCTGATTGGATTTGATAACATCCTCACCAAAAACATTTTTCAGATTTGTTCCATATTCATCGAGCAGCTCAGACATATCCATGATCTGTCCGGAGTGCATGTACTGAATTGCTGTTGCTGCACCTGTGTACAGAATGTCGATTTTCTCATCGCCGGAAAGCATCAGCTGTAACTGCTGAGATGCGCTTGCCCACGGAAGAACAACGATATCGAGCTTTGCGTTCAGCTCCGGCTCCAGAATCTCGTTGATTTTTTCTTCAATTCTCTCTTCATCCGGCTGTGTAGTTCCCTGCAGTACCATAGTTACGGTGTACGGCTCGCCTTTTTCCTCTGTCTTTGCTGTACTTCCGGAAGCTGCGGAGGAACCGGATCCTGTGCTTCCGCATGCTGCCATGGAAAATACCATAGCTGCTGCAAGAATGCCTGCTAACACTTTTTTCTTCATACTTTTTCTCCTTTTCACGTATCGTGTTGCGTGACCTTTGATGGTTGAATTATAGCAGGATTTTGACTTGCAACTCTATAACTGATTTGACATTGGAATATCACTCTTCTGACCTTTGTGTCCCATAAAACGAAAAAATGGCCTCTCCTCCACCTGTTTTGTGAAGGAAAAGCCATTTTCTGTCGGTATTCACTGTTGGAAGATTCTTATGTCTTCATCCTTCTTGACCAGCTCTTTATAGCGAATGGCATACATAGAATACCAATC
>ERZ1026856.420-NODE-420-length-27225-cov-14.124623_pt1 | contig 27225 bp, 25 predicted proteins | sample MGYA00380158_ERZ1026856 | MGnify/ENA primary metagenome ERZ1026856 (study PRJEB33269, sample SAMEA4719794) | human gut metagenome | biome: human-associated habitat; feature: organic feature; material: feces | place: Cameroon | collected 2013-10 ...
GTTTGTTTCATATATATGAATACGACGTCAGGAGTATGTCGCCACAGTTCACTCGCAGAACACCTGTACGCGCGTCTTGCTTTTTTGCAGCGGCACAGGTATACTGGAAATAAAGAAGGTAGCCGGCGCATCTGCGCCTGCGGAATGGAGAGTTTTATGATTCGCTTTATTATTACCGCGTTATTTGTCATTCTGTTTCTGATCCTCAGCATCCCGCTCCTGATCGCAGAATGGATCATCGGCAAATTCAATCCGCCGTTAAAGGATCGTTCCAGCCTTGCAATTGTCAACTGGGCGTTCCGCATGGTGCTGCGCCTGTCCGGCGTTTCCGTCACCTACATCGGAGAGGATCGCATTCCGAAGGATACCCCGGTTCTCTATGTCGGCAATCACCGCAGCTATTTCGATATCGTTATGACCTATGTCCGGGTACCCCGCACCACCGGTTATATTTCCAAGGTCGAATTTTTAAAGATTCCTCTGCTTTCCAATTGGATGAAAAACCTGCACTGCCTGTTCCTTGACCGCAGCGATCTCAAGGCCGGCATGAAGACGATTCTTGCAGCAATCGAGGAGATAAAAAATGGCGTGTCCATCTGCATTTTCCCGGAAGGAACCCGCAACCGCACCGATGCTCCTCTGCTTGAGTTCCATGCAGGCAGCTTAAAAATCGCAGAAAAGGCTCAATGCCCGATCGTTCCGATGACAATTGCCAACGCAGAACAGATCTTCGAAGCTCATTCTCCCTGCATCCGCAAGACAAAGGTTATCATCGAATATGGAGAACCCATCGAAACAAAGAATCTCGACCGCACCCAGCAGAAGGCTCTGACCTCCCAGGTTGTTGCCCGTATTTCTGAAACCTATGAAAAGAACATGAAATTACTTTCTGGAGAAAATAAATGAACCGTACTGCATCTTCTACTTTGATGACAGAAGGATCGATCTGGAAAAAGATCGTCACCTTCGCATTTCCGCTTTTTCTCGGAAATCTGTTCCAGCAGCTTTATAATACCGCCGACTCCCTGATCGTCGGCAACTTTCTCGGCAGCGACGCACTCGCTGCCGTCAGTTCGTCCGGAAGTCTGATTTTTTTGATGGTCGGATTTTTCAACGGTATCGCAATGGGCGCAGGCGTTGTAGTCGCCCGCTATTATGGAGCACGACAGATCGACCGTCTGCAGCGTGCAATCCATACGGATGTTGCCTTCGGTATTGTCGCCGGTATTTTGCTGACGATCATCGGTCTGATCCTCGCTCCGCAGATGCTGGTCTGGATGGGCACACCGGCAGACGTCCTGCCCAATTCCCTGTTATATTTCCGGATTTATTTTATGGGCTCGCTGGCGTTCGTCCTCTATAACGTTTTTGTCGGCATCCTGCAGTCCATCGGGGACAGCAAACATCCGCTGAACTACCTGATCCTGTCATCTATCGTCAATATTGTGCTCGATCTTTTGTTTGTCGGCGTACTCAAACTCGGCGTTGGAAGTGCTGCACTCGCCACGATCATTTCCCAGTTTATCAGTGCCCTGCTGTGCCTGCGCCGCCTGCTGAGAAGTCCGGAGGAATATCGTCTGGTTCCGTCCCGCATCCGCTTCGACACGATCATGTTAAAGCAGATCATTTCAAACGGTCTGCCCGCAGGTCTGCAAAACTCCATTATCGCCCTGGCAAATGTTGTTGTTCAGTCTAACATCAACAGCTTTGGAAAAATGGCAGTAGCTGGCTGCGGTGCCTATTCCAAGGTCGAGGGCTTCGGCTTTTTACCGATCACCTGTTTTTCTCTGGCACTGACCACTTTTATCAGCCAGAACCTCGGCGCAAAGCAGTATGACCGTGCCAAAAGAGGCGCACGCTTCGGCATCCTCTGCTCCATCACCCTTGCGGAAATCGTCGGTATCTGCGTCTATTTCCTGTCCCCCTACCTGATCGCCGCATTCAACAGCGACCCGCAGGTCGTCGCTTACGGAACGCTGCAGGCGCATACGATTACGCTGTTTTATTTCCTGCTGGCGTTTTCCCACTGCATCGCAGGCATCATGCGGGGCGCAGGCAAGGCAACTGTACCGATGTTCGTCATGCTCTGCTGCTGGTGCATTATCCGTGTGACCTACATCACGATCACTGTCCGCATTTTCCCTGTCATCAATACAATCTTCTGGGCTTATCCCCTGACATGGACCCTAAGCTCGATTCTGTTTTTCCTTTATTACCGCAAGGCGGACTGGATTCATGGGTTTGAAAAGAAATAATGTCGAAAAAAACAGGCGTAATTGCAACGCCTGTTTTTTTTCGGCTTGTCGCCGTTTAATTCACTTCCAGCTTCTCAATTCCCGGAAGTGCAGGAAACGGGCAGTGCGATTCGGTCTGATACCAGTATGCGACCGAAGCGATATCGTCCTGCAGCGGCAGGTAACGACCCTCGCTGCGCCAACCGAGCGCCTGGATCTCCACATGCAGATCCTCGTCAAAGCGGATCGGGTCGGTCAGATGGAACCGATACATCCCGAAGCGCTGCTGGGACTGATAAAGTCCATCCGGCTTCAAAATCTGATGCAGTCCGGAATACGGCGTCGAAAACCGACAATATTCTCCCTGCGGATATTCAAAATTCCACGCGCCGCCGATGTAGTCTTCTGTTCCGGTTCCGCAGATCGTCGGGAACTCCTGATCTCCGTCCATGAAAAATTTAATCTCGCCCTCGCCCCACCAGCGGTTGCTGTTGACGCCCCATGCGAGGTAGGTTCCGACATACTGTCCTTTTCCTATTGCCTTGTCCACAATCACATGATTCTTTTTATATTCCAGCGGATTGTCCCGGTGGAACTGCGCGTGGAAATACGGCGTATCCTCCGCAACCGCAGTTTCGCTGTAGGTGATCTGATAATAGATCACGCTCTTTTTGTCCGTCAGGTTTTCCAGCGTGATCTTCGCGGACTTGCGAAACGGCATCTGCCAGTAGCTGTTCATGCCGCCTTTTGGATTGACGCAGATCGGAATCGACTGCATCAGCCCCGGCTCGCACCAGCCCATGCAGAAAAAATCGCCCAGCGGAACTTCGATCGACGGTGCCTCTTCGCCATCCCAGTACATCCGCAGGATAAACGAGCGCCAGTCTTCGTGTGGACAGGTCAGCCAGATATGCTGAATAATTCCGCTCCCTTCTATTTCTGCCAGCGTCAGCTTTCCCTTTTCCGGAATGTCCACGGATGGCGAGATTTTCCAGCCCTGTCCCAGCTCTCTGGCACAGTTTTTGCCGGTTCCCTCGGTCGCCATACCGCCCTTTCCTTTTTCCCCATGAAAATTTTCTGGGCTGATCGAACGTGTCCTGCCCTCTACAAGATGTGTCAGCCCTGTCAATAACCCTCTGTCTGTCATATGCCCCTCCTTTTCACCAGCACGATTTCCGCGTCGGCAACGGATCGCAGGTCTGCGCCATCCGGTCTGCCAGAAGCTCCAGCATTTTTACCTTAATCTCCGTAAACGCCGGATTATTATAATGATTGTAGCGCTCCAACGGCTTTTCCTGCAGATCGTATAATTCTCCCTCTGCACCCTGCGTGCAGCCATGCACCTTCGTCAGCTTATAACGTCCGTCGCATACCATCGTCGTAAAGGCAAGCGGATTGCGGTGGTTGATATTGCTGTTATAAAACTCGCTGTATACACTATCGCGGTGCGTATTTAAGTCGCTTTCCCCGGTCAGTATCTTCCAGAACGATTTCCCCTGAAATCCTTCATAAAGCGGCAGTCCTGCTGCCTCGCAGATCGTCGGCGCGAGGTCGGCAAGCTCGATTAGTGCTTTACTTTTGCGTCCGCCCGGAATCTTTCCCGGCCAGCTGATAATCAGCGGAACGTGCACGTTATTTTCATAAAAGTAAGGTCCTTTTAAGTACATGCCGTGGTCGCCCAGATTTTCGCCGTGATCGGAATGGAAAATCACGAGCGTGTCCTCCTTCTGCCCGGACTGTTCCAGATAATCCAACATCCGTCCAACCTGCTTGTCAATCAGATCGACCATTGCCCAGTACGCCGCCGTAATCATCCGGTGATCGTAATCGGTCATTTCATCATACGGCATCTGCCCCGGCGTGTTATACGCTCCGACGTGATCTTTTTGCTGGAATACTGTCTTGTTTTCCAGTTCGCCCGGCTCATAGTTCGGCAGCGGAATCTGGTCGAGAATCTTCAAATACCGTTCCAGATACTCCGCCGGCGGATCGAATGCATGATGCGGGTCGAAGCAGTTGAACGAAAACAGCCAGCTCTTCTTCCTCGTTTTGCATTTTTCCATAAAAGCGATCGCCTGATCGGCACACCATGTCGTCTGATGCCATTTTTCATCCACACCGACCTGAACGTATTTGCAGTCCTCGCGGTTCGGCGTCACATAATCCACGCAGTTTTCCATCAGAAACTGTGAATATTCGTTCGCAGGCCAGTTGTTGACATCCTTCCACGACTGCGGATGATGCGACCAGTGAAATTCATGATAGCCGTCGTCAATTCTCGGCTCGATCATCCGCCCAGTGTCCGGATGACACGCGGACAAATGCAGCTTGCCGGACAGCCCGCAGTAATAACCGTGATCGGCAAACATCTTCGGCACGAGCTTTTCGTCCTTACCGATATCCTGCCCGTTCTGACGCGGTCCGCAGGTACGCGGATATCGACCGGATAAAAAACAGCCCCGGCTCGGCGCACAGACCGGACTCTGCGCATAAGTGTTTTCAAACAGCACTCCTTCTGCTGCCAGCCTGTCCAGATTCGGCGTATGCACCCACGGATTTCCCATACATCCAAGGGTGTCGAAACGCTGCTGGTCGGTACAGATCCATAAAACGTTCATTCTCTTTTTTGTCCTCCCCAATGCTCAGTTTTATTATAGCGGCTGTTATTTTTATTATATGATTTGTCTGTATTTTTACAAGATTTATCTCATATTTTGGTCACTTCTCCTGTAAAATATATTTTTAGTACATTTTTTATGTAATTATTGCTTGCATTCCATTCTTTTTGAACCTATACTGAAACTAATCTGACAAACTGTATAAACGGTCATTACGATGTGCCTGCTGCGCCAGTGAGAAATGTTATGATGTGCGGCTGCACGGAAATGAGGAAATTATGTACGAAGACGAAGCGATTAAAAACAAAAAAGATATCGTCCTGGATCTTTCCGATACGGAAACAACCGCTAAAATCTGCAAGGCGCTTTCCTCGGAAACCCGGCTGGAAATCCTCAAATGTCTGGTGGACAAATCCAGGACCATCAGCGAGCTGGCGGAGGCTTTTTATCTGCCGATGTCCTCGATGTGCCTGCATATCAAGACGCTCAGCGAAGCGAACCTGATCACGGTCGTTCCAAAGCCCGGACTGCGCGGTTCCCAGAAGCTCTGCGGCATCAAGACTGCCAACGTAACGCTGGATATTTTTGCCCATTTAAACAAGCTGACGCGCAAGCCGCCCGTCTATGTCAATATGCCGATCGGTCACTACAGCGACTGTCACATCCTCCCTCCCTGCGGAATCGCCTCTGCAGCTTCCTATGTATATTATGAGGACAGCCCCTACGGCTTTTATTCCCCCGACCGTACCGACGCTGCCCTGATCTGGCTGACGTCCGGCTTTCTGGAATATCAGTTTTCCAACTATCCGTTACAGCAGGATAAGGTGACGCAGATCGAATTTTCCTTTGAAATCTGCTCAGAAGCACCCGGCTATAACAACAACTGGCCCTCCGACATCACCGTCGAACTAAACGGCAAAAAGATCACAACCTTCCATATCAAAGGGGATTACGGCGGCAGAAAAGGCATCTACAATCCGAGCTGGTGGAGCGAATCCAACACGCAGTACGGCGAATACAAAAAGATTTACATCACCCATCAGGGCTGTTATGCGGACAACCAGAAAACATCGGACGAAACGATCGAAAGCCTCGGACTTCTCGACGGCTATTCCTTCTCTTTTACCCTAAAGGTTGACCCGGGCAGCACAAACGTCGGCGGTATGAACCTTTTCGGTAAGCATTTCGGGGATTACGCGCAGGATATTGTCATGAAAGTAGAATATGAAAATGACTGAGAAGGGAGCAGATATGTTTCAACAGGACAACGCATTTATCGTATTTTTGAATAAGCTGGCAGATATGGTCATTTTGAGCGCCCTTTTCTGCCTCTGCTGCCTGCCGGTCTTTACGATCGGCGCAGCAGGCGCAGCGCTCTACCACACAGTCGTCAAAGTGCTCCGGCACAATCAGGGCTATGCCTTTGCGGCGTTTCGGGATTCTTTCAAAGAAAACTTCCGGCAGTCCGTTTCCGCTACGCTTTTGTTCCTGCTCGCCTATGTGATGTTCGGTGCGACCTGCTATTTCTGCTATCAGCAGCCAGACAATCTGATCGCTGGCGTGTACGTCGTATTCAGCATGCTTTCGATCCTGCTTCTGATCTTTGCACAGCTTCATTATTTCGCGCTGCTCGGACGATTCAACCTTTCTAAAAAAGAGCGGCAGACGCTTACAGTCCGGCTCACATTCCGGCAGCTGCTGTCCAACTTTTTGCTGCTGTGTATTCTGATTTTTGCGGCAGAGCTCGCCGTCTCCTATCCGCCGACGCTGTTCATCGTCCCGGCTGCAGCCTGCTATTTAAACTCTCTCATTCAGGAGCGGCTGTTCCCGAAGTACATCCGGTATCAGGACGAAGAGGAACTCTGTCAGGAAGCTGAGAATCCGAGCGAAGAGGAAAACTGCCCTACAACAGAGAATCTGAGTGGAGCGAAAAACTGCAAAGAAGAGGAAACTATCACAGATGAAACCATTTAGACAGGGGACACTTGAGGTGATTGTAGAAATCATCGACCCAAAAGCACCGGGCTGCCCATAACTCAAAAGCTCGGAGTTTTCCTTAACAAGAGGGACTGCCGCACAGTGCGACAGCCCCTCGCTTTTTTATACCGTCGGTGTCACCGACAGCACATCTCCATCAATTTTTAATTCATCAATTCTCGCACACCGCAGATCCTCTGTGACCGCAGGATCGTGCTCTACGTTATCGCGTCCATGGTATACGATATACGCTTTTCCATCATCGAAAATCACACTGTTATGCCCCATACCCTCGATCTCTTTTGTTTTGAACAAAAGCGGCGCATACGTATGATCGTCCGGATATTTCGTCCAGGAGAGCGTGCGCAGGTCTGCATCCTCCGGTCCATGTGCGATGCTGTAGCCGATAAAATATGTCGGATTCTGATAGCACGCGCCGGAATACATCAGATAATGTGTACCATCTTTGTAAAAATAGAACGCTCCCTCGATTGTATGCCAATGCTGTCCTTTTTTGAAACGGTCTTTCTGATAAATCTCCTCATCGATCGTCGGACGCACGATAGCAACCGGTTTTCCCTCCACCGTATACGGATCTGTCAGCTTATCGCACTGAATAAATGTTCCCGCGCGCTCCGCTTCGTAGTCATTGTTGCAGTAAAACAGATACAGACCGGACGGCGTCTTGACCGCATGCGCGTCGATGGAAAACGGCGGCAGAAGCTTTTTTACCTGTTTGAACAGACCGGACGGCGAATCGGAAACCGCAACCCGCAGCGTCTGCCCATGCTCATCTTCGCAGTCCGCATCGAGGCAGGAATAATACATGTAATATTTTCCGTCCAGCTCGATCACGCTCGGCGCCCAGCATTCCTTCTGCCCGGTCATGTCCAAACAGCGCCCCTCATATTTCCAGCCCTCTTTTAAATGGTCGCTGGAATACAGCTGCGGGCCTTCTCCGCCGCTCGCATACAGATAATACCTTCCGTCCCCGGACTTGATCATATAGGGATCAGCCTGTCCCAGAGGCGCCGGGTCATTTGCTTTTCTCTGATATAATTTCACGTTTTCCTCCACATCTGTCAGGATTTCGCCCTTATTTTACAGAGCTGTCGATCTGACCTTCGATGATATATTTTTGCAGGAACAGGTACAACGCTATAACCGGCAGCAGACCGAGCGCACAGGTCGCACACGCTTTCGGCAGATTTCCGACGCCGTTTGTACGGTTAAACGCGGATTTGATAACGAGGATAATTGTAAATTTCGACTTATCCTGCAGCAAATACATCGGCATCAGGTAGTTGTTCCAGCAGCCGGTCGCGGACATGATAATTCTCGTCACCGTGACGGCTTTCAACTGCGGCATAATGATCTGGGCAAACGTTCGAAGAACGCCTGCGCCATCGATTGCCGCCGCTTCATCCAGTGCAACCGGAATCGAAACGACGAAGTTTACATACATGAACATCGTTCCGGGAATTCCGCCTGCCGCAGACAGCAACGCCAACCCGTAGAGCGTGTTTGTCATATGAAATTTTACCATTAAACCGTAAGTACCGACTAACAGCGCAACGCCGGGAATCATCATGATTCCCATGTTGACATTTCGAATGGATTCTGCGATTTTACCGTTGCTTCTTGCAAGGCCGTAAGCTGCAAGCGCGGAAAAAACGATTTCCAGAACGACGGTTTCCACAACGAGGATGATGGAGTTTTTAAAGCCCAGCCAGAGGTCGCCGTTTTTGAATACGTCGATATAATTCTGGAAATTCCACGTTGCCGGAAGAGATAATTTCGAGCCGACGTCCTGAATCGTCCGAAACGACAGGTTCAGCATGATGTAAATCGGCAGCAGATAAATCAGGATCAGCAGAACCGCCACGATATAACACCACCATGTGGAATGGGTATTCGGGCCTTTTGCTTTTTTGGGTCTGGCTTTCATTTAATATTCCACCTCCTTCTTCCGAAGGTACATATTGACCGGAAGCGCAACGATCAGAATGATGAAAAACGTCATGATACCGACCGCAGACGCATAGCCCGCTTTTTCATCATTGAAATACAGCTGCGAAATGTAGAACGAAAGGGACATGGACTTCCGGTTCGGCCCACCGTTTGACATCGCAACAATCGCATCGAACAGCTTGAAGCCGCCGATCAGGTTCGTCACAACTGCCGTCGTAATCGACGGAATCAGAAGTGGAAGCGTCACATAGAAAAATTCCTTCACGCGGTTTGCGCCGTCTAATCTCGCCGCCTCTTTGTACATCGACGGGATATTCTGCAGACCTGCAAGATAAATAATCATACAAAGTCCCATGTACTGCCAGGAGTTTGCAAGCGTAATCATAATCGTGGACGACAGACCGGTTTTCATCCAGTACACGCCAGAAAGTCCGAACAGACCGAGCAGTTCATTGAATACGCCGCCTTCCACCTGCACGAAATAGTACAGGATCTGACCCATAATAAAAGCGGAAATCATGATCGGCATATACAAAATCACGCGAACCGCATTTCTTCCTTTAAATCTGTTATTTAAGAACAAAGCCGCCGCAAGACCGAAAATATTTTGCAGGATGGTAGATCCAAAGCCATAAATAAACGTGTTAAGCGTAGCGGACCAGAACAGCTTGTCGGTAAAAATATTTCCAAAGTTTTTTAGTCCGTACCAGCGCATTTTCTGGGAATATCCGTTCCATTTAAAGAACGAAATGCGGACAGCATTGACCAGCGGCGCGGCGATAAACAGAATCATCAGCACCAGTGCCGGGATCGTCAAAGCAAGGTACATCCATTTCCTCTTTTTCAATTCAGAACCCCCTTTAGCCAAAAGAGGTGAGATGGCATTGCCACCTCACCATCTTTTTAAATCTGTTCAGTTATTTCTGTCAGTCTCAGCCTTCATGTGCTGTTTCATAAAGATCCTGATAGTTTTCAAGCAGATAGTCGATTACTTCATCCTGTCCTGCTTCGCTGTCATCATCAAAGAGCATGTTGCTTGCGTTGCCGAAAATAGGCCACATGCCGGACGGCATATACTGTCTGTCCCAAAGGTTCTCATAGAAGATATCGCAGTCTGCGCATTTTTCTTTCATTTCCTGGAATACCTGCAGACCATAGCTGTCATCGATTTCCATCGTGGAGGTTAAGCAGCTGATCTTACCGGTTGCAGCGTTCATTTCCTTTGCAACTTCCGGACGTGCCATGTATTCAAGGAACAGCTTTGCAGCATCTGCGTTCTCGGTGTCTTTCCAGATACCGAAAGCATCGCCTTCACCGATACCAACGTGCTCTTTGCCACCTTCTTTGGATGCGAAAGAGGGCATGAATGCGAAGCGGGCGTCAGGATTGATGCTTAAGCAGGTCAGCATAACCGACGGGTCGTTGCCAAGGCTGAATGCGCCTTTCGCAGCTGCAAAACGCTCTGTTAAGTCTGTATCAGCCATGGTCAGGATGTCATCATAGTAATATCCGGAGTCAATCCAGTTTGCCATGTATTTTACAAGAGAATCCTTGTAATCCTGCCAGTCGAAGGAGCCGTCCAGCATCGCTGCGGAATCCTCAAACATTTCGCCCTCATAGCTTACGAACGTACCGGCGAAGTTTGCCAACAAACCGGGGTTAGATACTACGTTGAGCGGTGTAAGTCCGCTTGCTTTGATCTTGGCACATGCTTCTGTAAAATCATCCCAAGTGTGGATCGCATACGGATCTACACCAGCCACATCACAGGCATCCAGATTTACCAGCGTGCCGTTGATCAGTTCAGAAATCATCAGGACGTAAATTGCACCGTCGTCGTCCTGAATAACGCCGAGTGCGGATTCATCATAATCGGAAACCCACGGCTGATCCTGTAAGTTCATCAGATATTCTTTGTAACGTAAGAGCGACCATCCGTGTGTCTGGAAAACGTCAGGAAGCTCGTTGGATGCCATACGGGTCTTTAACGTATTTTCATAGTCACCGCCGTACTCTGCAATGTTCACGGTAACGCCATATTCTTCTTCAAATTTATCAACCAGTCCCTGGAATGTCGTCGCCTGGTCGCCGGTATAGGTAACTGCTACTTCAAGGGTCGATCCGCTGACATCTACATCATCCGCTACTGCGCTTTCCGCAGGTGCTGCAGCTTCTTCTTTCGTCGTGGTGTCATCGGTCGTCGCAGATGCGCTTGTGCTTGTGTTCTGACTTCCGCAGGCTGCCAGCGACATTACCATTGCTGTTGATAATAAGATACTCCCAATTTTTTTCATACTCATACAAAAATCCTCCTTCAGAGCTATGAATCAAAATCCCCTTTGCAAACCTTCCGTCTGTTCCCCTCACGACCGTATTATTACAGTTTTCTTGTATCAGTGCGCAAATTCTCTGCAATTCTGCTGCTTTATCCCTTTTTCATTATGACAGGCAGATGTTTGCTTTTTCCTATTAAAATAATCCTTTTGACGAATCAATAGCGCTATTTTTTTGTCAAGTTCATTATTTATGTACTTATTGTATATGAGTATTCTGAAAATTTCAATAGTTATCGTTTAATTTGCATAAAATATATGTTGGTGACGATTTTGGTACATTTTTTGTGTAGTTTTAATTTTGTCATGAACCAAACAGCGCAGTCAGCCCGAATCCACGGACTGGCTGCGCCTGTTTTTTGACTTTTCACATATTCCGCCGATGTATCGTTTTCCGTCGCCCGGCGTCTGCTTCTTGATCTGCTCGCCGACTCATCACTTTCTACCGCCAAGTGCCATACGCACTCACCGGCATATTCCACCGCCCGACATCTTACGTGCTTGCCGATGTATAATTCTTCACTGCCTGATTCCACACCGCCCGTGCGATCAAAAAGAATACGATCGGTGCAGCGACGCCCCAGACCGCCACCGGAACAGACAGCTCGCCCATCAGAAACAGGCCCGGAAAGTTCGTGATGACAAACACCGGCAGCAGAAACGTTCCGATACGCTGCATCCACTTACCGTAAATGAGCTGCGGCATGTTGTTGAAATCCCACACTGCCGCCGTCAAATCCGCGATGCCGTTCGTTGCCGTCGTCCAGAACACCAGAAGATGCGGCAGCAAAAACAGGCTGTAGGTCAGAAGCGCGCCGCAGATCAGGAAAAAGAGAAAGCCTGCGATCGAGCCGACCGTCACGGGAAGTCCTGCCCGATGCCAGCCGATCCCGATCATGACGATTCCCGCAGCCGCATCCGGCACAAGCAGCGACAGATCCAGTCGCTGCATTGTCACCAGAAACTGCGCCGCAACTGGTTTTACCAGATACATGTCGAGTTTTCCATCCCGAATCATCGTCGTCAATGACGTAAAGTTCGGGTAATATAGCATGTAAACGCCGGTCAGCAGAATGTACACTCCAATGAACAGTAAAATGTGATCCGGCGTCAGGACTCCGATTTTGATGCCCGCCCGGTAAACCACCGCCACATACAAAAGCTTAATCAAAAGCCAGCCTGTCTCCACCAAAACGCCCGCTGCAAAGTTGATCCGGTATTCCAGCTGCGCCATCAGGGACATTTTCAGAAATACAAACAGCAGCTTTCCATACCTTATCAATGTATTTAAAATACCAGTTTTCTTTTCCATCCGTCAGCCTCCTACCGCAGCAAAGCGCTGTAGTCCTTTTTTCCACATCATCTGCCCCAGTCCCCAGAAAAATGCGATCCATGCAAGCTGGCACAGCATTCCGGTGCCAATCGCTCCCATCGAAAGCTTCCCATTGATAATGTTGACCGGAAACTGCGTCGTATACCCGAACGGAAGCAAGGAGATCAGAAGCGCCGCCGTTTTTCCGAAAATATCCATGGGGAACACGCCGCCGCTGACAACCACCAGCACCACGCTGACCGTTCCGAACAGCAGATGCACGTCCGTCAGCCAGAAGCTCAGCAACGCCACGCAGTAAAAGATAAAGAAATTCAGGATCACTGCCAGAACCAGCCCCACCAAAAACAGCACGATTCGAACCAAAGACAGCTCCAGTCCGAGAAATATGCTGGAAAATGCAACCAGTACAGACGTACAGATCAGCAGTAAAATCAGCTGCGGCATCTTTTCCCCGAGATAGCTGCAGAATCGGTAGCCGCAGTAGTTGACCGGGCGGATCAGATATTTATTCAGCCCGCCGTCCTTGATGTCCTCGTTGATCTGATATTCGAACCCGGTAATAACCAGCTTCGACACCAGCCCGGCAAGCAGCGTATACACGATAATTTCCGTATAGCTATAACCCGTCATCGCTCCCGCATCCCCGTTGCCGTACAGATAATTCCACAAAAAGGTCTGAATGATGATTGGAAAAATCGTACTCAACAATGTCAGCACCATATTTGCCCGGTATTCCAGAGAAGTTTCCACTCCCATCTGATAAACGCATCGATACAGTTTCATCCTGTCACCTCCCCGGTGAAAATTCTGGCAATGCTCTCTTCCAGCGGAACCTCCGTCACAGTAAAATCATCCACTGGAAACAGGGAAAGCATCTGCGACGCCGTTTCCTTGATCCGCTCCTTCGGGATTTCCAGAACTGCCGTCAGATCTTTATTTTCCCGCACCCGCCCGAATATGGACAGCTTGTCGGTTTCTACCGGGCTGGAAAAAGAAAGGGTCAGCAGGCGTTTATCCCCCATCCTATGGTTGATATCGGAAAGCGCACCGTCGTAGACCAGCGTGCCGCTGTTAATAATGACCGCCCGGCTGCAAAGCGCTTCGATATCCCGCATATAATGGCTCGTTAAAATGACCGTTGTTTTCGTCTGTTCGTTGTAATAGTGTAAAAAGTCACGGATTTTCTGCTGGGACACGATATCCAGACCGATCGTCGGCTCATCTAAAAACAGAATGCCGGGGCGGTGAATCAGCGCCGCCAGGATTTCCATCTTCATCCGTTCTCCGAGAGAAAGTCTGCGCACCTGAATATTCATCAGCTCCCGCACACCAAGAAGCTCCGACAGCTCGTCCACGGTCTTTTTGTATTCCCTGTCATCCACATCATAAATACATTTATTCAGATACAGGCTGTCGCTGGCCGGCAAATCCCACCACAGCTGATTTTTCTGACCCATGACGATGGCAAAGCTTCGCTTGAACTCATTTTTCCGTTCCCAGGGCACAAAGCCATTCACCAGAACCTCCCCGGATGTCGGATACAAAATACCAGACAGAAGCTTTAATGTCGTCGTCTTTCCTGCGCCGTTTGGCCCCAGCAGCGCCATCATTTCCCCTTTTCCCACAGAAAAAGAAACGTCCTTTACCGCTTCCTTTGTCAGCATCTGCCGGTGAAACAGATTATTTAACGACCCCTGCAGCCCCGCGCCCTTTTTATAATAGGTAAATTCCTTCCGCAGATTATTGACCAAAATCATCTCTTCCATTGCTTTCCCTCGCTTTTCTATGCCTTGATACGCCGGCGCACATCTCACTCCAAAAACTCCGCATGCCGGATCCACGCCTCGTAGCGCGCCATGACCTCCGGATATCGATAACGGCTGACCGGAAGCCTGCTGCCATCCTCCATCTCTACGAACTCCCGCCCGATCCGGTACACCTGTCCGGGATTGACCAGGAAGCTTTTGTGGATGCGCAGAAACGCTCTGCCGCGCAGCTTTTCTTCCCAGTATCCGAGCGTTTCCGATGTCAGGAACACCCTCTTTTCGCAGTGCACCCAGATCTCGTGCCGCCTGCTCTCCAGATACAGAATTTCCTTTTCCCGCACCCGGATTCTGCCGTCGGACGTGGAATCGCCCGACCAGGGCGAGCCCGGGCTGCCCCGATATGGGAAGCTCCGGTAACCACTGCCCATGCGCCTCTGTTTTTTCAATTTTGCAAGCGCTGCCTTCAAATCCTGCTCCAGCGCATATCCCCGCACTACATGGAAAAACGGTCTTGTCAGCGCGTCGAACACCGCGTCCGGGCTGTCCGCCACAAAAATCACCGCAAGGCGCGGATATTCTTCCAGCAGTCTGTCCGCTTCCTCTGATACGGCATTTTCACAACTGCCAGACCAGATCAGACAGTCCAGTGCTTCCAACGCTTCCGCAGATTTTTCCGTGATCCGTACAAACTCTGTCTGACCGCTTTTTTCCGTCCGGACTGGCTCTTCTTCCGAAAACTGCTCCTGCAGCGAAAGCGTCTGTACCATGTATTCGATTTTTTCTAACGCTTCCTTCGGCTCTCCGCACAATCCAACAAACGGCATTTTATCCTCCATTCCGCAGATGCTCCGTTTCTACCTTTCCATCTTAACAGACCTCGTTCAAAAAACAATCCGCTGTGCACCAATCGCAGCCCGCGCGCCCCAATGGTCGTGAGAGCACAACGGCAACACAGCGTAAAACCGCTGTCGATCGCCGCTCCTAACGCACTGCACTGGATTTTCTCGCAAAATTTTTTCTTGACAAATTTCAAATCCCTCCATATTATTATCAATGGTAATTATCAAAGATAATCATGTAGAGGGATTTTTTATGACAATCGAACTCATCAAACGGCTGTTGGACGCCTGCTATGAGGCAAAGCGCATCCGCGATATGCTCCCGCCGCTGCCGGACGGCGTGACGCCATCCTATATCCATTTTCTGGATGTCATTGAACAGATAGAAAAAAACGGAACTTCCGTAAAAGTATCCGACATCAGCGATGCACTGAACCTTCCGCGTCCCGGCGTGACAAGAACGGTAAAGGAAATGGAACAAAAGGGTTATCTGGCCAAAAAGACATCCGGAGAGGATGCCCGCATCACTTACCTTTCCATCACAGACGAAGGCAAAAAGCTCTCCGCCAAGTACAACGAACAGGTTTTTAACGCCCTGCTGCCCGATCTGGAGACCATCTCCGGCGAAGATGCGAAATGTACCATTCGTACCATTGAACGATTTTATCAGGTAATGTGTGAAAGGAGAAACGACCTTGACAAGTGATAAGACAGATTTTACACAGGGAAGTATTTTAAAGAAACTCGTACCTTTTATGATTCCGATCCTGGGTGCGCTGGTACTACAGGCTGCCTACGGCGCAGTCGATCTGCTCGTTGTCGGCAGATTCGGTTCTACCTCCGGACTGTCTGCGGTTTCCACCGGCAGCCAGGTACTAAACCTCGTCACCTTTGTTGTGACACAGCTCGCGATGGGCGTCACCGTCCTGATCGCCCGTTATCTCGGGGAAAAGAACCCGGAACAGATCGGCTCCGTCATCGGCGGCGCGGCGGTTGTGTTCACGCTGCTTTCTGTCTGCCTGTTTGCAGGGATGGTTTTCTTTGCCCGCCCCATCTCTGTACTCATGCAGGCTCCTGCTGAAGCAGTCACTCTGACGACAAGTTATGTTCGTATCTGCGGCAGCGGTATTTTCTTCATTGTCGCCTACAACCTGCTGTCTGCAATTTTCCGCGGACTCGGCGACAGCAAATCTCCGCTCCTGTTCGTTCTCGTTGCATGTATCGTCAACATCGTCGGAGACCTCGTTTTGGTTGCCGGTCTGCACATGGACGCAGCGGGCGCAGCACTTGCAACCGTCTTTGCACAGGCGGTCAGCGTTATCTTTGCGGTGGTTATTCTTTTCCAAAAGCAGCTGCCCTTTCAGATTTGCAAAAGCGATCTTGGCTTCAATTCCCAGTGCAGCAAATTTTTAAGCATCGGACTTCCCCTCGCCCTGCAGGAATTTCTGACCCAGGTTTCGTTTCTCGCCCTCTGCGCCTTTGTCAACCGCCTCGGTCTGGAAGCTTCCTCCGGCTATGGTGTCGCCTGCAAAATCGTCAACTTTGCAATGCTGATCCCCAGCTCCCTGATGCAGTCCATGGCATCCTTCGTTTCCCAGAATGTCGGTGCAGGCAATCTGAAACGGGCCAAAAAATCCATGTTCACCGGCATCGGCATTGGCCTGGTCTTCGGCTGCCTCGTTTTTACCCTCATCTGGTTTAAGGGTGACCTGCTCGCATCTTTCTTTTCCACAGACGCTGCCGTTATCCAAAACGGCTTCGCATACTTAAAGGGCTTTGCGCCAGAAACCATCGCCACCGCTGTTTTATTCAGCATGATCGGCTACTTCAACGGCAACAACAAAACCCTCTGGGTTATGATTCAGGGGCTGATCCAGACCCTCTGCATCCGTCTCCCCTTCGCTTACTTTATGAGCATCCAGCCCAACGCCAGCCTGACAAAAATCGGACTTGCCGCGCCGGTTTCCACAACCGTCGGCATCCTGTTAAACGTTGGATTTTACCTCTGCCTGAACAAAAAAGAAAAACGCGCCTGACGGCGCGTTTTTTTATGCATCCGATCTGGAATATGCGTTTTTCATCTGGCTGCTCAGCTCAAACAACACCTTATCCAGCGTATCGTCTGTTTCCTTCTGCAGCAGCGCAGCGATCTCCGCATTTGCCTGCTGCCGCAGCGCTTTTCTTGCCGCCGGATCCTGTTCTGCTGCCAAAAGTGCATCATAGCGGTTGATCAGCTCGTGTCCCTTTGCTGCAACCCTTTCCTGATAACGCTCTACATGGAACAGAGATTTATTATAGGAAGCGTCCGCCATCGCTGCGATCAGGCGGCTCGACCAGTAAAAATTTTCTGTCGAAACCCGCCCAGTCGTGTTGTTTAGATACTCCGGTGTTTCCTCCACATCTGCATAAAATGGAACAAGGGCGTTAAATGCATTGGACCCGTAAGCAATCCATTCCACCGGTCTGCAGTCTGCTTCCATATCCGGTCTGATCTGGATCAACGCCATGAAATCATTTCGGTTGATGCCGATGGAACGGTATGCGCCACGCATGGATTTCTCGCCATAGGATCCATAGGGATCATACGGCGTCCCCTGATAGTGACCGGACAGGACATATTTCACATCCTCGACGGTGATCTTTTTCTCGGGAACCATGCACCACGGCAGATCGTCGGAAACCGGTGTAAAATCAGCAAGCGCACCGTCCCAGCGATAGGTGTTCGGATTCAGATACCGTTCCATAAACCATGCCCGGGGTGTGTTGTATACATGATCTGCATCGTCATGACTGCCGAAGGCATCCCGCGGATTCAGCGAACCATCCATCGAAAGGTTCAGATGATAGGTTTCGATAAATTCTTTCAAATCTGCGGAACAGAGGAAATTTTTCTGTTCTCCGTAAGCATCTTCCAGATCAAAGCTGTCGATTCCGAGCTGGTTTGGCATCACGACATAAACCTCATCCGGCACTCTTCTTGCCATCCAGTGATGCCCGCCGATGGTTTCCAGCCACCAGATCTCGTCTTTATCCTGAAAAGCGATTCCGTTCATCTCATATGTCCCGTATTGCTCCAGCAGGCTGCCAAGACGTAAAACGCCCTCTCTGGCGCTTCTGATATAAGGAAGCACCAGACAAACCAGATCCTCTTCCCCGATTCCTCCGGCAATCTCTTCCTTTCCATCCGCTGCAGGCTGATAAACGACCAACGGATCCGCTCCCAGCACGCGCGGATTCGAGGTGATCGTCTCGGTCGCCGTCATCGCAACGTGTGCCTCGTTGACGCCGCTGGCAGCCCAGATCCCTTTTCCCTCCACCGCATTCGGCATCGCCGTGTAACGCATCGGATTCTCCGGCAGTTCGATGGTCACGTGCGAGAGCACGGAATGATAGGTTTTCGGCTGCTGTGCCGGGGAAACCACTGCAAACTTCTTCGCCGTAAAATGTCCCGAACCGGAATCATCGTTTCTCGCGATCATCGTCGAACCGTCATAGGTCGCCTTTTTCCCGACCAGAATTGTTGTACATCCCATAATATCTGACCTCCTACTTTTCCAGTGCTTCTACGATCTTTGCATATCCCATGCCGTGGGAAGCCTTGATCAGCACCGAATCCCCCGGCTGCAAAAGTCCAGGCAATGCAGCAAGCAGTGCGTCCGTATCCGCAAAATGCTCTACACAGTCAATTCCGGCTTCCTTCGCCGCGCGATACATTTCTTTCGAAAGGTTTCCTGCGCAATACAGACAGTCAATGCCTTTTTCTGCAGCATATGCGCCAACCTGCCCGTGCAGCTCCCTTTCCTTTTCTCCAAGCTCAAACATATCCCCGAGCACCGCAACCTTGCGTCCGTCTGCCAGACTTAACAGATCCAGCGCAGCTTTGGTCGAAACCGGATTAGCATTGTAGCAGTCATCGATCAGCACCAGATCCTTTGCCTGCACAACACGGCTTCTGCCGCTTACCGCCTGCACGGCGGCAATTCCGGCTGCAATCTGCTCTGTCGTCAGTCCGAGCTGTAAACCAACTGCGGTCGCAGCCAGAGCATTTAACACCATATGCGCACCCGGCAGCGGAATCTGTACATCAAACACAGCGTCCGGCGTGTGGATTGTCGCTGTACTGCCCAGCAGTCCACGGCTTACGATGGCGTCCGCGTAAATATCGTTTTCGGGAGAAAGTCCGAAGTGAACCGGCTTTTTGCCGTGTACTTTTTCAATCGTCACGAGCTTATCGTCGTCTCCGTTGACGCAGACCGTCCCCTCAGGATTCATAAAGTCAAAAATCTCGGATTTCGCTTTCAAAATACCGTCCCGGCTTCCGAGAAATTCCAGATGGCACTGACCGATATTTGTCATCACGCAGATATCCGGCTTTACCATCTCGCTTAAACGGTGCATCTCCCCGAAATGATTGATGCCCATCTCCACAACGGCAGCCTCTGTATCCTCCGGCATGGCGAGCAGCGTCAGCGGCACGCCGATTTCGTTATTGAAATTGCCCTGCGTCTTGTGTGTCTTGTATTTCTGTGCAAGTACTGACGCGACAAATTCTTTTGTACTGGTCTTGCCAACGCTTCCGGTGATCCCAACGATCGGAATTGGCATCTGCTCTCTGTAAAACGCAGCGATCTGCCGAAGCGCAGCCAGACTGTCCTCCACACGGATGCAGGGACCCGGCAGTTCTTCCGGTTCTTCTTCACACACAACCGCAATCGCACCCTTGTCAAAAACTTCCCGGATAAACTGATGACCATCCACCCGTTCTCCGCGAATTGCCACAAAAATATCGCCCGGTTCCACTTTGCGGGAATCGATTACGATTCTTGCCGCTTCTTTGCCGGAATAACCGCGGATTACAGCCATTCCCGCCGCCGGACAGGTTCCGGTATGCTTTCCCGCCGGCACAGCCAGATGTCCCTTGCAGGCTCTGGCAATATTCCAAATCGTCATGTTTTTCATATCGTTCTCCATTTGCTACCGTTCACACATGCCATTCGCAAAGCTGCATCCTTTTCAGTCCTCAAATGCCATATCCAGAATTTTCTGGCAAAGCTCGTCATAGCTGATGCCGACCGCCGCCGCTTCCTGGGGAATCAGGGAGGTGGGAGTCATGCCGGGGAGGGTATTTGCCTCCAGACAGTATGCGTTTCCGGCCTCATCCATCATAAAATCCATCCGGGCATATTTATGCAGGCGCAGGGCATCGAATACACGCTCTGAAATCTTCTGGATCTTTCTGGTGTTTTCTTCGCCGATCGGCGCGGGGCAAATATCAATGGTGCTGCCCGCCTGATATTTGTTTTTGTAATCGTAAAAGCCTTCCTTCGGCGCGATTTCCACGATCGGAAGCGCTTTGCCGTCCAGCACGCAGCAGGTTAACTCCCTGCCCTTGATATATTCTTCTACAACGACCTCGTCTCCATATAAAAACGCATCATCCAGCGCTGCCTGATAGTCCTCTTCTTTCTGCACAATGGAAACGCCGATACTCGAACCACCGGAGCTTACTTTTACCACGCAGGGAAACTTCGGTTGCTGGCCTTCTCCCGGCTCCTGACCTTTTTTCAGGCGGAAGCCTGCAGGGGTCGGAATCCCGTTTTGCAGAAACAGTTCTTTTGCAAGGCACTTATCCATCGCCAGGGCGCCGCTGACAAAATCTGTGCCGGTATAGCGGATTCCCAGCAGATCAAATGCCGCCTGCACCTTTCCGCCTTCTCCGTCCGCACCGTGCAGTCCTAAAAAGACAACGTCCGCCATCTGACAGATCTTGATCACGTTGGGGCCAAAGTAACATTTGCCGCCGTCCTTCCGCAGTGCCTTTACCGCACTGATATCGGGATTGATCTCATGAATCGCTTCGATTCCTGCAGAAAAATCCTCATCACTTTCAAAAATATGATCAATGTCGTCCCGTTCCATTCCAAGAAAAACGTCCAGCAGGACAGCCTGATGTCCCAGTCTCTTCATCGCCTGATAAATCATCTTGCCGGAAATCAGGGATACGTCACGTTCCGTGCTGATTCCGCCTGCTAATACTACAACCTTCATGTCTTTCTCCTCTTCTACTGTTTTCCAAAATTACTTCATGCCATAGTATACGCTCAATCCACTGCCCCGTAAAGGAAAATCAGCAGTCAGTTTGCCTAAAATACCGATATATTTTACCGTATTATCCAGTTAAAGCGCTGAAATATTAATTTTTTGTAAAATTTTTTCACACCTTTCTGCAAATAGGTGTATAATACAGACACGTTACAAAGACAGATGTCTTTCTACAAAAGACATTTCTTCCAGGAAAGGCATTTTTCTTTTGAAAAGGAGGACCTATTATGAAAAAATCCATGAGTGTTTTACTGGCAGCCGCCATGTGCAGCGCTATGCTTGCAGGCTGCGGCTCTACAGCAGCTGACACTGCAGCAGACGCTTCCGCTGAAACCACTGCTGCCGCTGCTACCGAAGCAGCAGATTCTTCTGCTTCTGCAGAAGGCGTAAATGTATTTAAAATCGGCGGTACCGCTCCCCTGACCGGCGCAGCAGCAATCTACGGCAACGCTGTAAAGAACGGCGCACAGATCGCCGTTGACGAAATCAACGAAGCAGGCGGTTCCGTACAGTTCGAACTCAAATATGAGGACGACGAAAACGACCCGGAAAAAGCAGTTTCCGCTTACAACGCATTAAAGGACTGGGGCATGCAGATTTCCCTGGCTTCCGTTACCACAAAGCCCTGTGAAGCAACCAGTACAGAGCACTTTGCTGACCGTATCTTTGGTCTGACTCCTTCCGCTTCCTCTACCGCTATTACAGAGGGCAAGGACAATGTATTCCAGATGTGTTTTGCTGACCCCAACCAGGGTCTTGCATCCGCTGATTATATTGCAGATCAGAAGCTCGGCACAAAGGTCGCTGTCATCTACAGAAACGACGATGTATACTCCAGCGGCGTCTATGAGAAATTCAAAACAGAAGCAGATGTAAAGGGTCTGGAAATTGTTTCCGCAACCACCTTTACCGATGCAAGCTCCAATGACTTCTCCGTACAGCTGACCGAAGCAAAGAATGCAGGCGCTGACCTGCTCTTCCTTCCTATCTATTATCAGCCCGCTTCCCTGATCTTAAAGCAGGCAAAGGATATGGGCTATGAACCCACCTTCTTTGGCGTAGACGGTATGGATGGTATCCTGACCCTGGAAGGTTTTGACACCTCTCTGGCAGAAGGCGTTATGCTGCTGACTCCCTTCAACGCTGATGCGACAGATGAAAAGACCCAGAGCTTTGTAACCAAATACAAAGAACTCTACGGCGATGTTCCGAACCAGTTCGCAGCAGATGCTTATGACTGTGTATATGCTTATAAAGCAGCTCTGGAGGCATCCGGTGCTACCGCAGATATGTCTGCAGAGGAGCTTTGCGACAAGCTGATCGAAACTTTCCCGACTCTGACCTATGACGGTCTGACCGGTACAGGCATCACCTGGGATTCCACCGGTGCCGTATCCAAGACTCCTAAGGGTATGGTGATCGAAAACGGCGCTTACGTCGGCATGGAGTAATACTTACCCTTTAATTTTGATTTTATCAATGCGCAAGGGAGCACCGTTTTCGTTTTTGATACGGCGCTCCCTTGCGTCATACAGAGAAATGAGGTAGCTTATGACCTTTTTATCACACCTGATCAACGGCATCAGCCTTGGAAGCGTATACGCGATCATCGCACTGGGATACACAATGGTATACGGTATCGCCAAGATGCTGAACTTTGCCCACGGCGACGTCATCATGGTGGGCGCATATATTTCCTTCTGTACCACCAGTTATCTCGGACTTTCTCCGCTGGTATCTGTCCTTTTTTCCATCATCGTCTGCACGGTTCTCGGCATCGTTGTAGAACGTCTGGCATACAAGCCCCTGCGTCAGGCTCCTTCCCTCGCAGTTCTGATCACTGCCATCGGCGTTTCCTATTTTCTGCAGAACGCCGCCCTGCTGATCTGGGGTTCCAGCCCGAAAACCTTTTCTTCCGTAACCGGAAGCTGGTCCTTAAAGCTTTTTGACGGTCAGCTGGTCGTTTCCGGCGTCACGATCGTTACAATCGTTGCCTGCATCCTGATCATGATCTGTCTGACTCTTTTCACCAACAAGACAAAAATGGGAACGGCAATGCGCGCAGTTTCTGAAGACAAGGCCGCTGCAGGTCTGATGGGTATCAATGTCAATACAACCATTTCCCTGACCTTTGCCATCGGCTCCGGTCTGGCGGCCATCGCAGGTGTATTGCTCTGCTCCGCCTATCCGACCCTGATGCCCACCACCGGCTCCATGCCCGGCATCAAGGCATTTACTGCAGCTGTATTTGGCGGCATCGGCTCCATTCCCGGTGCAATGATCGGCGGTATCCTGCTCGGCATTATTGAGATCTTTTCCAAAGCGTACATTTCCACACAGCTGTCCGATGCGATTGTATTTGCGGTTCTGATCGTGGTCCTGATCGTAAAGCCGGATGGTCTGCTGGGCAAACATGTCAGCGAGAAAGTATGAGGTAGCAGCATGAACAAACTCAAATCTATTCTGTCAGCCAGAAAAGACTGCACAATTTCCTATACGATCGTCATTCTCGCCTTTATCCTGATCCAGACCATGATCGCAACCGGAAACATCACCTCTTCCTTAAAAGGGCAGCTGGTTCCGATCTGCGCCTACATCGTCATGGCGATCTCCTTAAATCTTACCGTCGGCATTTTAGGCGAACTTTCTTTAGGGCATGCCGGCTTTATGTCGGTCGGTGCTTTTACCGGCATCGTGGTTTCCACCTCCCTTGCCGCTGCGATTCCGAACGGACCTCTGCGCCTTGCCATTTCCATGATCGTCGGCGGTCTTTTTGCCGGAATTGCAGGACTCATCGTCGGCATCCCTGTGCTGCGCTTAAAGGGCGACTATCTTGCCATCGTTACCCTTGCATTCGGTGAAATTATCAAGAATATTATCAACGTGCTCTATATCGGTCTGGATGAAAAAGGACTGCATTTCAGCCTTCTGGAACAGCATTTTACCCTTGCAGAGGGCGGTTCCATGATCATCAACGGCCCCATGGGTGTTGGTGGTGTGCAGAAGCTTTCTACTTTTCTTTCCGGTGTTGTCCTGATCCTGATCACGCTGTTTTTAGTCTTAAACCTGATCCACAGCCGTACCGGCCGCGCCATCATGGCTGTCCGCGACAACAAGATCGCAGCAGAGAGCATCGGACTTTCCGTAACCCGTTATAAGCTGCTGGCATTCGTGATCTCCGCCGTTTTTGCAGGTATGGCAGGCACCCTTTATGCCATGAATTTCTCTACCGTCACCGCATCCAAATTCGACTTTAATACCTCGATCCTCATTCTGGTATTCGTCGTACTGGGCGGTCTTGGAAATATCTGGGGCTCGATCATCGCCGCTGCGCTTTTAACCGTGCTTCCTGAGCTTCTGCGTTCCATGAACGACTACCGGATGCTCATCTATGCGATCCTGCTGATCGTTATGATGATCTTCAACAATTCCGGCGCAAAGAAGCGTCTTGCAGAATATTTCAGCGCACAAAAGGAAAAGCGGACTGCGAAAAAGACAGCTGGAAAGGGGGCAAACTGATATGGCAACTCTCGAAGTAACCGGACTCGGTATTTCCTTCGGCGGTCTGCGGGCCGTTGATGATCTTACCATGTCCATCGAAAAAGGCGGCCTGGTGGGCCTGATCGGACCCAACGGTGCCGGCAAAACCACCGTATTCAACATGCTGACCGGTGTTTACCGCCCCACAGACGGCGGCATTCGCTTAAACGGTGAGAATCTGATCGGCAAAAAGCCTTACGAGATCAACCGCATGGGCGTTGCCCGCACCTTCCAGAACATCCGACTGTTCCCGCAGCAGAGTGTTCTGGACAACGTTATGACCGGCTTAAACAATCAGGTGCAGTATTCCCTTGCAGAAAGCCTTTTGCATGTGGGAAGCTACCACAAAAAAGAAAAAGAAATGACCGAGCGTTCCATGGAGATCCTGCGAGTCTTCGGGCTGGAGGATTCTGCTCAGACGCTGGCATCCAATCTGCCCTATGGCAAACAGCGTAAACTGGAAATTGCCCGTGCGCTTGCAACCAAACCGGAGCTTCTGCTTCTGGATGAGCCTGCCGCCGGCATGAACCCCAACGAAACCGGAGAGCTGATGGATACGATCCGTCTGGTGCGCAAGGAGTATCAGGTCACCATCCTTTTGATCGAGCATGACATGAAGCTGGTACAGGGTATCTGTGAATACCTCTATGTCCTGAATTTCGGTCGTCTGCTGGCAGAAGGCACTCCTGATAAGGTTTTAAACGATCCTGCCGTTGTCAAGGCATATCTGGGCGATTAAAGGAGGCTTCTTTCATGGCAATGCTCACTGTAGAAAATATCAACGTATATTACGGCGTGATCCACGCCCTTAAAGACATCTCCTTTCAGGTAAACGAAGGCGAGATCGTCGCACTGATCGGCGCAAACGGTGCCGGCAAAACCACCACCCTGCAGACTGTCAGCGGCATGCTGAGTGCGAAGTCCGGTTCGATCCGATTCCAGGATCAGGAGATTTCCAGAATGCCGGAGCACAAAATCGTGAAGCAGGGGATTTCCCACGTTCCAGAAGGACGCCGGATGTTCTCCAATCTGACGGTTCTGGAAAACCTGAAAATGGGCGCTTACACCAGAAAAGACAAGCAGGAAATCAACAATTCCCTGGAAATGGTTTATGAGCGGTTTCCCCGCTTAAAGGAACGTACCCGCCAGCTGGCAGGAACCCTTTCCGGCGGTGAACAGCAGATGCTTGCAATGGGACGCGCGCTGATGGCAAATCCCCGCATCCTGCTGTTGGACGAGCCTTCCATGGGTCTGTCCCCGCTTCTGGTTTCTGAAATTTTTGATATCATTCAGGAGATCAACAAACAGGGCGTTACCATTCTTTTGGTAGAACAGAACGCAAAAAAAGCGCTTTCCATCGCAAACCGCGCCTATGTCCTCGAAACAGGACGCATCGTAAAGGAAGACGATGCACAGGCTCTTTTACATGATGAAGCGATCAAGAAAGCTTATCTCGGCGAATAAGGGGGAAACGATTATGGCAAACACAGTAATTACCATCGCCCGTCAGTACGGCAGCGGCGGACGTACCGTCGGCAAAATGCTGGCAAAACGTCTGGACATTCCCTGCTACGACAGGGAGATTATTTCGCTCGCTTCTGAAGAAAGCGGCATTCATCCCACTCTGTTCCAGGATGAGAAAAAAAAGCACGGCTCTCTGCGTGCTTTCCTTACCGGCGGCTTCAAGAATGCCTCCCCGCTTTCCCCGGAAAGCGCAGGTTTTACAAAGGATGACAACCTTTTTCGCTATCAGGCAAAAATCATCCGCCAGCTCGCAGAAGAAAGCTCCTGCGTTATCATCGGACGCTGCGCCGACCATATCCTTGCAGATGTTCCCGGCGTTGTCCGCGTCTTTGTCCACGCACCCGAAGATTTTTGTCTGCAGGAGGCAATGAAGGTCAACAGTCTTTCTGTTCCTGACGTTCAGAAGCTCATCGCTCAGACCGACGAATACCGTGCCCACTACTACAAGTATTACACCGGCCAGGAATGGAAAAACGCCCAGAATTACGACCTGTCCCTGGACAGCTCCCGTCTCGGCTTCGATGGCACAGTAGAGGCGATACTTTCCTATATCGAAGTACGCAAAAAGTTCGACAAAACCATGTAATACCCTTGTACAAAACCAAATATACACAACACATGCGACAGCTTACGGCTTCTTCAAAAAAGAATGTGCCTTGGCACATTCTCGCGCCGAGGCGCGGTTGCTTCGGCAACCATCTACCCATGCGCCGAGTGCGCATCCCCGCGGAGTGTTTTATCGTATGGAAACGAAGTTTCCTATACGATAAAAATTCCCGGCAGTCAGGCTCCTTTTTGGAACCGGGCTGCCGGGAATTTTTATCCCAGATAATCCAGCGGATTGACCGCCGCTCCGTCCTTGGTCAGTTTAAAATAAACATTGGAGCCCTCTACAGAATAATATTTCGTCGGCTCCGCCACATGTCCGATTATCGCGCCGGTTTCCACATAGTCTCCCTCTTCCACAGTCACTTCCTGCAGCTGTCCA
>ERZ1026856.421-NODE-421-length-27189-cov-4.986217_pt1 | contig 27189 bp, 23 predicted proteins | sample MGYA00380158_ERZ1026856 | MGnify/ENA primary metagenome ERZ1026856 (study PRJEB33269, sample SAMEA4719794) | human gut metagenome | biome: human-associated habitat; feature: organic feature; material: feces | place: Cameroon | collected 2013-10 ...
AAGCTCCGGGCTATGGCGACAGAAGAAAAGAAATGTTAAAGGATATCGCGATCCTGACTGGCGGTACTGTTATTTCCGAGGAACTGGGTCTTGAATTAAAGGATACCACCATGGATCAGCTTGGCCGTGCGAAATCTGTTAAGGTTCAGAAAGAGAATACCATCATCGTAGATGGCTGCGGCGATAAGAAAGCCATCGCAGACCGTGTGGCTCAGATTAAAGCTCAGATTGAGGAAACCACTTCTGATTTTGACCGTGAGAAACTGCAGGAGAGACTGGCTAAGATGGCTGGCGGCGTAGCCGTTATCCGTGTTGGTGCAGCGACCGAGGCTGAGATGAAGGAAGCTAAGATGCGTATGGAAGATGCCCTGTCCGCAGCAAAGGCAGCTGTTGAGGAAGGTATCATCGCAGGCGGCGGATCTGCATATGTTCACGCAGCAGCAGAAGTTCAGAAGGTAGTAGACGGACTGGAAGGCGACGAGAAGACCGGCGGTCGTATCGTCCTGAAAGCTCTGGAAGCTCCGCTGTTCCACATCGCAGCAAATGCAGGTCTGGAAGGCTCTGTTATCATCAACAAGGTAAAAGAGTCCCCGGTAGGCGTAGGTTACGATGCTTACAATGAGGAATACGTAGATATGGTAGAAGCAGGCATCCTGGATCCGGCAAAGGTAACAAGAAGTGCCCTGCAGAACGCAACCAGCGTTGCATCTACCCTGCTTACAACCGAGTCCGCAGTTGCCAACATCAAAGAGGATGCACCGGCAGGTCCGGCAGCAGGCGCTGGCATGGGCGGCATGATGTAAGTAAGAGAGCCGGAAATGGCGGAAGATGTTACATCAGAGATGCGGCATCGAATGTAGAAAATAAAAGTGGTAATTTATAGAAAGAATCCCTGACAGGCAGCTGCCAGGGGAGAGAAGGACTGCTATGCGAAGGTGTGGCGGTTCTTCTTTTTTGTTCCATAGGAAAATGTGTCTAAGGGTGATTCCATTATTAATACTTATCTGATCTACATTGTTTATAAGATACACTAATCAAATGACGTAAGTAAATTCTATCGTCAACCCCTTTATTCTCCGGTTGACATATTTCAAAAAACTTGCTAAAATCAATTATTAACATCAGACAGTTTTCAATGTCCGGTGTTTAAAATTTACGAAAGTGAGGGTAATATAATGGGTAAGATTATTGGCGATGGCATTACATTTGATGATGTCCTGCTTGTGCCGTCCTATTCTGAGGTTATTCCGAATCAGGTAAACCTGACGACACATCTGACCAAGAAGATTCAGCTGAACATCCCCCTGATGAGTGCCGGCATGGATACGGTTACAGAGCACCGCATGGCGATTGCAATGGCAAGACAGGGTGGAATTGGTATTATTCACAAGAACATGTCGATCGAGGCGCAGGCTGAGGAGGTCGATAAAGTAAAACGTTCTGAGAATGGTGTAATCACTGACCCGTTTTATTTATCCCCAGAGCATACATTAAAGGATGCGGATGAGCTGATGGGCAAGTTCCGGATTTCCGGTGTTCCGATCACAGAGGGAAGAAAACTGGTTGGTATTATCACAAACCGTGACCTCAAGTTCGAGGAAGATTTTTCCAAAAAGATCAAAGAGTGTATGACTTCTGAGCATCTGGTTACCGCTCCGGAGGGCATCACCCTGACGGAGGCAAAGAAGATTCTTGCCAAGGCACGTGTCGAGAAGCTTCCGATCGTGGACAAGGATTTCAACCTCAAGGGTCTTATCACTATCAAGGATATTGAGAAACAGATCAAGTATCCGTTCTCTGCAAAGGATGCACAGGGACGTCTGCTCTGCGGCGCGGCAGTTGGTATCACTGCAAACGTGCTGGAGCGTGTGGAAGCCCTGGTGAAAGCAAAAGTAGACGTAGTTGTTCTCGACTCTGCACATGGACATTCTGAGAATGTTCTTCACTGTGTCAGAATGATCAAGGAAGCATATCCGGATCTGCAGGTAATCGCAGGTAACGTAGCGACCGGAGAGGCAACGAAAGCTCTCATCGAGGCAGGCGTTGACGCAGTCAAGGTTGGTATCGGACCGGGTTCCATCTGTACGACCCGTGTCGTAGCAGGTATCGGTGTTCCGCAGGTATCCGCCGTTATGAACGCGTTCGAGGTAGCCGACAAGTACGGTATCCCGATCATCGCCGATGGTGGTATCCAGTACTCCGGTGATGTCGTAAAGGCAATCGCGGCCGGCGGCAGCACCGTCATGATGGGTTCTGTATTCGCAGGCTGCGACGAGGCACCGGGTGAGTTCGAGCTCTACCAGGGCCGTAAGTATAAGGTATACCGTGGCATGGGTTCTCTCGGCGCGATGAAGCAGAAGAACGGTTCTGCGGATCGTTACTTCCAGGCAAATGCGAAGAAGCTCGTACCAGAGGGTGTCGAGGGTCGTGTCGCATACAAGGGTCGCGTAGAGGATACCATCTTCCAGTTCGTCGGTGGTCTCCGCGCAGGTATGGGCTACTGTGGTGCGAAGGATATCACGACGCTGCAGCACACCAGCCAGTTCGTGAAGATCTCCAGCGCTTCCCTGAAGGAGTCACATCCGCATGATATTCATATCACGAAGGAAGCACCGAACTACTCGGTTGAGAACAATGACTAATTTATAATTAAATGAAAGGTCAGGCTTTTGTGGCCTGGCCTTTTCGCTTTATAACGAAAGAGTGTGTTATGATCGAAGGATTCCTGCGGGTGGCGGTGGCCACGCCGAAAATCAAAGTTGCTGATGTGCGTTTTAATACCGATGCGGTGCTCCGTGAGATCGGAGAGGCGGATCGTCAGGGCGTTTCGCTGCTGGTGTTTCCGGAGCTGGTGCTGACGGCCTATACCTGTGCGGATCTGTTTCACCAGACGATTCTGATCGAGCGGGCAGCGGCGGCGCTCGATGAGGTCGCGGAGGCGACGCGTCGCACGCAGCTCGTGGCGGTGGTCGGTGTGCCGTATATGGTCGACCACAAGCTGTATAACTGTGCGGCGGTGCTGCACGCCGGCCACATCCTCGCGCTGGTGCCGAAGAAGAATCTGCCGAACTACAGCGAGTTCTACGAGCGTCGCTGGTTTACGCCGGGACAGGCGCGTGTCGTGACACTCACGCATCGCTCGGCGGTGACGGGCGAGGAGTATGCGATTCCGTTCGGCATGAACATCCTCGTGGAGGCGCTGGACCGTCCGGATTTCCGTCTCGCGTGTGAGATCTGTGAGGACGTCTGGGTGCTGGATCCGCCATCGACCCGTCATGTGCTCGCCGGTGCGACGGTGATTGCGAACACCTCGGCCTCCGATGAGACGGTCGGCAAGGACAGCTACCGTCGGGAGCTGATCCGCTCGACCAGTGCGCGGCTCGTTTCCGTCTACTGTTATGCCAATGCCGGCGACGGGGAGTCGACCACGGACCTGGTCTTCGGTGGGCAGGATATCATCGCGGAGAACGGCTCCGTCGTGACGGAAGGAAAGCGCTTCGATACCGGTCTCTACATCGCGGATGTCGACCTCCAGCGCATCACGCAGGAGCGTGCCCGCATGACGACCTTCCCGGACATCGATGATACACTCCGTGACGCGTACAGCATCGTGAAGTTCCGCTTCGCGGAGGCGGTAGAGACGACGGGCACTGAAGCGGAGAAGGTTTCTGCTGCGGATGCGCAGCCGGGTAAGAAGTCCTTTGAGGAGGTCTTTGAGGCCTGCCTCGGCCAGCAGGCACCGCTCGGCGCGGCCACCCGCGTGGCGCCGGAGACATTGGCCGGACAGCTCGCGGCGGACGCAGCCGACCTCCGGCGCTATGTCGACCCGAAGCCGTTCGTACCGAGTGACGCCGCGGAGCGCAATGCCCGCTGCGATGAGATATTCACGATCCAGGCGCTCGGCCTTAAGAAGCGACTCGAGCACACCGGCTGCCAGGCGGCCGTGATCGGCATCTCCGGCGGCCTCGACTCGACCCTGGCGCTGCTCGTCATCGCGCGCGCCTTCGACATGCTGGGTCTCCCGCGCGAGAACATCATTTCCGTGACCATGCCGGCGTTCGGCACCACAGACCGCACCTACAATAACGCGGTGACGCTGACGCGCCTTCTGCACGCGACGCTGCGCGAGATCAACATCAAGGCCGCGGTGCTGCAGCATTTCCAGGACATCGGGCACGATCCGGAGGATCACTCTGTGGTTTACGAGAATGCGCAGGCCCGTGAGCGGACGCAGATCCTCATGGACATCGCGAATCAGTCGAACGGCATCGTGATTGGCACCGGCGACCTCAGTGAGCTCGCGCTCGGCTGGGCGACCTACAACGGCGACCATATGTCGATGTACGGGGTCAATGCCGGCGTCCCGAAGACGCTGGTGCGCTACCTCGTGAAGTTCGTCGCCGATACTTCGGAGGACGCGGACCTCGCCCGCTGCCTGAACGACATCTTCGATACCCCGGTGAGCCCGGAGCTGCTGCCGCCGACCGGCGACGGCCAGATCAGCCCGAAGACCTCGTCGGCCCGTATGAGCTTCACGACTTCTTCCTGTACCAGATCCTGCGTTACGGCTTCAGCCCGCGGAAGGTGTACGCGCTCGCGCTCCACGCCTTCTCGGCAGAGAATCAGGCGGAGAAGCATGCGAAGAGTGGCGTGACGGCGAAGAGCAGTGCCGAAGTGGCGTCTGCGTGCGAAGTGACCGCAGCTGCGGCGGAAACATTGGCCGCGGGACAGGCGGAGACCTACGATGCGGCGACGATCCTCAAGTGGCTCCGGAAGTTCTACTGGCGCTTCTTCTCGCAGCAGTTCAAGCGCAGCTGCCTCCCGGACGGCCCGAAGGTAGGCTCGATCGCGGTCTCCCCGCGCGGCGACCTCCGCATGCCGAGCGACGCCGTGGTAGCGATCTGGATCGACGAGCTGAAGGAGCTGGACTAAAGCTTCGATATATGAAATAAAGACTGTGCCATCGTGCAGCCGGATGAAGATCCGGAAGCGCGGTGGCTTTTTATATTTTTGGAAATAAGATATAACGCCAGGTTTGAGCTGTGATCCTTCAATTCGTTTAACGAACGACTTGAAAAATGTGGATAAACGAGCACTATTAATAATGCTAACGTTCGATTATTTTGAGTTTTAGGAGGCAGCGTGGAGCGAATTACATCCACTGGAAATAAACTGATCAGAGAGGTGCGGGATCTCGAGAAGAAGGCGCGGGCGCGTCGCGAGAGCGGGCTCTTCATCGCGGAGGGCGAGCGGCTGTGCAGCGAGATTCCGGCGGCGTACATCGAGCGGATCTTCGTGGCGGACGACTATAACGGCCGCCTGCCGGAGATTGCGGGCGATACGTCACAGCGGGCACCGAAGATTTTTCAGGTGCCGCGCGAGCTGATGGAGCATATGTCTGACACGAAAAACAGTCAGGGCATCCTCGCGGTAGTGCGGCAGAAGACGTACACGGAGCTTCCGGGCGACTTCTTCCTGATCCTCGACACGCTGCAGGATCCGGGCAACATGGGCACGATTTTCCGTACCGCAGAGGCGGCGGGGGTCGATGGCATCCTCATGAACCGCGACTGCGTGGATGTGTACTCGCCGAAGGTGGTGCGTGCGACGATGGGCGCGATGTTCCGGATGCCGTTTATGGTCAGCGATGACCTGCCGGCGGAGATCCAGCGCATGAAATCCGAGGGTGTGCAGGTCTACGCCGCGCATCTCCGGGGCACGAAGAACCACTGGGACTTCGACTATCGTCAGCCGACCGCGTTTATGATCGGCAACGAGGGCAACGGCCTCCAGGATGCGATCGCCGACCTGGCGGACACCTACCTCCGCATCCCGATGATGGGACACACGGAGTCGCTCAATGCAGGCGTCGCTGCGTCGGTGCTGATGTACGAAACGTTACGTCAGCGCATCAGCTGAACTGCATCAGGGAAGCTTAAAGCACAGCCGTTCGGAGCCGTAAAACTTCAACTCCGATGATGAAATAAATATATTTACATTGGCATCGCGACGAGACATAGTGCCTTACCATAAGAAGAAAGGAAGAGGAATCAGATGATTGATTTAACTGGACGCGACTTTTTGAAATTACTTGACTATACACCGGAGGAAATCAATTATCTCCTCGATGTGGCTGCCCGTCTGAAGGCGGAGAAGAAGGCCGGTGCGCAGCCGGGACAGAGCCTGCACAAGACGAGCTTCCCGGGCAAAAACATTGCCCTGATCTTCGAGAAGAACTCGACGAGAACGCGCTGCTCCTTCGAGGTGGCGGCGGCCGACCTCGGCATGGGCTCGACCTACCTCGGACCGACCGGTTCGCAGATCGGCAGCAAGGAGTCGATCGCGGATACCGCACGTGTGCTGAGCCGTATGTACGACGGCATCGAGTACCGCGGCTTCGGCCAGGATCTCGTGGAGGAGCTCGCGAAGTACAGCGATGTGCCGGTCTGGAATGGCCTCACGAACGAGTTCCACCCGACGCAGATGCTCGCCGACATGCTGACGATTCGGGAGCACCGCGGTGACCTGAAGGGCCAGAAGCTGGTGTATATGGGTGACGCCCGTTACAACATGGCGGATTCCTACATGGTCGTATGTGCGAAGCTCGGCATGCATTTCGTGGCCTGCGCACCGAAGGCGTACTGGCCGAACGCAGAGCTGATCGCGACCTGCCAGGCGGTGGCAGCGGAGACCGGCGCAACGCTCAGCTTCACGGAGAGCGTGCCGGAGGCCTGCCAGGATGCAGACGTGATCTGCACCGATGTATGGGTGTCCATGGGTGAGCCGGACGAGGTCTGGGCGCAGCGTATTCACGACCTCCAGCCTTATCAGGTCAATGCTGACGCTTTCCGCTACGCGAAAGACGACGCCATCTTCCTGCACTGCCTGCCGGCCTTCCACGACACAAACACGAAGATCGGTAAGCAGATCTACGAGAAGTATGGCCTCACCGAGATGGAAGTCTCGAACGAGATCTTCGAAGGCCCGCACAGCGTCGTCTTCGATGAAGCAGAGAACCGTATGCACACCATCAAGGCAGTAGTGTATGTTACTATGGGTGGAAAATAAATGGCAAGAATCAATGTAGCAGGGCGGCAGCCGTCCCGCACGCTCGACATGGTGCACATCATCATCGGCATCGTGATCGTGGTGATGGCGGTGATGGCGTTTATCAATCCGACCGAAAATATGGTGCTCTTTCCACTGATCTTTTTCGCGGCTGCGATCCTGAAGATCGTGAGCGGAGCAAATACGATCCTGAACGCGAAGCGGGCACACGAGCACACAAGCCCGCAGGGCACGATCGAACTCGTCGTCGGCATCCTCATCGCCGTACTCGGCGTGGTGTCGGCGGTGAGTGTCTGGCATTAAAATTTCATATAGAGTAACCCGGTTATGACGCGTGTTGTCATCGCCACGGAATGTAGAACAGGAGGGGTAGTATGGCTAGAAAGAAAGCATCTGATGAGAAGACCAGCAAAAAGAAGGTGAACGAAAAGCCGGAAATCAGCAAGGAGGAGCTCGTCAAGAAGATCGAAGCGCTCTGCAAGCAGGCGGAGCAGAACAAGAACACCATCAGCCAGGCCGATATCAATGACGCATTCCGTGATTATGCGATCACCGATGACCAGATGGACAGCATTGACCGCCTCATCGAGAACCGTGGCTTCGACATCGAGCCGCTCGAAGAGGAGCTCGACAGCTTCGAGGACGGTGATCTGCCGGATCTCGACGATGACGATGTCGTCGATGATGTCGTGGGTGAGGATGGTGTCGGTGTCGACGTCGAGGGTGTTGCATCCGATGACGAGGGCCCGAGCGAGGCAGAGTACAAGCAGGTCGAGGAAGAGAATGTCGACCTCGATGCGGTCGATCTCCTCGAGGGTATCGGCACCGAGGATCCGGTGCGTATGTACCTGAAGGAGATCGGTACCGTGCCGCTGCTGTCGGCAGAGGAGGAGTATCGTCTCGCCGTGCGGAAGTCCCAGGGCGATGAGGTCGCGAAACAGCGGCTCATCGAGGCGAACCTGCGTCTCGTGGTGTCCATCGCGAAGCGTTATACCGGTCGTGGCATGAGCTTCCTGGATCTCGTGCAGGAGGGCAACCTCGGTCTCATCAAGGGCGTCGAGAAGTTCGACCCGGAGAAGGGCTTCAAGCTTTCAACCTACGCAACCTGGTGGATCCGTCAGTCCGTAACGCGTGCGCTGGCCGATCAGGCGCGTACCATCCGTGTGCCGGTGCACATGGTCGAGACCATCAACAAGATGTCGAAGATGCAGCGTAAGCTGACCTTGGAGCTCGGCTATGAGCCGTCCGTCAAGGAGCTCGCCGAACATCTCGACATGAGCGAGGAGAAGGTGCAGGAGATCATGCAGATCGCGCGTGAGCCGGCCTCCCTCGAGACCCCGATCGGTGAGGAGGATGACTCGAATCTCGGCGATTTCGTCGCGGATTCGAACGTCGTTTCACCAGAGGGCAATGTTGAGTCCGTGATGCTTCGCGAGCATATCGACACCCTGCTCGGCGATCTGAAGGAGCGTGAGCGTCAGGTCATCGTGCTCCGTTTCGGCCTCGAGGACGGTCATCCGAGAACCCTCGAGGAGGTCGGCAAGGAGTTTAACGTCACCCGTGAGCGTATCCGTCAGATCGAGGCGAAGGCGCTCCGCAAGCTCCGGAACCCGGTCAGATCGAAGAGAATCCGGGATTTCCTTCAGTAATGCTGCTCCATGAGAGGGCCGCGCGGAGCTACTTAACCCGTTTTTCCGAGATAAAGGAATTTATACAGTGAATCAGGAAACCGAAGTGCCGGTGTACATCAAACCGGAACCAAATACGAAGAACTACCAGCGCCTGATGGAGCAGGAGATCAGCCGGTGGCAGGAGAAGCCGGGGCGTCGTCCCCGGCTCCTTCTTCACAGTTGCTGCGCACCGTGCTCCAGTGCGGTGCTGGACGCGCTCTGTGCGGACTTCGACATCACGCTGTTCTACTATAATCCGAACATTTCCACCGAGGCCGAGTTCACGCATCGCGTGGATGAGCTCCGGCGCTTCTGCCACGAAACGGGCATCGATGTGGAGCGGCAGGACAGCGCGGGCCATGTACTAGGTGCCGTAGAGATCGTCGTGCCGCCGTATGATCACCGGGAGTTTCTCGCCATCGCGCGTGGTCACGAGCGGGATCCGGAGCGCGGCGAGCGCTGCCACCTCTGCTACCGCCAGCGCCTCGAGCGCACCGCGGAGTATATGGAAGGCCGGCCGTTTGACTATTTCTGCACGACCCTTACGCTGTCGCCGCTGAAGTCCTCGGAGGTGCTCAATGCCATCGGCGAGGAGATCGGGAAGGCGCATGGACTCTCGTTTCTGCCGTCTGACTTCAAAAAGCGCGGCGGCTACCAGAAGTCGATCGAACTCTCGAAGCAGTATGATCTGTATCGGCAGAACTTCTGCGGATGTGAGTTCAGCCATTAACAGCCATTGATTTTGAGATTTTAAAAACGTATTATGTATATATGAAAAGCAAAGGAAGGGGAGCGATATGGTAACAGGCGAAGTAGATGTTATTAACGAGTCGGGTCTCCATTTAAGACCGGCTGGTGTGCTGACGCAGACATGTATCAAATATAAAAGCAATATCTATCTCTATAACGGAGATCGGAAGATCGTTGCGAAGTCTGTCCTCAACGTGATGGCCGCCGGCGTCAAGCAGGGCGCGCATCTCCGCGTGGAGTGCGACGGACCAGATGAAGAAGAGGCTCTTCAGGCCGTGATCGAAGCCATCGCCACTGGACTCGGCGAAGGCGTCAAGTACAGCAGTAAAGATCGATTATTTTAGCTCAAGTTACGGGCTAAAACTGACAAAAAGACCGCCAGGTGATTTCTTCACCCGGCGGTCTTTTCTATACATTACTTACTGAAATCGATGACTGCCTGAACAGCGTCCTGGATCTCCGGAAGCTCGATGCCTTCGACAGCACCGGCGTCCATGTAGGCGGCGTTCTTCGGATCCATCGGAAGCTTCGCCAGCACCTTGAGGCCGTGCTGTGCTGCGACCTCATCCACATGACTCTCGCCGAAGACATTGACCTTCTCGCCGCAGTGCGGGCAGATGAGGTAGGACATGTTCTCCACGAGACCGATGACCGGCACGCCCATCTTATCCGCCATGTTCACGGCCTTCGTCACGATCATGGACACGAGGTCCTGCGGAGAGGTGACGATGACGATACCGTCGATCGGGAGGGACTGGAAAACGGTCAGCGGAACATCGCCGGTTCCTGGTGGCATATCGACGAACATGTAGTCGACGTCCTTCCACTGAACCTCAGACCAGAACTGCTTGACTGCCTGTGCGATGAGGGAGCCGCGCCAGATGATCGGGTCGGTCTCGTTCTCGAGCAGGAGGTTCGAGGAGATGATTTCGATGCCGTCGGCACTTCTGTCCGGAATCATGAGCTTGCCGTCCGGGGTAACACCGACGCCGTCGTTCGAGAGACCGAAGGCCTTCGGGATGGACGGACCGGTGATATCCGCATCGAGGATCGCGGTTTTGAAGCCGGCCTTGTGGGTACCACAGGCGAGGAGAGAGGTGATGGTGGACTTGCCGACACCGCCCTTACCGGAAACGACGCCGATGACCTTCTTTACGCTGCAGCCGTCGGCCAGCTTCGCGCGGAAATCCTCCGGATTTGCGTGACGGGAAGCACAGTCGGAACCACAGGAACCGCAGTTGCCGTTGCAGCTGGAAGGACTCTGATTTTCTAATTCTGCCATATAAATAAACTCCTTTCGGGATTTTAAAAAGCGTGCCCTGAAAAGATTCTGTAGATATCGCTCCAGTGTCTGTCGGATACAGACTATGATACGTACTGAACTCGAGCCAGGGACGGCTTCATAATACTCAACCTTATAACCATACCACAGAAAAAGGCCCCCGTCCATGTTTGCGGGGGCCTTTGATTGTTCTAAATTTAATCAGTCAAGAACACTCAGGAACGCGTCAAGCGACTTTCCGGTGTTGCCTGCGTTGTAAACATAGCCGACGCTGCGGGATGGCACCGGGAACTGGGTCGGGATCTCGATGAGGCTGCCTTCGTCGAGCTCTTTCTGTACGAGCTCGCGGATCACGCAGCCGATGCCGATGCCGATCTTCGCGAAGTCCACGAGCAGATCCATCGTGGTGACCTCGAGAATCTGTGCCGGCTCGATGCCCATGGTCTTGAAGTAGTCGTCGATGTGCCGACGGGTCATGTTGTTCTGGTCGAGGAGCATGATATTGCCCTCCTGGAACGGATCGCAGTCCTCGCCGTACATCGCCTTCAGATTCTCGAGATACTGCGGGGTCGCGACGAAGGTGTCGTGAATCTGCTTCGGGTGAACGAAGCGGAGCTCCGGACGACGTGTGCGCGGCTCAGCGGTGAGGCCGATGTCGATTTTCTTCTGCTCGAGCAGTGTGAGGGTCTGCGCCGTCGACTGTGTGATGATCGACACGCGGATATTCGGATACTTCTGCATGAAGGTCTGGAGATACGGCAACAGGATGTAGCGGCAGAGTGTCGTCGATACACCGATCTGCAGGTGGCCGATATTGAAATCCTTCATACGCTTGAGCTCGGTCTCTGCGTTGTTGATGTTATCAAACGCATCCTTAATATAGCGGTAGAGTACCGTGCCTTCCTCTGTCAGCGTAACACCGCGGGAATTCCGGTGAAAGAGCTTCGTATCGAGTCCGTCCTCGAGCTTTACGATGGACTTGGAAATGGCCGGCTGTGAAATGTACAGCTTCTTCGCGGCCTTCGAAATGTTGCCGCAGCTCGCAACCTCGTAGAAAATTTTGTAACCTGACAGATTCTGATCCATAATATTTCCCCCCTAAGATGTGGTCACCTGACCGTAAATGAACATCGTGCCATGCGGCTGAGTGAATGCTTCCGATGGCGTTCCTGACGTTTATCCTTTATCTCTTCAACGCTTTAAAGCAAACTAATGAATAAATATCATTTTTAATATAACATATTCTCTCGACATAACACAAGATTATTTGTAACATGTTTTGACATAACCACGGTGCTTTTTCTGTAGAAAATGTCGAAATATCGGCGAAATAACCCGTGATAATAATGATTATCAAAAACATATATTATGATTATATCGAAAGGGATGCTATATTTTACGGAAGTATAAGAAATATGAACGTGTTTCGGCCCCAAAAAGCAGTCGCCGGAGATCCAGATGAATATAAGAAAGAACCTGCGAGGAAGCACGTTAATATGGTTGGTTGAGCCGTACCCTGATGAAGGGGAGGCAGAATGCATATAATCAGGAGTTAAGTATGGGAATGACGATGAGCCAGAAGATTCTGGCGAAGCATGCAGGACTGGAGTCGGTGAGCGCAGGTCAGCTGATCATGGCAGAGCTCGACCTCGTCCATGGTAATGATATTACCTCGCCGGTGGCGATCCGCGAGATGAAGAAGCTGGATCAGAAGGACGTGTTCGATCAGGAGAAGGTTGTGCTGGTTATGGACCACTTCGTTCCGAATAAGGATATCACGAGTGCGAAGTGCACACAGATGTGTCGGAACTTCGCGCATGAGCAGGGCCTCAAGAACTACTTCGATGTCGGACAGATGGGGATCGAGCACGCGCTGATCCCGGAAAAGGGACTGATCGTCGCTGGTGAGCTTTCCGTCGGCGCGGATTCACATACCTGCACCTACGGCGCGCTCGGCGCATTCTCGACCGGTATCGGCTCCACCGATATGGCGGCGGCGATGGCGACCGGCAAGCTCTGGTTTAAGGTGCCGACGGCCATCAAGGTAAACCTCATCGGCAAAAAGCAGAAGTGGGTGTCCGGTAAGGATGTCATCCTGCACCTGATCGGCGAGATCGGCGTGGATGGTGCGCGCTACCAGTCCATCGAGTTCACCGGCCCGGGTGTCGCAGAGCTCAGCATGGATGACCGTTTCACGATCTGCAACATGGCAATCGAGGCGGGCGGAAAGAACGGTATCTTCCCGGTCGACGAGAAGACCGTCGAGTATATGAAGGCGCATTCCCAGAAGCCGTACACCGTCTATGAGGCGGATGCGGATGCGGAGTACACACGTGAGGTGACGATCGATCTCTCGACCCTGAAGCCGACGATTTCCTTCCCGCATCTTCCGGAGAACACCCACGAGCTCGGCAGCTTCGAGGACATTAAGATCGACCAGTCTGTCATCGGTTCCTGCACGAACGGGCGCATTCAGGATATGCGTGAAGCCGCAGAGATCCTGCGTGGCCGCAAGGTGGCACCGGATGTGCGCTGTATCGTCATCCCGGGCACCCAGGACATCTATATGCAGATGCTGAAGGAAGGCCTCGTCATGGACTTCATCGAGGCCGGCGCGGTCGTATCGACCCCGACCTGCGGACCATGCCTCGGCGGTTACATGGGCATCCTCGCACCGCACGAGCGCTGCGTATCGACCACCAACCGTAACTTCGTCGGCCGTATGGGTGACACCACTTCCGAAATCTACCTCGCTTCCCCGGCGGTTGCAGCCGCATCTGCCATCACTGGCAAGATCTCGGGACCAGCGGACTTAGGACTTTAACTCCGGAACGAAAGGAAAATATATATATGAACGCAGAGGGTAAGGTTTTAAAATATGGCGACAATATCGACACGGATGTCATCATCCCGGCTCGATATCTCGCAATTCAGGATAAGCAGGAGCTGGCGAGCCACGCGATGGAGGACATCGACCAGGACTTCCTGAAGAAGCTTAATGCAGGCGACATCGTCGTCGGTGGCAAGAACTTCGGCTGCGGCTCCTCCCGTGAGCACGCACCGCAGGTGCTTCAGACCAGCGGCGTCGGCTGTGTCATCGCCGAGAGCTTCGCGCGCATCTTCTATCGGAACGCGCTGAACATCGGCTTCCCGATCATCGAGGCACCGGAGGCCGCACAGGCCATCGCCGAAGGTGATAAGGTAAAGGTGGACTTCGATACCGGACTCATCACCGACGAAACGACCGGAAAGACCTTCCAGGGACAGCCGTTCCCGGATTTCCTCCAGAAAATGATCGCCGTCGGCGGACTGATGGCCTACGTCAACCAGAACGGCGGAAAGATCTGATTGCAAAATCGAATAAAAAAACGAGGGGCAGTGTCCAGGGCGGACGCTGCTCCTTTTCTGTTCATTGCAGGCATGATGATTCATTTTCTGTGTCAGCATGCCTACAGCGCAGAGATCTGCAAATTTCGACCGCAGGCATGGTAAGCGCTTTAAATCGTCATCATGCCTACGGAAATGTCCAGATTTCAGGGTACACTGTAGGCATGATGTTCCCGATTTATGGACATCATGCCTGCAAAATGGATTGTAATTGCAGGCACGATGATCCATTTCCTGCGTTAGCATGCCTACAGTGCGGTGTCCAGGAAGGACTTCAGGTACGCGGCGGCCTTCGCCACGTCGTCGAAGAGCGCATCCGAATACTGCGCGTAGCGTAGCTTGTCGCGGTACTCGGCCTGCAGCGCCGGCGTGTACACCTCACTGCACTCCGGAAGGAAGCAGCCGGTTACGCGCTGGTAGCAGTTCCGCGCGCAGGCCTTTTTCCGCGCACTGCGGTCCACGAACTCCGCGAGCGACTGGTGGATCACCTGGTCCTCCGCCGGAAGATAGTAGTAGTGCTCGAAATCCGTGAAGAAGAGCTTCCGCTCCCCCTCGAAAAGCTGCACGTAAAGTTCGACCGCACTGCCCTCGGCGTGCAGCGCCCAGAAATCCCCCCGCAGATCCATCGGTCGCGGTAGCGTAAGCGTACTTAAATAATGCAAATGAATGGTGCGTTCATCGCGCTCGTGTGCGCGGAGCTGGAAATCACTGTGCGGCAGGGCACGATAGCGGAGCAGGGGCAGCAGATTCGGGAGGTTCGCGATGTCCTCGGCGTTATGGAGGAGCAGCGTGTCGAGCAGCGCCGGGGCCTTCATTTTCTGCCACTCGAAGTAAACCTCGATGAGCTCGCCGCCGGTGAAGCGGTCCTCGCGGTCAATGCCGAGAAAACGTTCGCAGCTTTTCAGCTTGAGATCCGGGAGGTTCAGGAGGCGCTTGAGCGGTCGGAATTGCTTAAAGAGGTCGAAGCTCTCGATGGCGTCGAAGCTGTACGGCAGCCCATATTGCTCGAGCATGTGGCGGAGGAACGGGATATCGAAACCGTCGCCGTTGTAGGAGATCAGCGTTTTCTTCGTGTGAAGCAGCTCGAAAAACGCCTGCAGCACCGCCGGCTCATCCGCGACATCCTCGCAGAAAAACTGGAGCAGTGTCCACTTTTTATCCGTGTACGTCAGCATGCCGATGAGGTAGAGGCCGGCGCTGCGAGCGGAGAGACCGGTGGTCTCGATGTCAAAAAAGAGGACGTCCTCCGGGGCGCCGATCGTGTATATGTCGGATGGAACAGGCTGTGTCAGAGCTTTCTCGATGCGGATCATATGGACCTTTCTGTTCTTAATTGTTAAAATAATATGCTACAAGTGTAGCGGCTTGAATTTTCAAAATCAATGGTTTTAATTGACGAACAAATGTTTTTAGTATAACATAGAGATACTTATATTTTTGGAGAAGATAACATGATTCACTTTATACATGGTAGTCTGTGCGATGTGGCCGAGGGGCTGGTGGTCGTCGAGGCGGCGGGTGTCGGCTATGGCATCCACGTGCCGGCGACGGTGATCGGCGCGCTGCCACCGATCGGCGAGGACATCAAAATCTATACATACTTTTCACTGACGCAGAACGGCGTGGATCTCTATGGTTTCCTGAGTCAGGAGGACCGGGCGATGTTCACGATGCTGCTGACGGTGAGCGGCATCGGCCCGAAGGGCGCGCTCGGTATCCTCAGTGCGCTGACGCCGGATGATCTTCGGATGGCGATCGTGACCGGCGACAGTAAGACGATTTCGCGTGCGCCGGGCGTCGGTAACAAGACCGCGCAACGCGTGGTGCTCGAGCTCAAGGATAAGCTCGATGCGACTGAAGTCTTCAGCTCGGCGCTGGATCACGGTCATGGCGGTGGGGCAGCGGTGGATGCCGGGGCAGCCACCGGTGTGTATGGTGCGCAGAAGGAAGCTGTGGAAGCCCTCGTGGCCCTCGGCTACTCGAACGTCGAGGCGAGCCGCGCTGTGAAGAAGGTCGAGCTCAGTGAAGGTATGACCGTGGACCAGATCCTGAAGGCGAGCCTGAAGAACCTGAATTTCCTTTGATGATCGTGAGACAGACGATGGCGGTCTGAAGACCATGGATTTTCGTGAGTTATTTGCGTGCCGGATACGGGCACAAATATAGGTGAAATCCGCATGATTGCGCGGAGTGAGGTACAGATTTGGAACGTAGAGTAATCAATACAGATGAGACGGTAGAGGATCGGCAGCTGGAGCCGAAGATTCGTCCGCAGACGCTCGATGACTACATCGGCCAGAGTAAGCTGAAGGAGATGCTGAAGATCTATATTCAGGCGGCGAAGAACCGCGGAGAGTCGCTGGATCACTGCCTGTTTTACGGTCCGCCGGGACTCGGCAAGACGACCATCAGTAACATCATCGCGAACGAGCTCGGGGTCAACATCAAGGTGACCTCGGGACCGGCCATCGAGAAGCCGGGCGAGATCGCCGCGATTCTGAACGGACTTTCCGAGGGCGATGTGCTTTTCGTCGACGAGATCCACCGCCTGAACCGCCAGGTCGAGGAGGTGCTGTACCCGGCGATGGAGGATTTTGCCATCGACATCATGCTTGGAAAGGACTCCACCGCACGCTCGATCCGACTGGATCTTCCGCACTTCACGCTGATCGGCGCGACGACTCGTGCGGGACTGCTGTCCGCACCGCTCCGTGACCGTTTCGGTATCATCACGAAGCTCGAGTTCTATACCACCGAGGAACTGATGCAGATCGTACGGCGCTCCGCGAAGGTGCTGAATGTAGACATTGACGACGCCGGCGCTGAGCGTATCGCACTGCGCTCCCGCGGTACGCCGAGACTCGCGAACCGCCTGCTGAAGCGCGTGCGTGACTTCGCGGATGTCCGCTTCGATGGCCGCATTACGCAGGAGGTCGCCGACATGGCGCTCGACATCCTTGACGTTGATAAGCTCGGGCTCGACCAGAACGACCGGAACTACCTCATGACCATCATCGACAAGTTTTCCGGCGGACCGGTCGGCGTCGAAACTCTGGCGGCCGCCCTCGGTGAGGACAGCGGCACCATCGAGGACGTCTACGAGCCGTACCTCCTCATGAACGGACTCATCAACCGCACCCCGCGTGGCCGCGTCGCCACCGCAAACGCCTACCGGCACTTCGGACTGCCGTATCAGGCCACGATGGAGCTGTGAGGTTTAAGTACCATGAATGCTTCTTGTGGCTTAGATGACAGAATAAATGACAGAATAAATGACAGAATAAATGACAGAATAAATGACAGAATAAATGACACAATAAATGACACAGGAAACGAACGGGGAAATGATGCTGCGCTACTGCGAGCTGAGCAGTGAACGGTAGCTTCGGGGTATGAAAGGAGATCGGCATGAATTTAAAGGAGCAGCAGTATGTGTGCACGCTGGCGCGGTGCCGGAACCTTTCCAGGGCGGCGGAGGCGCTGTTTATCTCGCCGTCGGCGCTCAGTATATATATCAGTAATCTCGAGAAGAATCTCGGTGTGCCGCTGTTTAAGCGTGTGGGAAAGGAGAAATCCTTCGTCCTGACGCCGATTGGGGAGGAGTACGTGCAGCGGGCGGAGAGGATGCTGGAGCTGAAGGCGGAGTTCGATGATCTGCTGGAGAAAGAGCAGCGGAAGAGCGATCCAGTGATTCGTGTCGGCATACAGCAGCGAAGAGCGATTTCGATGGTGCCGGAGGTGCTGGCACGTTTTAAAAAGCGGTATCCGGATGTGGAGCTGGTTTTCCGTGATCTCATCGTCGAGGATCTGAAGCAGATGTTTAAGGAGAATGCGGTTGACTTTATGGTTTCGAACTTCCTGGAAGAGCTTCCGGATACGGTGTATCACGAAATCGCGAAGGAACCGGTGCTGCTGGCGCTTCCGGATACGCATCCGGCGATTCAGTATGCCTATCCTGTGGAGGGGGATGTTTTCCGCCACCTCGATTTTTCCCATCTGGACTGGGAGACGTTTATCGTGCCGCTGCCGAATCAGAGTATGCGTAGAACGGCAGATCGTCTCTTCCGGGAAAATCATATCCACCCGAAACGCCTGATCGAAATCGCTCATTTCGATATCATCATGTCGATGGTGAATCAGGGGATGGGCGTCGGTTTTAATCGTCTCGGGTATCTGCCGGATATGCAGAAATTCGAGCATGTGCGTTATTTCCTGATTAACCAGGAAGTGGAAACCTCCAGCTTTAAGCTCGCTTATCGAAAAGGTCATACGCTGAGTGACTGCGAGCGTGCACTGATCGATATCATAGAAGAAACGGTACGAGAGAAGATACAGTATCATCGGGAAGCCTGATGATCTGCCGCGTGAAAGCAGATTTATGGGAAGCAGAGTGTTCTCTTCAGCGCACTATATGAAGCGTTGCCATGCTGCTGAAGAATACATCGTATAGTTTGGCTATATTGCATTAAGATTTCTTTAAAGAGACGTTTGAAAATACAAAATTGCACATTTTTTCTCCCGTTGGTATAATGTTATACAAAGAAATAACATTATAAAAAGGGGGAATGTTAACTATGGCAACTAAGAAGAAATTTCGTGTGCCGCACAGCTTCATGATCGTGTTTTCAATCATCGTGTGTGCTGTGATTCTGACCTGGATCATCCCGGCGGGTGAGTATGTACGTGTGGAGAATGCAGACGGCATCAAGGTCATCGATCCGACGCAGTTCAGCTATGTCGATCGTACACCGGTGAATCCGTTCCTGATTCCGATGTATATCGTCAATGCATTTGCAAAACGCGTCGACATCATGCTGGTTATCCTGTTTTCGGGTGGTGCTTTCCACATGCTGACGCAGTCCGGTTCACTGCAGGCGGTGATCGCGAAGCTCGCGAAGAAGTTTTCCAACAACCTGTATGTATTCATCCCGATTCTGACGCTGATGTTCGGTCTCATCTGCACGACGCAGGCTGTCAACATGTTCATCGCGTTCGCACCGGTTATGGTTATGCTTGCACTGGCGATCGGCCTTGACTCGATCACGGGCGCAGCCATCATCCTGCTCGGTGGAGCCATCGGATTCTCGACCGGAACATTGAACCCGAATACCACCGTCGTGGCACAGAAGATCGCGGAGCTGCCGCTGTACTCCGGTATCGGCTACCGCTGGGTATGCTTCGCTGTATACTATGTGATCACGAACATCTTCCTCGTGCGCTACGCGCTGAAGGTGCAGAAGGACCCGACGAAGAGCCCGATGTATGAGCTCGACCAGACGAGTGAGTTCCGTGCAGCCGGCGGTCTGGATGATTTCGGAACCATCGACCTCCGCAAGATTTTAAATATCGTTGCGCTCGTGGTTTCACTCGCTGTTGTAATCTATGGCAGCATCAAGCTGGGCTGGGATATGCCGGAGATGGCAGCGATGTTCATCTGGCTCGCCATCGTGGTCGGCATCATTTCCGGCTTTGATACGGATACGATCTGCAAGAACTTCCTCGAGGGCTGCAAGAAGATGATGTCCGCGATGATCATCATCGGCCTCGCACAGTCCATCAGTGCCATCATGAAGGATGGTAAGATCATCGATACCGTCGTACATGCCCTTGCGGGCGGACTCGGCAGTGTGCCGACGCTTATGCAGGCACCGGCGATGCTGATTGCAAACACCATCATCAACGTGTTCCTGACCTCCGGTTCCGGACAGGCGGCTGCGGTTATGCCGATCATGGTTCCGCTTTCCGACCTCATCGGTGTGACGAGACAGACGGCGGTGCTCGCGTTCAACTTCGGTGACGGATTCTGTAACTACATCCTGCCGACCTCGACCGCACTGATGGGTATCATCAGTGCCTGCAACATCCCGTATGATCGCTGGATGCGCTTCATGTGGAAGATGTTTGCCATCTGGCTGGCGGTTGGTACGGTGATGCTGGTGATCGCACAGATCATCCATCTCGGACCGATGTAATCTAATATGTAGAAGAGTGGCGCTGCACCGGTAAACGGGAGGCGCCTTCGTAAATCCGTTCGAAGGATTGAGTGTTTTTGACATTTGCTTTTACACGATGACATGAATGTCATGGAGGAATCAATATGAGTGATAAGAAGACTTTATTTGCTGCGATCGACGCACAGCGGGACACGCTCTGCTCGATGGCGGATCAGATTTTCGATCATCCGGAATATGAGGGAGAAGAGGTATTTGCCAGCGGACTGCTGACCGACTATCTTCGTGCAAACGGTTTCGAGGTCGAGATGGGCGTCGGCGGATTCAAGACGGCGTTTCGTGCGACCTATAAGCACGGCGAGGGCGGCCCGAAGCTCGGCATCCTCTGCGAGTACGATGCACTTCGGAACCTCGGTCATGGCTGTGGCCATCATATGCAGGGGCCGGGCTGTCTCGGTGCCGCGGTGGCGCTGAAGAACATGGACTGTGCGGAGTCGTTCGAGCTCATCGTTTATGGTACACCGGCCGAGGAGAGCTTCGGCAGTAAGGTACAGATGCTGGAGCGCGGCTGCTTTAAGGAGCTGGACGTCGCCTTCATGATGCATGGCGGTCCGAATACCTGCACGGATGTGAAGTGCCTCGCGCAGAAGAGCTTCAATGTAACCTTCCACGGAAAGCGTGCACACGCCGCACTGGCACCGGAGAAGGGCAGAAGCGCTTTCGATGCCATGCTGGTCGCATTCCAGGGCGTCGAGTTCCTGCGTGAGCACGTGCCGGATGATGTGCGTATGCACTACTGCATGACCGAGCTTCCGGGTCCGGCCAATGTCGTGCCGGCGACCGCAAAGGGCGAGTTTTCACTGCGTTCCTTCTCGAAGAAGGAGCTCGAGGACGTCAGTGTCCGCTTCCAGGACATCATCAAGGGCGCAGCGCTGATCGCTGGCGTCGACTACGAGATCGAGGACGGCACCTTCTTCTTCAACAAGATTCCGGTGCTTCGTCTGAATCAGCTTCTGATGGACAATGCTGAGCTCGCGGGTGCTCCGCAGCTTGCGCCGCCACGTGAGAAGACCGGTTCGACCGATTTCGGTAATGTCATGTACGAGATTCCGGGTTCCTGCATTCGTGTGGCATTCGTACCGGAGGGCACCGCTTCCCACTCCCAGGAGTTCGTGGATGCCGGAAAGAGCGACGCAGCGCATAACTGCGTGATCTACGGTGCGAAGAGCATCGCCGGTGCATGCTATGATCTGCTGCATACCGAGGGACTCCTCGATGCGGTCAAGGCAGAGTATGCGGAGAACAAAAAGAAATACCAGTGATTTTCGAGCGAAAATCGTGTATGATAGAGGCTGTGTGATGCACACAGAAGATCTCCGCGGGCAGCAATTCGGAACATGAATCGTGTGTGGAAATCAGACAATAGAAAAGAAATGCAGCTGCATTGATTATAGTTCAGACTATTTTCGTGCAGCCGCATATGGATGAGAGGGCTGACATGAATGTCAGCTCTTTTATTATGCAGAAAACGTGGAAAAGGAGGAAATATAATGAAAACAATCTTAATGAAAAATCAGAAGAAGTGGAGAGAGACCGGGCTCGATATCCTGGGGGATTTCGCGGGTGCGCTGCTGCAGGCCATCGGCGTATGGTGCTTCATCGAGCCGAGCCGGATCGCACCGGGCGGGGTGTCGGGTATCGCACTGATGATCAACCATCTGTTCGGCTTACCGATCGGTGCACTCAGCCTCGCCATCAACATTCCACTGCTGCTGGCGTCCTGGCTGCTGCTGAATCGCGGCATGACACTGAAGACCATCCGCACGGTCATCTTCATGAGTGTGATCCAGGACCTCGTGTCTGCGCTCTGTCCATGGCAGTACGCAGGAGACCGCCTCGTATCCTGTGCCTTCGGCGGCATTTTCGTCGGCGTCGGCCTGGCCGTGATCTTCATGCGGAACTCCACCAGCGGCGGAGGCGATATCCTTGCGAAGCTTCTTCAGAAGCGTTTCCCATATATGCAGACCGGTTATGCCATTATGCTGGTGGATTTCGTGATCGTCGCGGCCTCGGTGATCGTCTTCGGTGAGATCGAAGCCGCACTGTACGGCATCATCTCCATCGTCTGCACTACCCAGTCGATGGATGCCCTCCTCTATGGACTGAACCGCGGCAGTCTGATCACGATCCACTCCGCAAAAAATGAAGAGATCGCACGTGAAATCATGGAAACCATGGACCGCGGCACCACCTTCTATAAGAGCATCGGCGGCTTCAGCGGCAAGGAGTGCCTCACCCTCACCTGCGCCGTCGATCGGAAGCAGTTCCCGATCGTGAAGGAAATCATCGACCGCCATGACCCGCGCGCCTTCGTCATCGTCTCCCCAACGAAGGAAACCTACGGCGAAGGCTTCATCGGCGACCCGCGGAAGCTTTGAGTGCAGAGTTCAGGCAGGAGGGCCCCGGAGGGGGCGGCAACGGAGGTACAGTACTCCGAGATCGGAGAAATCTAAGCCGGGGACCTGCTGCCTGCCATCGCTTGCGGTTGCATCGCGCTTGCGGGCTATGTTATAATAAATGGTCGAAAACATGAAAGCACATTCATGTGATATGAAGGATGATGGCATGTGGAGATAACGAAAGCGCATCTGCGCGATTCGTAATCAAACATGATTTTGAGATGACGCGCATCTGCGCGATGCACGATCGTTCATGATTTTTAGATAGAGGAGTACCGGAGAATGGCAGGAAAGAATTCCGTAGAGGTCGTAATCAATGGCAAGATTTACCAGCTGGCGGGTAGTGAGTCCGAGAGCTATATGCACGAGGTAGCGAGCTACCTGAACCAGAAAATTCTCGATTTTCAGAAGGAGACCGTGGGCTACAACAAGCTTGACGACAGCATCAAGGCACTTCTCCTCGAGGTGAACATCTGTGATGACCTCTTCAAGGAGCGGAAGAGAAGCCGTGACATCCAGCAGGCGCGTGATGATGCGGAGCGCGAGAGCTATGCCGCGAAGCATGACCTCGTGAACATGCAGATGAAGCTCGAGACGACCCTTCGCGAGCTCGAGAACACGCAGAAGAAGCTGGCGGAGCTTGAGGCGAAGCAGGCAGCGCGTGACGCGCGTGACCGTGCGCTCGCCTCCACGAAGAAATAAAAAATTATGAAAATCAAACGAGATAAACGTGTAGAGCTGCTGGCCCCGGCCGGTTCGTTCCAGTCCGTGGTCGCGGCGGTCAATGCCGGTGCCGACGCGGTATACATGGGCGGCCGTCGTTTCGGTGCCCGCGCCTACGCGGATTCAGCACAGGCCGAGGGGGAAGATATGGTGATGGAGGCGATCCATTACTGTCATCTCTTCTCGGTAAAACTATATATGACGGTAAATATACTCTTTAAGGACGACGAACTTAAGGAGCTTTTTTCGTACATAAAACCCTATTACGAAGCGGGCGTCGACGGCCTCATCATGCAGGATCTCGGTGCCGTACGCGTGATCAGATCCATGTTTCCGGACCTCGAGGTACATGCCAGCACGCAGCAGACCATCACCAGCGTGGCCGGTGCCCGGATGGCGCAGCGTTTCGGCATGACCCGTGCCGTCGTGTCCCGTGAGCTCAGTCTTCAGGAGATCCGGAAGATCCACGACGAGAGCGGCATGGAGCTCGAGGTCTTCTGCCACGGCGCGATGTGCTACAGCTACTCCGGTGCCTGCTTCATGTCCTCACTCCTCGGTGGCCGTTCCGGTAACCGCGGACGCTGCGCCGGCACCTGCCGCCTCTGCTACGAAACCGCAGGGCAGAAGGGCTACTACCTCAGCATGAAGGACATGCAGACGATCGAGCTGCTGCCGGAGCTGATCGAAGCCGGTGCCTACAGCTTCAAGATTGAGGGCCGCATGAAGTCCCCGGTGTACACCGCGGGGGTCGTGAGCGTTTACCGGAAGTACCTCGACCTCGCGCTCGACTGCATTGACCGAAAGCAGGAAGCAGCGAAGCGCACCGTGGGAGGGGTGATGAGCGAGGAGAAGCGGAATGCAGAAAGTCCGGCAATGGTGAGTGGACAGAGATCCGGCGCGTCCGGGACCGCAGCGAAGCACGGCAGTGTGCCGGGCTACCACGTGGCGGAGGAGGACCTCCGGACCCTGCGCGAAATCTTCGACCGCGGGGGCACCAGCAGCTACCTGAAGAAGCACAACGGCGCAGACATGATCGCGCTGTTGGAGAAGAAATTCCGCGCGGTGGACCAGACGGTGACGGAGCGCATTCAGGCCGCCTACATCGACCGCAACCGGACGATCACGGTGGATGCCGCGATGGACATGACGGTGGGCGCGCCAGCGGTGCTGACCCTCAGCGATGCGGCCGGTCGCATGGTGACCGCGGTGTCGGAGGACCTCGTGCTCGCAGCCGAGCAGAGGCCAATGCAGGCGACGGAGGTTGAGGCGCGGCTCCGGAAAACAGGTGGCACCGCATTTACATTAGGAGACGTACAGGTATCGGTGCACGGCGATGCGTTCTATCCGGTCGGAAGGCTGAACGAGCTTCGCCGGACCGCACTCGCGATGTATGAAGAGGAGATTTTACGTGGCTCGCAGAGAACATACGCAGCACAATCAGATAGATAAGCGGAAGCACGCTTCGGCGTACGCGGGTCGTAAGGAAAAGCCGACCGAAGCCGGACGGAGAAACGACCATGGGAGAGCGGAGCGTGATGCCGTGCCGAAGCGCGGGGGTCAGACCCCGGAGTGGAAGCGGTCGGCGAAGAATGCTTCGACCGAAGCGGGTTCGACCTCGGCCGCGAAGCGAGGCGGGAACGGTGCTTCCGGCGAGGGCCGTCGCGCAGGCGAACGGGCTCAGACGGAGCGCGCGCCGATGACGTTTACGGCGTCCGGAACGGCGGCGCGCGACTGGGCGCTGCCGGTGGCGGTGTCGGTCGAGACGGAGGCGCAGCTTGCGGAGGTGCTGAAGCACGACGCGGTCGCACTCGTGTACCTCGATGAGGCCTGCTTCACGGATTTCGCAGCGCTGATCCGACGGGTGCATGCCGCCGGAAAGCAGGCGGGGCTTCGCCTCCGCCGCATCGAGCGCGACTTCGACGCGAGCGGGCGGAAGGCGGAAAACAGCGCCGAGCTCCTGAACGCGCTCTGGAAGATGGAGCGCGATGCGCAGAAGAGCGAGGCGCAGTCAGAGAGTGCCGCCGATCGTGGCAGCGTGGCGGCTGCAGAAGCAGTGCCGCAGATGCCTGCATCCGAACAACAGCCGCCGAGCTGTCTTCCGGACGCCCTTCTGGTGCGGAACCTCGATGAGGCAATGCTGCTCGAGGATTTCTTCGCGGCACATCCGGAGCTGAAGGCGCGCATCCGCCGGAACTTCGACTACACGGTGTACGGCTACAATCAGGAAGCAATCCAGGCGCTGGTGTCACTCGGTGCGGATGGGCTCACCTATCCGATCGAGCTTACGTACCACGAGTGCCGAAAGCTTCGGAGCGAGCTGCCGTTCGAGCTGATGATCTACGGGCACCTGCCGATGATGGTGAGTGCGAATTGTATACAGCGGACGAGCGCGCGTTGTGATCACGGCAACCGGATTCTGCAGCTGCGCGACCGCATGGGCAAGGACATGCCGGTGCGCTGCTACTGTACGTACTGCTACAATCAGATTTTCAACGCCGAGTCGCTCGTGCTCTATGATCTGCCGGACGAGGTGCGCGCGCTGCAGCCGCAGTGTCTGCGCTACGATTTCTCGGTGGAACCGGCGGCGGTGGTGCGGCAGGTGCTCGAGGGCGCGGTGCCGCGCAGCATGACGCGCGGACATTTCCGCCACGGGATCGAGTGAAGCAGCCACGCGGCATGATGCCGAAACGGCCGGGTACAGACCGTCCGGTCGCCTGCATTGGCGGAGACCCGGGTACATGTTGATGGATGCTTAGAGGATGAATCATGATCAATCTTTTTATCACGGCGGCGAAGTACATTCAGCTCCTGCTGATCGTGCTTTACACCTACTGCAATTTCCGATATCTGTCCATCCCGGACCAGGAGGACGCGGATCCGCTCTGCGACTGGCAGCTCCGGATCATCCTGCTGGTGCATTTCCTGATGAACTGTATCATCTATCTGAAGACGGCGGACATGAGCGCGGTGTGGTTCTACCTCCTGCAGCTCGCGTTTTTCCTGCTGTACACCTTCGGGGCGCAGCGGATCTACCGGAACATCAACCGGCTGCTGCTGAACAACACGGTGTTTTTCCTCACCTACGGGCTCATCATGCTCGAGCGCCTCGATCCGACGAAGGCGATGAAGCAATTCGTGATCATCGTCGGGGCGGCGGCACTCACGCTCGTCATCCCGTACCTCATCGATAAAATCTGGGACCTCGTGCGCTGGCGCTCTGCCTTCGCCGCCTTCGGCATCCTGCTGCAGGGCGTCGTGCTGATCATCGGCGCGACGAGCTACGGCGCGAAGATGTCGATTTCGATCGGCGGCTTCACCTTCCAGGCGTCGGAGATCGTGAAGATCACGTTCGTGCTGGCGATGGCCGGCATGCTGAGCCGTGCAACGGAATTCAGAGACATTGTCTGCACCTCGCTGGTGGCGGCCGCGCATGTGCTGGTGCTCGTCGCCTGCAAGGACCTCGGCTCCGCGCTGATTTTCTGCCTCGCGTACCTCGTGATGATCTTCATCGCGACGAACCGCAGTCTCTACCTCGTGCTCGGCACGGCGGCGATGGGCGGCGCGTCGGTGTTCAGCTACTGTGCCTTTTCGCACGTGCGGAAGCGGGTGTTTGCGTGGATCAATCCGTGGGCGGACATCGACGACAAGGGCTACCAGATCACGCAGTCGCTCTTCGCGATCGGCACCGGCGGCTTCGCGGGCCTCGGCCTCTACCAGGGGATGCCGAAGCGCATCCCGATCGTCGAAAAGGACTTCATCCTCTCGGCAATTTCCGAGGAGATGGGCGCGATCACCGCGATCTGCATCATCCTCGTGTGCCTCGGCTGCTTCATGCAGATGATGGTCATCGCCACCTACATGGAGGACAGCTTCTACAAGCTCGTGGCGGTCGGCCTCGC
>ERZ1026856.422-NODE-422-length-27163-cov-18.242733_pt1 | contig 27163 bp, 20 predicted proteins | sample MGYA00380158_ERZ1026856 | MGnify/ENA primary metagenome ERZ1026856 (study PRJEB33269, sample SAMEA4719794) | human gut metagenome | biome: human-associated habitat; feature: organic feature; material: feces | place: Cameroon | collected 2013-10 ...
TCTATTACTACTAACCTAAACAATCTATTAACCTTTTGACGATGCAAAGGTAGTATGTTTGCGCAAACAGACAAAGAAAATAAGCAAGAAATATATGAAAAACATATGTTTTATTGATGTAAATCAACGTTTGTGTGCGGACACACAACGATTTTATGCCTTTTTTATGCTTTTTAGAGGGGGAAGTCAAAGAAACGAAGTTCGGCGGCTGAAGGGAAAGCCAATAAAAGGAGTTATTGAAAACACAAACTACTTTTAATTCTATAACTTCTAACTCTTTTATTTCCTCCTATCAAGAAAAATATATAATTTTGCACTCTATATATGAAAATGTACTGATAAAAACAGCTAATAACCAATTTTTAAGTAGCTATGACTGATTGGATAAACAGCCTATTTGCAATTCATTCATCAATACAGGCTGTTGTAGTATTGTCGCTAATAATAACCATAGGCCTTAGTTTAGGCAATGTGAAGATAAAGGGCTTGTCGCTTGGCATTGCCTTCGTATTCTTTATTGGTATTTTGGCAGGTCATATTGGCTTGGCAGTCGACCCAACGGTGGTGGAATATGCCGAGACTTTTGGCTTGGCTCTCTTTGTGTATACTCTTGGTCTGCATGTTGGACCTAACTTCTTTGGTTCGTTGAAACACGAGGGTGTGGCTTTTAATATGTGGAGCCTCGCTTTGGTGGTTGTGGGCACGGTTTTGGCAATGGTGCTAATTCCGCTCACTGGCATCAGCCTGCCCGATATGGTGGGATTGCTTTGTGGTGCCACCACTAATACTCCTGCCCTTGGTGCTGCCACAGAGTCGCTGACTTCGTTGGGACTGTCGAGTGGCAGCGTGGCATTGGCTACTGCCGTTACTTATCCGCTTGGTGTGGTGGGCGTAATCTTTGTGATGATGCTGTTGCGCAAGTTTTGCGTTAAGAGCGACGACCTGAAACCAAAGTCGCAGATTGACGACGACCATACTTATATTGCTGAGTTCGACGTTGTGAACCCAGCTATCGAGGGCAGAACCATTGCCGACATTTCGCAGAATAGCCATTTGCATTTCATCATCTCGCGTATTTGGCGCGGCAAACAGGTTATTGTGCCTATGGCGCAAACCCGATTGCATGCTAACGACAAATTGCTTGTTGTAACCACTCGCGACGATGAGCGAGCTTTGGAATTGCTCTTTGGCGAAGAAGAACAGAAAGACTGGAACAAGGAGCAGATAGACTGGAATGCCATCGACTCGCAGCTTGAGAGTAGGGTGGTGGTGCTTTCGCGCACAGCCTTGAATGGCAAGGTGCTTGGCAGATTGCAGTTGCGAAAGCTATATGGAGTTAATGTGAGCCGAATATTGCGTGGCGACATCAAGCTCCTTGCCACCGACGATTTGCGATTGCAATATGGCGACCGCATAACTGTGGTTGGCGAACACGAGGCTGTGGACAATGTGGAGCGTTTCCTCGGCAATGCCGTTAAAACTCTCGAAGAACCAAACATCGGCAGCATATTCCTCGGCATCATCCTTGGTTTGGCTGTAGGCACTATTCCTATTTCTATTCCAGGCATGCAAATGCCAATACATCTTGGTGTGGCAGGAGGAGCCATACTTATGGGAATATTGGTTGGAGCGCTCGGTCCACGTTTGCGATTGATTTCCTACACCACGCGTTCTGCCTCGTTGATGCTTCGCAAACTTGGCTTGTCGCTCTATTTGGCTTGTTTGGGCATTGTGGCAGGTAGCGACTTCTTCTCTACCGTATTTCGTCCAGAGGGCTTGCTGTGGTTGGGCATTGGTTTGTTGCTCACCATGTTGCCATGTATAATAATAGGTGTGCTGGCTCTGAAAACTAAGAAGTTTGATTTTGCCACCATCTGTGGCATTCTGTGTGGAGCCATGGCAAACCCAATGGCTCTTGGCTATGCTAACGACACTTTGGATGGCGACTGTGCCAGTGTGAGCTATGCTTCTGTCTATCCATTAGGCATGTTTCTCCGAGTGCTCATAGCGCAAGTACTCATAATGTTTGCTATGAGCTAAAAATAAAAAAAGGTAGCTACAAAGCTACCTTTTTCCCACCTATTATATATAGTCCCTTTGTTGGTTTGCCATTTATGCGGCGACCCTGTAGGTCGTAGATGGCGTTAGTGTTGAGGGCGGAAGAGGCTGATGAGGCTGGCGAGTCAGGAGTTATTTCCTCGATGCCTGTTGCCCAAGCGCTGAAATCGAATACTCGGTTTTCCATTCTGTTGAGGGCTAAAACCTCGGTGGATGATAGCGGACGATTATATACTATCACATCATCAAACGCAGCTTCTGCTGAACCCCAGAAAGAACCTTTACCCAAACAAATTTCTGATGCCGAAGATAGAAGGTCTACCATGAGGCTATAGTCGAAACCTGTGGCGGTGCTTATAGTCTTTCCATTCAGCGAACCATTCCACTTTGTGAAGTCCATCTTCTTGCCATCAAGATAAAGGGCTACTGCCGATTTACGCTTGAAAACCAAAGTCACGAGATGCCATTTGCCTACAGTTATGTTGTTTGGAATATTTTCTACCGATGGATGGTTGATATCAAGCCAACAGCTCTCGTTGTCAGCTTTGCCATTGTTGTATCCTACGTATGCGCGTCCTGTCATATACATTCTTGCTGTACCGTCAGTAATACCCAACAACGCATCCCAATCATTCTCTGTAGCACGATTAACCCAAAAAGATATTGTAGCGCCCTCGTCTAAAGCCTGGCCCAACAAGGGATTAGGCATAGAAACATAGCTCTCTTTGCCATTAGCGCCAAACAGCAGTTTCACCACCTTGCCATTGCGCAAAGGTTCATTATCGAGCAACGAGGGTTTCTTATTGCTGCCATTAGCACCCAACGTAGCCTTTTGGCTGTTGTCCTTGGCATTCGTAAGCGCATCATCGTCGAAACCATAAAAAGCCATCATTCCCGATTGCCAATCAGCAGTAGGCATAGAATGTTCGTTTGACAATACTTTTACGGTATAGTCTTTAGTCCAATAATAACCAGGAGTTTCAAGTCGCACCGAGAGGTCTACGTTGGTGTCTTCTACAAGACCTGTAGGATTGTATTTGCCATAAGCAGAAAGGATATCCGGATTGCTACTTGTCCATGTAGTCTTCACCTCGCCAGCCTTCACGTCGATGCCATAGAGGTCGATATCGCGCAGCACATTCTGCTTATTGGTAACAGGCTCTTTCTGATTGTTCAACTGCCAAGCCAAGTCGTATTTAGGAGTCCATTTGTATGCCCACATGTTTACTCCAGTAGTAGGAGCGCAAGCTGTGATAGAAACAGTATGAATGGTTTTGCCATCCATCACCTCTTCGAATATCACACCATTATATTTCATTCCGGCAATGGTTAGCGAGATGTAGCCAGTACCCTCTGTAATGTTCCATTTGCCAGTCTTAGCTCCCGATATGGTGCCGTCGGCATTTAGCTTAATGTCGATAGGAGTCACCTCTTCGTAGTTCTTATAGTCCATGCCATATTTATGTACGAGCAACTTATAAGTCCCCACAATCTCATCGACAGTAAAAGGCTGCTTTGCTGCAATGTCGGCATCAGTAATCTGTTCACCATTATATTCGAAAGGAGCTGCCACAAGCCATCCGTCGCTATTCACAAACACCTGATGAGTGCGCACGCTGTGCCAAACGGTGTTGTTGTTGAATTTTGTGTGATAAATAAGGTAAGTGCGACCGTCGTTGGCAGCAATGATGCTGTTGTGTCCCTGCGCACATTCGCCCACAGTCATGAATCCCCAATGGTTGTAAGCTCCCATCAGCTTTTCGCCACGAGTGTCGCCATTGTAGCCATAGTTCATCACGTATGAATTAAATATTGCGCTCTTACCCTTAGTATCTTTATATGGACCATCAGGCTTTTCAGAACGGAACACTCTCATCTCGTATCCACCATCAGGCGAATAGAAACCATTGCTCACAAAGAGATAATAATATTTGCCAATGTGCTCTATGTATGAGCCTTCGCCCGAAACATAATATCCGCCCGAAATCTTCTTGCCGAAATACGGGTCGCTCGTCACACCATTTGTAGAGCCACCAACAGATGGATAGGTAACATCGTAATTGCGCAAACCTGTTTCTGTATCGAGCTGCAACATCCAGATACCTCCCGACCATGAGCCGTAAGCCATCCATAGTTTGCCATCCTCGTCGTAGAACACACAAGGGTCGATGGTATGTGGCCATCTTTCGCCCCACTTGTTGCCTACATTATATCTTACAGGCAATGACGACTGAGTGCCGAGTACAAGTTCCAGGTCGGTGCCCTTGTATGAATGCTCCGAAGCGTCGAAACCGCAGACCACTACCGGACCCTCATATTGATAAGGACCCGTGATATTGTCGGAAGTGAGCAATATGATACTTGAATGCCATGCGTCGCCATTGATGCTAAGATAGTAGCACCACTTCTTCATCACAGGATTCCACACCACGTCCGGTGCCCACATATTGCCATTGATATCATATTTACTGTCGGTACGTGCCGACCAGTCCATAGCATTAAACTGTGGCAGCGCAACCTCCACTCCGCCTTTCTTTATGGTCTTCACCCTCTGTGTGGTGAAAGCCTCGGCATTGGTGACGTTGGTGTTTGTTCCATTCTGCCATGCAAAGCTTGCCGAAGTCCAATCCTGCATGTTGGTAGAATAAGCGCAACCACGATGCGAGCCAAAGATGTAGTATCTCTTGCTCTTACTGTCGTAGACCACCGATGGATCGTGAACACTCACCGAAGTCTTCACCTTGTCCTTATACAAGTTCTTTGCCTCTGTATAAGTAAGTTCCGTTTGTGCCGTAACAGTTGTCAATGTCAGCATTGACATCAATGTACAAATTAGTTTTTTCATTATTTTTATGTCAGTTTGATTTGCATATAAAAAATTAGGCTTGATTTGTTGGGTACAAAAATACGAAAAAATAACTGAATAATGATATAAAAAGAAAAGAAAAAGATGATGCAGCAAAGCACTATTGCTTTGCTGCATCATCAAGAGTATAAAATAAATCTGAGTAGTTACTTTATCGGGTGAAACAATTTGTTCTTCGTACCTAATGCTTCTATCTCCTCCATAGTATAAAGAGGGCGCCAACGCATGGTACCATTGTTGATTCCTCTGCCTTGTACGTAATATTTGTTCCTATATCCATGCGGAGTAAACTCGCCTGTACCTCCTATATCTCCTATCTTAAAACCATGATGATACAAGCAAGTTGTTATCATGACTTCCGAATGTGCCGAATATCCCTTTTTCATATATTCGTCCAAGAGCGCCAATGCTCTTCGTGAATAACGACATACAGGATTAAACCCTTTCATGCAATCCGCCAAAGCATAGCCACAATTGTTCGACCTGTACCACCAACTCCATTCCTTGTTATCATCGCCAAACCGTTCCACATGGCAGGTCAGAAAATCATAATTCCGCAGATTTTCGTCGCAATCGTCCATCATCGTATTCCATTTTCCTGTGAACACTGCATCATACTCCACAAACCAATAACCGCCATACCCCTTGTTATCCTGATAGAAGCGCAACGGTATGAAATGCGGACTGCCAGGGACAATCGTATTCTCAATAGGCGTATAGCCCAATCCTTGAAAATCCGATGATCTATACACTATCCCTTTCACATCCTTCGGAAACATTACTTCATCATATTCCGCTGCCGTACACACCCATACCACATCATATTTCTCACACTCCAGTTCATCGCGCAGTTTCCTATATCTGCACAACGTATCGTCATTTATGAAATGGGCAATAAACAACACTACATTCTTCATAATTCTGCATATTTTAAGTGAACTAAATGCCCTGTGCTTTTACCATTATCTGTTCCACAGTATGCCTTATCATCTCCTTCATCAGCTGTTGTGGTGTTCCGTCCGACAACATCAGTATTCCAGCTACAACTATCAGTACAAGTGCCACAAGCGTTATGCCATGCAGTGTCACAAACGGCATCTTGCCACCCATAAGGTTCTCAACCTCCGGGCAATGGCTGTGAATATCATTTGTTTTCATATTTCCTACTCCTCAATTATATTTATCTGGTTTTTCACCAATTCGTAATATCTGCCACGTTTTTCTATCAGCGTCTCATGGTTGCCACGCTCCACAATCTCGCCACCATTCATCACCACTATCTGGTCTGCATTGCGTACAGTGCTCAACCTATGTGCGCTTATCACCACAGTGCGTCCCTCATAAAACCGTTGCAGGTTTTCCATAATCTTCGCCTCGTTAGTGGCATCGAGGGAGTTTGTAGCCTCGTCAAGGAACATGTATTCTGGATTCTTGTATATGGCTCTTGCTATCAGAATTCGTTGCCTCTGTCCTTGGCTCACGCCCTTACCTTCCATTCCTATTATTGTTTCATAGCCCAATGGCAACGTCTTCACGAAATCATCTATCCGTGCCATGTGCGCCGCATTTTCCATCCGGTCCTTATCAGCCTCGTCAGAATTCACGGCTATGTTGTTGGCTATGGTATCAGAGAATATAAAGCTGTCCTGCATCACCGAACCTGTCGCAGCCCTCCATACGTGCGGATTTATGTCCGAAAGATCTGTTTCACCCACCTTTATGCAGCCATGCGTAGGCTCATAGAATCCTTGCAGCAGTTTTATCAGTGTTGTCTTTCCACATCCGCTTTCTCCAACTATGGCTGTAACCTTATGTGCCGGTATCTGTAGCGACACATTCTTCAGCGCCAACTCGCTTTCCGAACCATTGTAGCTGAACGACAAGTCCTTAATTTCTATCTCATGCCCAGTGGGCAGCACCGCAAGTTTCTTGTCAATATCTGTCTCCTCATCGTCCTGCGAGTGTATCTCGTTCAGACGTTCAAGACTTATCTTCGCATCCTGAAACGACTGTGCAAAACCAATAAACTCACCTATTGGTGCAGACACCTGCCCGATGATGTATGTGAGCGACATCATCATTCCAAGAGTCATCGAACCCTCCACAACCGATTTTGCGGCTATGTAGTAGATAAATATGTGAGTCGTCTGTGTGAAAAACACCGAGCCAGACTGTTGTATCTGACCTATACGCAGACCTTTCAATCCAATCTTGAAAAGTTTGACTTGTATACGTTCCCATTCCCAGCGTTTCTGCCGCTCGCAGTTGTTGAGCTTAATGTCCTGCATGCCCTGAACCAACTGTATCATCTTGCTCTGCTCCTGTGCCGACTGGTTAAAACGCTTGATGTCCAGTTCCCTGCGATAGCGCATGAAGAAAGAGATCCAGACCACATACAGTGTATTGCCTATAATGAATATCGTCATCACCAGTACATTGTAATATGCAAGGATAGCAAGGAAAACCACAAAGTTGATAAGAGAGAACACTATGCGCATGCTGTTCGAGAGCAGAAAATTCTTTATGCGCCCGTGGTCACCAATGCGCTGCAGTATGTCGCCTGTCATGCGCGAGTCGAAGAACTGCAGCGGCATTGCTGTCAGCTTTATAAGGAAGTCGGCTATAAGCTGGATATCAATGCGCGAGTTCATGTGGAGCATTATCCATGAGCGGATATAATCAATGCTCAATGTGGCAATGAAGAACCCCAATTGCGCCAAAAGTATCAACGTGATGACATTCAAGTTTCGGCCGTTGATGCCCTGGTCTACCATAGCCTGAGAGAGGAACGGCAGCACCATCTGTATCATGCTGCCCACAAGCATGGCCAACAACAATTGTCCGATCATGCTGCGGTAAGGTGTGAAATAGCGGGCAAATGACAGCATGCTTCGGCTGTTCTTCCGGTATTCGTCCTCAACCTTACCGAAGTTCTCGCCAGGTTCGAGCATCAAAGCCACACCTGTACTGTCCTTGCCGGCATTAGGTCCTATCCAGCATCTTAAAAATTCCTCTCTTGTGTATGTCAGGCGTTGCGTAGCGGGGTCTGATATTCGTATCTTGTATTCACCGTTCCTGCATTTCTCTATGCCGTAACACACCAGAAAGTGGTTCTGGTTCCAATGCAATATGCACGGAAACATGCCTTCATCCGCCAACTGCTCAAAGGTAATCTTCATGCCCACGGTGTCAAAACCAATATGCCTTGCTCCCTCGCTTATGCCCAACATGTTGACGCCACAGCGAGAGATATGACAATGCTTCCGCAGCATCTCTGCCGAATAGCGCATACCATAGAACTTGGCAATCATACGGAGAGAGGTTGGACCACAATCTGAGGTGTTATTTTGCCTGTAATGTGGAAATTGTTTAGCCATGGTTAATGTTTTTTGGGATTTTTGTTCCAGTGATATACTAAATGCAACATCACATAATGCGGAATGGAGCGATACCATGTTTCGGTGCGTCCCGTTGCATTGACTTCATACTGTGTCTGTGACAGTTGATGAAGAATGTCGAAGGCTTCGATGCGGGCTATCAGTTTTCCTTTCATGAAAGGTTGGGAGACTGAGGCATTCATAACGAAGTCGTCTGTATTCAGGCCTATGCTTCCATAGCCTCGGCGACTATACATCATCCCATCTGCCGAGAGGGTGGTTTTCATATATGGTATCGTATAACGGGCTGAAAGACCATAATGGAAATCAAAAGCATCAAGTGTAGAGAAACCATACAATCTGCCTTCGCTATGCCGCCATTTTATGTTGCCTATCATACGGATGTTAAACGATTCCTTGTTATATTGTATATAAGCCTTATTTTGTAGGGTCAGTGTGTTCACAGCGTTTACATGACTTTCAGTCTCTCCATCGAGCATGGCATGGTCAATCCAATGGATGTAGTTCCCGTCAAAATTACTCTCCACTGTCCAATATTTATTTTTATCAAAAATGTAAACTACTCCAGCTCTTGCCTTGATATCGTAGGTGCCATGGGTGTTCTCCGGGCGATAAGTGTAGACACCTGTCAATGGATTGAAGCAGACGGACTGAGAAACTTCATTATGAATGTATCCACAACGTGCAAACAAATTGTAATGGAGTTTGGATTTGTGTATGTCACTATATTTTATTTGCAGGTAAGTTACGGATGTATAAGGTTTCAAGTCTGGATTACCAAGACGAACAACAAGAGGGGTTGCGTCGTCACGGAAATTTATTTGGTTTACAAGTGGAGTGTTGTGCTCATAATGACCTATACTTATGATTCCAGAGCGTGCTAAATCTTGTTTCACATAAAAGTTTATATCAATACATGGTTCAAATCTAATGGTGTTGCGTATAGCCAAAGTATCAAAAGTGTTGCGTTGATACCTCAAATCTTCACTCATGAGACTTGTCTTAAGATTAAGACGAAAAAAGTCTACCTGACTTTTCGAATTACCATTCATACCGACAAGCATCCGATGACGGGTAAATTGAAGCCTAACGTCACCTCCATGACTCTGCAACTTGCTTGTGTAAGAATTTTTATAATCCGTAATTGCCTGCAGCATATCCATTTGTGAGGGAAGCATAAGCGTATCGGGATGATATAGCCAGTCATGTATCTTATTCTGAGAGTATGATGGAGTTACTTCGACATACAAATTATTCATATTCTTTGTCAAACTATAGTATATTGGAGTCCGTAGGGTGTACTTGCGATTGGAGTAATCGTTAGAATTGTAAGTTTTTTCAGAATGTTGATTGACAAGATCTTCGACTAAGAAATGCCGAGCATTTTGGTTTTCATCAGACGTATAGTCGAAGTGAATCTTGAAATTAAAATATTGATTCCATTTGCAAATGTTATTTAACTTAGGCTGTATTTTTGCATAAAAATGTGCAGCCCATGTCTTGCCATCGCTGAAACCATTGGTGTGTGTACGTTTTGTAATACTATTCACAAACTGATTTGTCAGTATATGTGAGTTACCGCTATATGATTTATAGTCTAAGGAAACATCACTTTCCAACATTATACTCTGAGGCTTGATGTACTTGAAACAGTTACTAAGTTTCAGTCTGTTTGCCTTTGCCAATGATGTCTCATGTGTTGTTTGTAGAGGATTATCCAAAACGAAAAGTTCGCTATACTTCGTCATCTCACCCTCGCTTCGTGTAGAGGTGAAATCCACATTCAGATTCTCCTGAACACTTTTGTCAGGCGACTGATAGTCCACTTCACCTGCTATGCTGTGGGTTGTTAGTAAAGAGTTAGGCATATTATTGGGTGTCCAATGGCTGGAAACTCCTAAATGCCTATTTTCGTTCACATTATTTGAGTTTGCTAACAACGTATAGCGTGTTCTTGGAGTGAAACCGAGCAGGAATGCACGTCCCAACCAACGTTCTTCCGTGCCACCAGCAACCTCAGCATTGGCAATATATCCTCTTTGGTGCTCAGGTTTCAAATTCACATCCATCACAAACTTTTTCTTTTCAACTTGGGCATTGATTGCGCGATAAAGTTCAGTGTCCTGTTCATATACTTTGATGTGTTTCACCGTATAGTAAGGCAAATTCTCTAACATGATTTTTGAGTTTCCGCGCATAAACGAGCGTGAGCCGAGTTGCAGCTCGTCAATCTTGCGACCATTTACGAATATCTCTCCTACTTCGTTCATAGTCACACCGGGCATCTGACGAATAAGATCGTCGAGCATTGAGCCGTCGGGCAATTTGAAAGCTGTTGCATCATATACGAGCGTGTCACCCCTATGATACATCTTCACTTTTGTTGCCCTCACCACAACCTCTTTTAAATTCACTTGCCTAATCCTACGCAACTCAAGTGGATTGTCCATCATCCAAATACCATCATTGTTCTCATCTATAGAAAGAGTGAGATACCCATCCTCATACCCATCAAGTCGTGCTCGAATCAGATATTCACAGGTCTCTTTCTTTGGACGGAAACAGAATTCTGCTTCACTCACCGTTCCGTCTTTCCTGTGCTTTTCTCGAATGGGAATAGAATCAATGACCACTGTACTGTCAGAAGCAAGAAGCAATGACACTTTTGCTTTTGGAAGCGGATTCTTTAAAAATGCGTCTTGTATGTTTCCAAATACCAGACTTTGTGAAAATGCATTCGATTCAAAGACAGCCAAAAGTAGAAAAATGGTTATTCTTTTAATATATTTATTCATTATATTAAATAACTGTTCATTATTAATTTTACCATCTCTTCAGATGAGAGGAAATGAGTTAGATTCAGATTGATTTTTTTAATCTTTCTCATTATCTTTATTGTTTTTAATGTGATGCACTATTACAGTCGAATAGCTAATTCGTTGCCAATGGTTCGTGCTTGCCATTGTTATCTTGCAAGATATTTTTCTCTATTATATCAATGAATGTCGCCAGTCATACGTGAGTCGAAGAACTGCAACGGCATGGCTGTCAGCTTTATCAGGAAGTTCGCTATCAGCTGGATGTCTATGCGGGAGTTCATGTGGAGCATTATTCACGAGCGGATATATTCAATGCGTCAACAGCATTTCTGTCGAATAGTTCGTGCCATAGAATTTAGCAACCATATGCAGAGAGGTTGGACCACAGTCTGAGGTATTGTGTTGCCTGTAATGAGGAAAACGTTTTAAATGATTCATGTCTGTTTTTTTACTTTCTCTTCGGATTTTTGTTCCAGTGATACGCCAGATGCGCCATGACGTAGTGCGGCAGGGAATGGTGCCATGTCTCTGTGCGGCCTTGTGCGTTCACTATATACCTCACGTTACTCAACTGATGCAGTAGGTCATACCCTTCGATTTGGGTGACAAATCTGCCTTTGAAGAATGACTTGGAAATTGTGGCATTCCAAACTATGTCGTTACTGTTCAACAGGTGATCTTCGTAGCCGCGTCGGGAATATATCTTCAGATTAGTGGACAGCGTTATTTCCCAAGGCAAGCTGTAACAACAGCTCATACCATAGCTGTAGTTCCATGCGCTCACGTCGTATTCGTCATCGTCCTCCCGACTCACCTTGTTCCAAGCGATGTTTCCAATGAAAGCTATGAAGAGCTTGCCTTTCTGATACTCCATGTTTAGGTTTTGTTCCGTGAGACAGTTGTTCACCTTGTTAAGTATGCTGTTGGTGTAACCTTCGAGCATGGCAAGGTCTGCATTTCGTAAGTAGCTGAAGCGGGTGGTAGAGTTGACGAACAGCCTTTTTTGCCTGTCTATCGCCTTCCTGACATTAAGTTGGGTCTGGCTGTTCCAGTTGCCATTGACATTTTCTGGCTTATATGTATAGATTCCCGTCCTGGCATCGTAGGCAACACTTTCGGCAATGAGTCGGTTCATGACGTTTACGCTTTGCATTAAGGATATATTTTGCGAATAATCGTTCAAACTCCTTGTTATGCTAAACCTTATGGCATGTTTGTCTGAGGGTTTCAGGCTTGGGTTACCGAGTTCCTTTCTTAGCGGGTCTGAAGTGTCGCTATACCCTATTGTCTTAATGATGTCGGGAACATCGCGTCTCAATGTATAGTTCGCAGTCCATGACCACTTCCCTTTGGTTCTGTTGAATTGCAGATTAGGCTCTATCAAGATATAGTTCCTACTTATATCCGCGTCTATCTCTCCACGTTGGTAGCATTCCCGTTCATTAAGGTGTGAGATTTTCACCTCCAGTGATACTATCATTTGATCCAAGCCCTGCCCTTTGAGATATGCCATATAGGGTATTGCCTCATGCTTACGGGCGTAATGACGGCTGGCATAGCTGTTGGCAAAGTCCTGCTGCCTCTTGAAATCAGTGACCGAGGGGAGCTCATTGATATCCCAACTTGCCTTAAAGAGATTGCTCTGCGTAGAATTATAACTCTGCTGGTAATGATAGCTTGAGCCGAAATGGAATCCTGATAGCAGATGGAAACGATAGGCTCCGCCAATGGCATAGCGGTATCTGCGCTCATTATGCTCCCTGTATTGGTCGCGTCCATCCTGCCGTATCGGTGACTGGTAGAAGCTCAGCCTGTAGAGATTGGTGTTGTTATGGTTAATGTTGCCCACTGAGCCGTCAAAATCCAAGGCATAGTCATCACCCCACTTTGTGTATTTTTGCCAGTTCGCTTTTTGACCCAACGCCCATTCCGTACCGTTCATTTCCATTTGGTTGCTCATGCTGTTGGTCGCTATTCTACTTATAGCCGAAGACGTGCTTGCCTGCAGTAATGAGTCCAGGATGACGGTCGTAGTGCCAAATGATGAAGGCGATGCTGTAAACTGGGCTGAGCGCCGCATGGCAGTTCCGTCGTTTCTGTGTTGGTTCCATTCAGAATTTAGAGTCAAGGCTCCTATCTTAAACTTATTTTTTAAGTCTATCTGTTTGTTGCGTCCTGTCGTGAAGTCATGCTTCCTGCCAAACGCCGTGCCTGAGGCAAGATAACTTTCCGTGGCACTGCGCATTTCGTCTTCGCTTTTATCCCATCTGACAGTTCCCTCGGCATGTTCGTTGAACCTGCCGTCCTTGTCAACCACCTCCACGTCTATGCCAAGGCGTCTGGTGGTAAGCTCGCCTGTCTGGGTGGTAGCCGTCCAGTTGCCATCATTGCTTGGCTTGTTTGTTTGGTTTACATTGTTTGCGTTGCCGAAAATGCACAAGCGGGAGTTGTTGGTGAAGCGGAGGTTGAAGGTGCGTGCCAGCCAGCGGTTGCTTGTTCCGCCGGCAAGCTCGGTATTGCCAACCAGACCTGTCTGATAGTCACGCTTCAGCGTCACATCCATCACAAAGTCTTTATGCAGGGTGCTGGCATATTTTTCCTCGTCCTCTTTCTCGTAGAATTGCAGCTTCTGAACTACATAATAGGGCAGGTTGTCGAGCATGACGCTGTTGTCACCTCTGAAGAATTCCTTTCCGTTTAGCAACAGGTAGTCCACCCGCCTGCCGTTCATCAGAATTTCCCCACCTGACTTCAGCTCGCAGCCTGGAATGCTGCCAACGAGCCCGCTGAGCATGGAGCCTTCCGGAATGTTGAAAGCATTAGCATTCACCTCTATGGTATCCCCCTTGTAGGCTATCTTCACTATTGATGCCGTTACAACGACCTCGTCGAGAACGAATCGTCTTTTCATCAGCAGGGGGGAAAGCTCCAAATACCTGTTACGATGCAGATTCTTCAACTCTACATTCATCTCCCCGGTTTCGTAGTCAGGATGTTCCACCCTTACAACGTATTTGCGTGGAGTCCGTTCCAGTTCCCTATCCCAATAGCCGTTACTCCCTCTTGTTCTCATAGTGTCTATAACCGTGAGTGTTTCATCCAATAGAGTTACCTTGGCGTTTGGGATTCCTACCTTTGTAAAACTGTCCTTCACATACTGATACAACGAGATGGTCTTAACCGTCTGGGCATCAGCAAATGTGGCTTTGAAGCCGAATAGCATAATGACGATACAGGCGAAACGTAACATATAGGTCTGATTAATAAAGTTGTTCGTTTATATGAATTTTAAGTCTGGTCTATTTGAAAATAGACCAGACATACTTTTTAGAGCAGTGAATCATGCGTAATTTCCATCGGAACTGTGGCATGTACAGGTACTAAGAGCTGAACTCCAACCACAGTATGGGCTTCCCGGACTAGTACAGTATCCACTACAAGTTTTTTTGTTTCTGTCATCAGTACTACAAAAATGCGAGTCGGTACGCCCACAAATAGCCTTCATTTCTACGTTTCCTATAGGCTTTATACCATTATGAATAACAAATCTTTTTAACTTTTTCATTTTCTGACATGTTATGTAAAACTATGCACTGCCTTTTCAGCAGATAGCTACTCCGCTCCCAATGGCAGGTCTGAAAATCATAGTCGACAATATTGTCATCGCAATCATTCATCAACGTAAGCCAATTTCCAGTAAACTCCACATCATACTCTAGAAACCAATAATGATGGTACTCAGGATTGTCAAGAAAGAAACGCAAAACTGGGAAATGGCAACTTCCTGGTAGCAAAGTCTCCTCTATCGGTTCATATCCCAACTCATTTATGCTTTCACTATTCGTCGTGAAACATACAATGTCATCAGGAATATCATATTCATATTCTTCTTCCATATTAAGAAGAAGTACAACATCGTAATCACTATTATGCAAATCATTATACAACCGTCTATACTTTTGCAAGACGAAATTGTTGATAATGTGCGTAGAAAGAAGAGTGAGACCTATTCTTGTCATACTAGAATAGGTCTCTCATTTAATTAGCTAAGCCTAAAAGACCTCTGGCTTAGGAGTGTTTGTTTCTATCCACGGACGATTCCTGTTGAATCAAATCTCTCTCTCTTTGTAAACACTCGAATGATATAGAATGGAGGTTGGTCTTTGAAAGCATCAAAGTCCGTACTATGAAGCAATACACATTTTGAGATGTAATCTGCATCCAGTTTATACGACTGTGCGTCTGTCATGATAAAATAGCTTTCTATCATGAACATAACAGGTCCTGTGACATCTGGATATCTACTTTTTTGAATTTCCTGCAAGGTCGTATAATTAATTTTTTTCTCACAAGTTATATTTGTTTTACCATAATACGTAACACCATTTATAACAAGAGGTTTGTCAAGTGGTACACCTTTTTTTATATCGGTAACGCCACTGTCTTTTCCAGCGTTAAAACCAATATAGTCTTTTACAAAGACATCGTTAATAAAAACAGCACTCTTTGGCTTATTGAACCAAATATCATCCACCCAACCTTGAGCAAACGACATTGTATGGCACAATGCCAACAAGATAATAGAAATAATTGTCCTCATAAATAATTTGATTAATTCAATTTTTAAGTATTACAATCTATACCCCATCATATTCAAATTGTTAGCGAACCCTTACAGTTCTATCCCTTTTAGTAAGTACTCGAATGATGGAAAATGAAGGATAGTCTTTGAATGCATCAAAGTCCTTGCTATTAAGCAATTCGGTTCTAGCAATGTAATCTGCATCCAGTTTATACGACTGTGCGTCTGTCATGATAAAATAGCTTTCTATCATGAACATAACAGGTCCTGTGACATCTGGATATCTACTTTTTTGAATTTCCTGCAAGGTCGTATAATTAATTTTTTTCTCACAAGTTATATTTGTTTTACCATAATACGTAACACCATTTATAACAAGAGGTTTGTCAAGTGGTACACCTTTTTTTATATCGGTAACGCCACTGTCTTTTCCAGCGTTAAAACCAATATAGTCTTTTACAAAGACATCGTTAATAAAAACAGCACTCTTTGGCTTATTGAACCAAATATCATCCACCCAACCTTGAGCAAACGACATTGTATGGCACAATGCCAACAAGATAATAGAAATAATTTTTCTCATAAATAACTAAATTTGATTAATTCTATTTTTGATTATTGCAATCTATAGCACCATAAATTCCTGCTTCTACTGTGGTTACTGTAATTGCTAAAAGGCAACATAAGAATAAAGTTAGTAATTTCTTCATTTTGTTATTGTTTGGTTTGTGCTGCAAAGATATAAAAAAGTAGATAAAATCTGAGTTTTTTATGGCTATAAAAAATACACATTTTTACACATTGGTAAATTTCTACGTGTTTATAGATATTTATGAGCACTTTGACAGTATATTGTAAGGCACATTGTGATAACAAACATACTTACTTTTAGTTATTAAAAGCGGTAGCCTATAGAAACATATAAGCCATGATAGTTGTTTAAGCCTTTGGCTTTACCTCGACATTCACCGTGACCAACTTCCGTTTCTTGCTTGCGTTTTAAAAATAAACCAAGATAAACACCATAAGTAAGTGAAGAGTGAAGAACGAAGAGTGAAGAAACGAAGTTCAGCGGCCGAAGGGAAAGCCCATCAAAATGCCTCAAGCAATTATACGGTAGTGTAAACTGAACTCCAATTATACTATTGGATTCTTCGTTCTTCACTCTTCACTTATCAATGGTTTATTGCCTGTCATTTTCTTCAGATGCATGAGTGCATCAGCCATCTGTGGTTTGTCCAGACTGTCGAGAGTCACACTCTCGTAAAGGCTGGGCAAGTCACGGATGGCAAGCTCTGCTGAAGAAAATGTCAGGGGTTTATTTTGGTTTATTTAAAAAATCTTCCAGGCTATAATTCCCTATGTTTGTCGGATGATCCATTGTAATTGGTAAGGTTTGGGGATAACAGAATGCTCCTTCGGTCGCTTTGTCAAACGACTGGAGGAGCTTTTCGGGGCTAAATATTAGTTTAGCCATGAGCAATCAACCTAAATAAATCTGAATAGTTGCTCTCAATGTCAAGATGTCAGAAAATAGTTAAACTTTATTTTTTACATTGCTTTAGATAGTTAGCAACATCATACTTTATATTTTCGACTTTAGTATTTATAACTTTGGGGTTAAATAAAGTTATTTTGTTCGCCATATCTATAGCCTTATAGGTATTATTTAAATCTCTATATACGCAAAATTCTCTATATAAAGGCACTATTCTACTTGGAATCATATTATGAGCCAACTTATACCAATATAAACTTTCTTCATAGTTATCTAGTTTCTCACAAATACTTCCAATATAGAGACATACTTCATAATCATTAAAAACGTCAAAACACTTTTTTGCCATTTCGTAGGCTTTTTCATAGTTACCAATTCTGTACAAAACGGCAGAGTAATTGAATAGGAAATATGGTGATTTGTTTTTTTCTAAATATAAAGTCTTATATTCTTTCAAATCCTTTGTACTTACAGCAAAAAATGTTTTTTGCGCTAAATGCCACCATTTATAATCAGAGTGTATTTCTTTTATTGTACAAATCAATATTATGAAAGAAAATATAGACGAAATTATACATATAGGTAATCTTAACTTCTTAGTCAGTTTTATTGTTGGAACTATAGAGTATGCAATAACTATCCAAGTAAAAGGAAAGTGTAATGAGTACGAGAACATAGAGTATATCAAAACAACCACAAAACATGTAGTAGCTTCACCATCATCTTGTAGTTTTCTTAATTTACAATATATCACGGAAATGACAACGCAAAGACAGCATAATCCAAACACACCCCGATCTACACCAACTTGCAAAAATTCACACATTGGATGGTGAATATTATCTACCAAATTAGCATATGGTGTATTCTTATTGTTTGAAAGATAATCAGCTTGGAAAGACATATATTTTTTTTCAAATCCTTTGTATCCCCACCCTGTTAAAGGATATTTATTTATCATTTCTACAGTTCTCTCATAAATAAAAAATCTACCTTTAGAAGAGTCTGTCTTCATAAGAAATGTTACAGCAAAAAAGGAAATCAACGATAATAAATATGTCGCAATGCATTTAGCCCTTATAAAAAAAAGTGCGGTAACTATTATGCAAATTATGCCTAAGCGAGATTTTATAAGAAGTAATACTATTAATGTTATAGCCTTAAATACAAAAAATGCCTTTTGACTATTTTTATCGTAGCTAAAAACCTTTCTCATTCCTACAGGTATTGATACTGCAAGACATGCTGCAAGCCCTGATTTGTTATCAAATGAGCCTGCGCAAAAAATATTTTCTTTTGGTATGATATATAGAGTTTGCAATAAGAATAGGACAGATTGTAAGAAACAAGCCATGACAATCCAATAGCTAATCGATTTCAGAAAATCATGTTGCAAAACACGAATCTTCATCAAATAGGCTATAGAGATATCAATTAACAATACGCAAAGACCTATTATAAATATATACCATCTTGGCATATTACTGTCACTAATACACAAATTGATTTTTAAAAATATAGATCCAAAGATTGTCAATATACAGATTATAGATGTCAAAAATCTCACAACTCTGAATTTAATCATTTCGCATAATGAATAAACTTACCATTTTTTGTTATGCCCTCAATTTTGATGTAAACATCTCCCCTATTATAAGAGCCTTTATTCACTAATAGATGAGCCACACCAGTCTTGTCGGTTGTAAGATTTGGAATCCATAACAACGTTTTTTGTTGGTCTTCTTTTTGAGAGATATGGCTCATAGAATTGTTTGGCGAATAAAACTCGATGGGTTCACTGTAACCATTGAATTCTATTTTGTTACCAACAAACTTTGTACTATTAGAATAAAGAGTGCTGTCTGATACAAAATTAAGAATTGCCACAGGAGATTTTCCTGCAGAAGCCATTTCGATTTCATTATGCTTAGCATTATCTATGCATAAATTTCGGCTTGGAATAGAGTTGGAATAAACATCTATTCTTTTGAAAGCCATGTCTGCAGGGAACATCTGTTTTTTTGAATATATTGACCCTTCTGGCATATTGAATGAAGAAATAGGCTTACCATTGACCATACACTCTATATTACCATTTATGCCAAGTTTTGGTAGAAAATCGAGAATATTTGGATTTATGAGGTTTATATGTCTGTTTACCTGTAATGTATGCATACTGAAATTAACGACTCTTCCTTTTTCACATGATATATAAGCCATAAGGCTATTAATGTCAATACTGAAATCAGGAGTTCCATCAACTAAAGGTGACAATTTCTTTTGTGATATGTTCGCTTTATTATTACATTGTAGCATATTCGTTTCATAAAAGTCATAGCGACGAGGCCATGGTGCAATTGGCATATTAAGCTGTAACACATGCGTATCCTCCAGGAATTTGCCATTCGTTTCTTTCTCTGATAAGAGATGCCCTGCTATTCCTGTTGTACTTGCTGAACTTGACGACATGCTTTGTCTGTTCATCATCAAATAAGCCATTCCCTTACCATAGAATTGTGGCATATGGAATGAAAAATAATCTGAAGAACTAATACCATTTTCGGCAGTCATGAAATCTCCATTGGCATGCAGATCCATTCGTAACCAAAACTTCTTTTTGGGATTATTCCATTGTTTCCAATATTTGCTTTCACCATATCCTTCACCTAAGTCTGTTTGTTGTTCTGTGTATCCATCACCTGTATAGTTGGAGCTATAGATAATGTCAGAGTTATATTTAGCATCTAATATTCTTCCTACTATTAACAATCCTTTTTCTATAGGATATTTTGGCGTTGATACTATTGGTTTTGCCAATTGCGTATAGTCATAGCGAGTCCAGCCTTGTACCATCATCAACACATCAAGTGCTTTCTTGCTCAGCGAATCATTACTATTAAAATAGAATTGTGGATTATTCACGTATCCTCTCACCTCTGAAGAGAGTAGCATATACGACAATACGTCTACGTAGTTGCATTGCATTCCTTTCTCTTTCTCACAAACAGATACAGAAAAATTCTCATCGCCCAAAGCTATTCCCGTATACTTATCTGTAAGCTTTATAGCTACATCCATCATTCCATATCCACTGTCTACTTTTTCCACAGGTTGCATCACTACATCAACATTACTCTCCATATCGTGCTTGTTGACAAAGACTTCACGCTGTGCCAATATAGCTCCATTTTGATTATAAAGAGTTACAACATTGACTCCTGTTGCTAAAGAGTCTTTACATACAGAAAGTATTTCTTTCATACTATTTTGCATGTCAAGGACTTTAAATACGTTCATTTTTCCACGGCAGCATACTGAAAGAGCTAAAGGCTGACCTAAAGTATGAGAATTTCTTGCAATACAAATATCCATCTGTTTACCTTCGTCAACTTTCAAAGAATAGCCCTCTGCTAAAGGTTTTGGCAAAGAAAAACTTTTTTTTCTCACTTCTTCATCAAGTACCAAGGTTAATCTGCCAGAGGTTTCTTCACCAAGCACGTTGAATACCCCTTTTCCATCATGAGTAGTATGCACCTCTCTAAGTTTGGTCTTTCCGTCTGTCAACCACCCTTTTATATCTACATTTCTTCCATAATTATCTTTTGCTTCAAACGCAACTCTTGTTGGCAGTCCCTTGATAATATGTCCACCCTCTGGATAAAATCTTATATCAAGTTTCTCTTTGTCAGAATTTTCAAAGGAGTTGTCTATACATATTTGCGATTTGTCATTGCCATATATAGGAATTACTCTCGAAAATATACCCCAACACTCTTTAGAAATAGTAGAATTAGGCTGTGACACATCTATGGTTTGCTCTGTCGCATCTACATTTGTATAGTTAAGCATCCACGCTGTGTATGCTCTGATTTCATATAGACCAGAAGAAATATTCTCTGCCAATTGAAAAGCTCCATTCGCACGGCCATCAACTATTTTTAGTTTTTGTCTATCAACAATCCATCCAGAGGGAGCTAACAGTTCGACATAGAGCACAGAGCTAAGATTTGTAGCAGAACCATTCGGATCTGAAACAATATCAGCACTAAAATACACTCCTTCTCCCGATGTGTAACGAGTGTTATTGAAACTTAGATAAACACGTTCTTGAGATTGAACACTTAGATTATGAAAAATTCTCTGTCTAAGTGTTGTTAGACTTGTTGCATTAACCGCATTCCACAATAATGATAGAAACATAACGGTTAGCATACAAATTAATTTAGTTCTACTCTTTGTCATAGTTAATGCCATATTATGTCGTTATTTTCTATAGTAAAAATTCTCTCTTCCCTACCCTTCGATAGGTCATGAAGAATATAAAGCGCATTGGATGGCACATTGTCAAACTCAATAGAATATCCAGTTGCAATTTTTGTACCTAATGACACGTATTTACACTTGTCATAGTAGTCTAACCTATAAAAATGTCCTGGTACAACATTATTATCATCATTGCGTGGCAGATAAACAATTCTATCAACTTTTACCGGTTTGCCCATATCTACAGCAATCCAATTTTCGTCAGCGTTCTTTCCTTCATAAAATGTTAGTTCATCATTATCAAAGGCATATTTAGTCTCATAGCCTACTTCTGCAAGATTGTCATTAAATAATGTAATTGGGCTAATAGTTCTATTTTTTTCTTTAAATTTAATTTCTGCTATATTACAATGACCTTTCTTTGGTGAAACGTATCTCCAAAAACGATATTTACCATTTGAGTTTATTGTCAAAGAGTCGTAATGCATCTCTGGGTTCCTTGTTATAGTAGCGCATTTTATAGCTTTTTTAAAATCAGGAGTATTTGCACATTCAAAATACCCACCAACGATTCTTTGACTATAATAAAGTGAGGATCCAAATTTTGGATATTTTCGAGACATAATTAGTTTTATTACTTTTGTTGTATCTGGGATGAGGAACTTCTTCTCTCCATTTTTTAATATTTCTATGGGATAGTCTGCCTGTAGACTTCCTCTTAATGACCATAATGTAGGCAAATACACTATACCCCGTCCCAAATTATCAAATGAAACTTGATTATCAATAATTTTAGAGTATGCAATAGGTATCCATTCTTTGTTATTAAACAGAGAAAGATACATAACTTTTCTTTTTAGATTTGGCCAACACAAAGTGTCATAGTTTATGGTTAATGTTTCACCCTTTAAATACTCACTTGATACATCTTTTATAAAGTGTGTATTAAAAATAGAAGGAATAGGTTCAGAACTCTCACCAATTATGTTTGGTAAACTATTAGGTTGTACAGCAAAAGTTTTTCTATATACTTTTGCTATTATGTTACCAGCTTTACATGGATATCCAGGGTTACTTTCTCCACCCATAAAAGGTATATTTTTTCCAGTATTATCCAATAGGGTATTCCAGTAATGTCCACTTGATCTATATGGCCATTGTGGAGTGAAATCTACACCTACAGGTATACCACATGCTCTCATTATATAAGCTGTTAGTTCTGCATAATCTGTACATTCACCCATTCGTAAGTTACAAAGTACAGAAACTGGTAAATCTACTGAACCGTAATGATATATTGAATTAATATGAAAGCCCAATTTCTTTATTTGGTCATTGATATATAAAGCTGCCCAGTAAGAAGAGAATTTCTTGTCGTCTTCCTTCTTCATCCAATCAATCTTGCTTGCATACTCTTCGTGCAGCTGATCACGCCAACTTTCAAGATTTTCGTTACCAATCTTATATGGAAGAATATACTCACAAAAATCTTGAAGGGATAAATGCTTACAATAATCAGATTTTTTCCAAGTAACAAATGCTTTTTCTATATTATCAATAATATATTTTGCTGTTATTACATTCATATCTGAAATATAAGATGATTCCATTTGGGGTAAAGTATTGTACAATTCCTCATAATGTTGACAGCACATTGGATAAGTGTAAGTTTTATTTATAAACTTAAGTTTATTATAATAAGAACTTAACTTTTGGTCATACTTTGAAGTATGATATGGTATATTGTTTAGTAGATATTCAACTGCAATTTTCTTTTCAAAATTTGCATTTTTGTAATAAGTATTAACACTGTCAACCACACTTTTCCAGTTAGACGAGATATTTTGTGCAAATACTATGTTTTCACATATCATGGAAAAGCCAAAGACGAAACAAATTGTAAAACTTCTTAGAGTTATCATAAGTGCTTTCTTTTTATCTATATCTTGAACTATTTTTTTGCAAATATGTTGTATTTCTGTCCAATATCAATATTCCGTTAAAAGGGATTTGTATTTAAATAGATTTATACTGCATTATATTATATTGAGCCCACTTTAAAAAGTACCTTCAAAACAAATAGTTTTTCAAAATGTTTGCAGTTTAAAACTAAAAAGTATAGAAAGAACCTATTAGTCTGATATTTAAAGTAAAGCCTAATTAAGGCTCAGTTTTGCACTATCAACTTTCAAATTGATAGTGCTCTGACTTTTTAAAGTGGACTCTGAAATTTATTTATGATTCTGTTTGAAATATATTAATATTCAAATGTTGTATTTTTAGCAATATCCAATTCTTTAGAAGAGTATTAATATTTTATAATAGAAATAACTCTTATTAATTAGATAGCATTATAGTATCTTTTAGGTTCAATTAAATGTCATAGAACCATGTCCAGAAGCTGAGCTATAGTCTCCATATATACTAACAGTGCTTGTATATCCTTTTCTACGTAATGTGGCAGAAAAAGTATAAGAACCAATATTGCCTGTAAACTGATAGCTATTCAATGAAACCGACCAGTTGCTAGTATCACCATCGGTCAGACTTATTGACACTTTTCCTTTGCCTTCTTTTTCGGAGTAAGATCCATAAACAGAAACTTCAACATAATTATATCGCCAATAATATGTGCTAGAAAAACCTCCCGAAAAAGTTTCAGCATACGTGTTATTTGCAGCGCGAGTTGAAGGCATTGCATTTGGTATAGATATTAAAATGCCCTGAGAATTTCTTTTTAGTGTATAATCACCTAAAACGGAAACAAATTCTCTAACGTCTTGTTCTAATTCCTCGTCAGACATCTTTAACAATCTGTCTGAGTTCTTATCAATTGTTAAATTCTGTAGTCCAAATTCTTCCCCTATTTTACTAACTTTAGCTTGAAGTTCTAACATTTTGCTTTCTTTAGTAGTAAAAGAATCTTCTATATCAGAAGAACAACTAAATGTAAATGCAGAAAAAATGGCAAATGATAATGCAATTTTAAAAGTCTTATTCATGTTTTTTTTGTTTAAAAATTAGACATATTGAATCATTAGTGTCCCGTTAATATTTGGACCAGTTAAATATTCTTGTTTATAAGTAGTAAAGCCAGTAATGTGTTTGTCGTACATTTCGACTATATACACATTCTTAGTTTTTGTATTTGTTGTTAATTTCATGTTTTTAGTTTATATGTCCATCACTACAGATGCGAAAGTACATTTGTGAGCCCACTTTAAAAGTAAGGCTTGTTTAGATGTTTATTTATCACCATATACTTATAATTCTATCCACCCAGAGAACACATTCTCTCCTACGTATAAGCGCAATTCAAATTCTCCCTCCAAACTTTCAGGTAATTCTACGCAACCATTTTTATCAATGTGTGTAGAAAAAACGGCCATTTCATCGGAAACAACATCTATATTTGCACCTTCAAGACTGGCATCAAATATTAGTAGATTTCCATCTTGAAATGCATATATAGGCAATATAGGCGAACGTTTCATACCTCCTAAAGCCTTATAAGGAGTTGTTTTTAAGGTAACCTTCTTTTTAATATTAGAAGGATTTCCTGCTTCTACTGTGGTTACTGTAATTGCTAAAAAGCAACATAAGAATAAAGTTAGTAATTTCTTCATTTTTGTTATTGTTTAGGTTTGTGTTGCAAAGATATAAACAAATAGATAAAATCTGAGTTTTTTATGGCTATAAAAAATACACATTTTTACACATTTTTATTCTGAAATGCTATATAACGTACTATAAATCAACAAGATATAAAATTATTACACATTTTTACACATTGGTATATATTAGAGCCTTTATAATAGTTTTTGAACAGTTAAGGCATTATTTTTTAAGGCAAATCTCAAATATTCTTCCTATTAATAATAATTGACTTTGAGAATTTATTAGTAAAGTTTCTAGCTCCTGAAGTATTAAAGAGCTTTATTCCAAGTGTTGATTTAATATTAGAAACACGTTGACTTGTTGCTTGAAGAAGAATAGCAATGTCGCCACTTGTATACCCAAAGACTACCAATATACACACTTTTAATTCCTGAGCACTTAACGACATATTATTCGTTAAGAAATCGTATGTTTTTGGTTTATATTTTTTCATTAGAATGATAATATTAGTCCAATCGTTTTGATTTGGATGCAACTTTACATTTTGTGGAATAAGTAATTCATCAAAATGTTTCAAGATATCACGGTCCTCAATAGCTAAATGTATAGTGAGTGCAAGCTCTTCTTTCCAGTTATCACTATCTTTATTAATAATATTGAGTTCTTCATCCGATGCTTTGGGAGTTTTATTTGTTTTGTTGCATAGAAGTATAGTAGAACTATCAGATTTGCGCTTAAATCTTTTCTGAATAAATACGAAAACAAAGAAAAACACCATTATTATAAATAACATACATAGCACAATAACATATAAAATGTCATTATGCTTCGTGTTAGGATTATATTCAGAATTTACTTTAACAACATCATTACTTTGACTATTTTCCGTAGCCTCCTCTAATGATTGTTGTGCAAGTTCGGTATATTTTACCAAAGAATCTTTCTCACCTATTTTTTTGTAAACGAGTGCAAGCCCCCTATATCCATCATAGAGATACCCATATTTAATAACCTTTCGAAAATAATATTCGGCAGAATCTATGTTTTCTATGCCAATATTATAAAGACCTTTGATAAAATAATAATGTTCCCTTTCATGTTCTATACTATCATTTGAAAACAAGCCTCCTTGTCCTTCATATTTATGCATATAGATTTTGGCAGAATCATATTTCTCTTGCACAATAAAAGAATAAATTATTGTAGGCAGTGCTGCAGCTGCAGCCTCATGCATATTGTTATCTTCATATAGTTTTATGCATGACTTAGCTATTGCAATTGCCTGTAATGTATCTCCCATTGCATAATAATCACCTCCTGTAAGTTCTTTGCCCCTTATATACTGATAAATATCTCCTGCCTTCAAGGCATAAATGCTTGCCTTTTGATGTGCGATTAATGCTTCTGTATATAAATGGTTATCTAAATAAAGTGGTGCCATTTGACCATATATCCTAAACAGGGTGTTATAATTGCAATTGTCATCGGTTGTATCAGCATAACATAGCGCCTGTTGGTAACATTCTATTGCCTTTGGTGCATCATTCATATCTCTATAAATGCAGCCCAAGAGATATCGGCTCTGCATCTTTTCGTTATCAGAGCCATTGCGATCGTAGTATGCCACAACCTCAGAGAATGCGCTGTCGGTAGGCATTTGCATATACAACTTGTTTTGAGCCGTTGCCATGAGCAAACGCCATTTCATATCGACTTTCTTAGCCGACGTTATATTCTGAGTATTTTTGATTGCACAAAGACTATCGTAGGCTGCTTGCGGATTTGCATCCATAATGGAATCTATATGGTCAAGACGCGACAACAACGGATTGTTGTCGCTGCAGCTAACAGCAAATATTAGGATTAAGAATAGTATATGTCGCATTGGGTAATGGTTTCATATTCGTAATGTTTACTTGACAAAGTTACGAAAAAAAAATAATGTTGCAAGTTATCCATACAGATAACTTATTAAAAGTATGCTTTTTATTGTCTGAAAGTACGTATTTTTTATAAGTGATTGAGAATGAGATAAGTTTTTATCTCATAAAAAGAAGAGGT
>ERZ1026856.423-NODE-423-length-27153-cov-17.184036_pt1 | contig 27153 bp, 20 predicted proteins | sample MGYA00380158_ERZ1026856 | MGnify/ENA primary metagenome ERZ1026856 (study PRJEB33269, sample SAMEA4719794) | human gut metagenome | biome: human-associated habitat; feature: organic feature; material: feces | place: Cameroon | collected 2013-10 ...
GTAAGTGGTACACGAATGAGAACATAGATCAGATGCTTATGGAGCGACATCTTAACAAGAAGGAAAGACGCAGCTCTCATAAGAATCATATGAAGGGACCGAGAAAGCGTACAGAAGAAGATGATGTACGCTTTGCACAGTCCTTTGAAAAACTTATACTGATGGCAAAGTCAAAAGAAGGTGCTCAAAGTGGGACTATTTAAGAAAAAGACAGTTACAAAGACGTATGATAAAGAAAATAAGAAACCAGTTATCAAGGCGAGCATATGTAATGGCGAGCAGGTTGCAGGCTTTAAGGACATTCATACAGGTAAGATAGAAGAGGTTATGCTGATTAAGAACCCGGCAGATCTTGACGCATTTAAGAAAATGTATGGAATAGATGGCGAAGTAGAGAAGGAATATTAAACAATGTATTTGATTAAAACGATAAAAGGTGACATAACAAAAGTAACAGAGGTGCAGGCAATCGTGAATGCAGCAAACAACTCCCTTCTTGGCGGAGGTGGTGTAGATGGTGCGATTCACAGAGCAGCAGGACCGGAACTTCTGGCAGAGTGCAGGACACTTCACGGATGTGAGACAGGAGAAGCAAAGATAACAAAAGCCTATAATCTGCCATGTGAGTATGTGATACATACTGTCGGACCGATATGGAATGGTGGGAAGTATAGAGAAGAGGAACTTCTTGCTAACTGCTATTTTAATTCTATGAAGCTGGCTATGGATAATGGAATCAGGTCTATTGCATTTCCTTCCATATCAACAGGAGTATATAGTTTTCCGGTTGAATTAGCGGCAAAGATTGCGGTACATACAGTAAACAGGTTTTTGCAGGATAATCCGGATTGCTTTGATCTGGTGGAGTGGGTGCTGTTTGATATTCATACTGAATCAGTATACGAAGCAGAAGTTGATCAACTGTATAAAATGATATAATAAAAGAGTAAAGGTATGGCAGGTAAAGTAAGGATAACTCTACAAGATATTCCACGTATCCATAGAAAGCTTTACTTTTAAAGGAATAAAAGCTTTTTTGAAGCGTCCAGCGTAAATGCAAAAATACTCATGAGAATCATTCCGAGCAGTGTCGCTGAAAGGCATAGAACTGCACGGAAGCCGTCAAAAGGCAACCTTCATAGCCAGTGCAATCACGCATAGCAGGATGGCAATCGGAACATATACATAACGTCCCAGAAAGTACCAGAGCTTTCCCTGTGGTTTTTTGCTGCCCTGATGAATAGCAGACAGGAGCCGGTCACGTTTCATGATCCAGAACCAGGAAATGGCGCCGAGTGTTGCCCCGATCGGTATGATGTAGATGGAAACCAGATCCATCCAGAAGCCCCAGCGGTCAATCGTTTCCATGCCGACACCGATGCCAAAGCACAGGACACAGAGAATCGCCAGAGCAAGCGTTCTGTTTAGGCGCGGAAACCGGTGCAGGAGCGATTCGATAACTGCCTCAAACATGTTCTGCAGAGAACTGACTCCGGCAAAGATCATAGCGGCATACAGGATCACTGCAAACAGTCGCCCCATAGGGATATCCTGCAGGATAGAAGGCAGGGTGATGAACAGGAGTCCGGGACCCGCACCGACATCGACCTGATAGGAAAAACAGGCAGGAATGATTACCAGAGCAGCCACCAGAGCGGCAATGGTATCAAACAGGGCGGTGTGACGGGAAACACTGATGACATCTTCCTTTTCGTTTAGATAAGAACCATAGGTGATCATGCCGCTTCCTGTGATCGAGAGGGAGAAAAAGGCCTGCCCCATAGCACTGATCCAGACGGCCGGGTTGGCAAGTGCTTCCCAACGTGGGAGGAACATAAAGCGATAACCGTCGATCGCTCCCGGCAGCAGTGCCACCCGGATCGCCAGAATCAGGAAAATCAGAAAAAACAGTGGCATCATAATCTTATTGGTTTTCTCAATGCTGTTAGCTCCTAACAGAAGGGTCAGGAGCGTTCCGATAATCACGATAATATGAAATGGCACAACAGAAAAGTCAGTTGTGGAAAAAGATGAAAACCATTCATTAGTGTCGACCTGCATCAGAAGGCCGGAGGCAGAATCAACAAATGCCTTCAGTACATAGGCCACAATAATGGAATATCCGATCGTAATGCATAAAGAACCGCAGAGTGGCAGCCAACCGAGGATACGTCCGGCAGTTCCGGCCTTTGGATGTCTGGTTGCCCATGCATGTTCATAGGAACCCAGTGTTCCGGTTCTTGCCTGACGCCCGACGGCGAATTCGGCAGGAAGTCCAACGTAGCTGAATAGCATGATGAATAGTAAATAGATCAACAAAAAGGCACCGCCACCATTGCTGCCTAGTTTATTGGGAAAGCCCCAGACATTTGCCATACCGACTGCCGATCCGACAGAGGCCAATATAAATCCCCAGCGGCTTCCGAAAGAAGTTCGTTTCTGATTTGTTTTCATGTAGTCACCCATACCCCAATTATTTTTTCATATACCTGACCATTGTATTATATTGTTCCGGGTTGGTCAAATGAAATAAAAGGAGGATTAATGGGAGGTATTGATCTCTGCATGCTCCAGTTCAAGAAGCTTGAAATGGTTTTTGTGAAACTCGATCAGCCCCTCCTTTTGCATCCGGCTAAGTTCTTTTGACAGGGCACTGCGGTCGGTGTTTAAGAAGTCCGCAAACTGTTCCCGGTTAAAAGGAATATCGAATTCCGTTTTGCCGAGTGAGCTGGCCATGCCGGAAAGGTAGTAGCTGATCCGTTCGCGAATCTTCTTCGGCGTAATATAGAAGATATGGAGAGACAGAGTCAGACCTCTTCTGGAGGATAAAAGCAGAAGATTTTTTAACATCTGTTGCTGCCAGCCATAGTGATCGTACTTTCCGGACATGATCGCCTGTACATTTAGCAGGAAAATTGTTGTAGGTTCCGTAGCACGGGCGTCGATCATCAGACGATGCCCGGACAGTGCATAGGTTTCCCCGAAGACCTTTCCCGGAAGTACCGAGCTTAAGATGCTCTTGGATCCCCAGTAGTCTACATTTTCTACGATAACATTCCCTTTGATCACGATGCCCAGATTCTCTGTGATTTCACCGGATTTAAAGATGAAAGAATTCCGCTTGTAGCGATGAATGCACAGAAGGCCGAGGCTCCTCATGACATCCAGATCTTCTGCGGTAAGACCTGAAAATGCCATCATTTTCAGAACTTCATCTGGATCATAATCTGGTGATTGTTTTTTCATGTAAGAGCCCCTCCTTAAAATAAATAATTCTATTGATTTTTTTGCTCAGACATAGTAATCTATATATATTGTGAGTGCTGTATGGTGTAGTTTATGCATGCCTGATTTACTGATTATTTACAATTATAAAAAAACAGTAAATTTTCAAAAACGTGGTTATAACCACCGAATTTATATTGGTATTATAATATACTTACCATACAAAAGCAAAGGATATGATATTTTCGAATATCATATTTTCACTAAAGTAAAAACTATAAAGTCGAAAGGAGATTTTTTTATGTTACAGAATCAGGAATGGGAATCATTCAAGGGAAGACTCTGGAAGGAAGAATGTAATGTCAGAGATTTCATCCAGAACAACTTCACACAGTACAACGGAGACGAGAGTTTCCTGGAAGGACCAACAGACGCTACTAACAAGCTTTGGGACAAGCTGCAGGCTCTTCAGAAGGCAGAGAGAGATAACGGTGGTGTATTGAAGGAGGATGCAGATGTTGTTTCCAGCATCACAGCATATGGTCCTGGTTACATTGATCCGGAGACAAAGGATCTGGAGCAGGTAGTTGGTTTGCAGACAGATGAGCCATTAAAGAGAGCGTTCATGCCTTATGGTGGTATCAAGATGGCTGAGGAAGCACTTGAGATGTATGGATACAAGCCAAACGAGAACTTCCACAAGATCTTCACAGATTATCACAAGACACACAATCAGGCAGTATTTGATGCTTATACTCCAGAGATGATGGCTGCACGTCATACACATATCGTAACCGGTCTTCCGGATACTTATGGACGTGGACGTATCGTAGGTGACTACAGAAGAGTTGCTCTGTACGGTATTGATCAGTTGATCGCTTGGAAGCAGGAAGATAAGGCTAACTGTGGCGATGGTAACATGTATGATGATGTTATCCGTCAGAGAGAAGAGTTAACCGAGCAGATCAGACGTCTGCAGGAAATGAAGGTTATGGCTCAGTCATACGGTTATGATATTTCTAAGCCGGCTTCAAATGCTAAGGAAGCTGTTCAGTGGTTATACTTCGGATACCTTGCAGCTATCAAGACTCAGAACGGTGCTGCTATGTCAGTAGGTCGTGTATCTACATTCCTTGATATCTACATTGAGAGAGATATTAAGGCTGGTAAGCTGACTGAGGCTCAGGCTCAGGAGCTGATCGATCATTTCACAATGAAGCTTCGTATGGTTAAGTTCGCAAGAATTAAGTCATACAACGAATTATTCTCCGGTGATCCTGTATGGGCTACACTGGAAGTTGGTGGTATTGGTGTTGACGGACGTTCAATGGTTACAAAGAACGACTACAGATTCCTGCATACTCTTGAGAACATGGGACCTGCACCGGAGCCAAACCTTACAGTATTATATTCTTCAGATCTGCAGGATAACTTCAAGAAGTACGCTGCTAAGATTTCTGTAAGAACAAGTTCTATTCAGTATGAGAACGATGATGTAATGAAGCCAATCTGGGGCGATGATTACTCAATCTGCTGCTGTGTATCTGCTACACAGACCGGTAAGGAAATGCAGTTCTTCGGAGCTCGTGCAAACCTTGCTAAGTGTCTGTTATACGCTATCAACGGTGGTAAGGATGAGAAGTTCTTAGATAAGAAGACCGGTAAGCCAATGCAGGTAGGTCCGGAATATGCACCTATTACATCTGAATATTTGGATTATGATGAAGTTATGGCTAAGTACAAGAAGATGCTTGACTGGTTAGCAGGTCTGTATGTAAATATCCTGAACCTGATCCAGTATATGCATGACAAGTACTACTATGAGTCAGCGGAGATGGCATTGATCGATACCGATGTACGTCGTACATTCGCAACCGGTATCGCAGGCTTCTCACACGTTATCGATTCCCTTTCAGCTATCAAGTATGCTAAGGTTAAGGTTATTCGTAACGCAGAGACTGGCTTAGCTGAAGACTTCGAGATCGAGGGAGACTTCCCTAAGTATGGTAATGATGATGACAGAGCCGATGATATCGGTGTATGGTTACTGCATGAGTTCCTGACAGACATCAAGAAGAGACATACCTACCGTGAATCAGAGCCTACAACATCTATCCTGACAATTACATCTAACGTAGTTTATGGTAAGTATACAGGTAACCTTCCAGACGGAAGACGTGCTTGGACTCCATTTGCACCGGGTGCTAACCCAAGCTACGGTGCTGAGACATCAGGACTTCTTGCATCCCTGAACTCTGTTGCTAAGATCCCTTATGAGTGGTCACTGGATGGTATTTCTAATACCCAGACAATGAACCCTTCAGCACTGGGTCATGATGAAGAAGAGAGAGCTGAGAAGCTTGTAAGCGCTATGGACGGATACTTCGATCAGGGCGCTCATCACTTAAATGTAAACGTATTCGGTAAGGAGAAGCTTCTGGATGCTATGGAGAACCCAGATAAGCCAGAGTATGCGAACTTCACAATCCGTGTATCTGGATACGCTGTTAAGTTTATCTCACTGACACGTGAGCAGCAGTTAGACGTTATCAACAGAACATTCCATGATTCTCTTTAATTAGAAGCAGTCAGGAATATCTGATAAATAAGTAGCTGACAAAAGAGAAGTCCCGGGTAAGATTATCCGGGACTTTTTTGAAGAAAAATAAAAAAAATCAGAGGTGGATCATGCCGGAAAACAAACAGATTTTAGGATATATTCATTCAACAGAAAGCTTTGGTGCCGTAGACGGACCGGGAATCCGATTCGTCGTATTCCTACAAGGCTGTAAGATGAGATGTAAGTACTGCCATAATCCTGAGACATGGAATCTGGTAGCCGACTATAGTCGTCTTTATGCAGAGGATGTAAGTGAAACAGAGCGGGAAGAACTGGAGAAGAGAATTGAAGAGAATACAAAGGCACTGAAGGAGAAAGGGATTAAGCTGGAGGCCAGAACGCCGGAGGATGTACTGAAGCAGGCACTTCGCTATCAGCCATACTGGAAGGGCGATGGCGGAATCACTGTCAGCGGTGGAGAGGCACTTCTGCAGATTGATTTCCTGATTGAATTCTTTAAGCTGGCAAAGGCAGAGGGTATTCATACCGCAGTCGATACAGCCGGAAATCCATTTACGCGGGAAGAGCCGTTTTTCTCTAAGTTCCGGGAACTGATGAAGGTAACGGATCTGTTTATTCTGGATATTAAGCAGATCGAGGATGAAAAGCATAGAAGTCTTACGGGATTTAGCAATGCCAATATTCTGGATCTGGCACAGTATCTTTCTGAACAGGGAAAGCATATGTGGATCCGCCATGTATTAGTACCGGGTATCACGACAGATGAAGAGGACTTAAGAAAGACCGATGCTTTTATCCGCACATTAAAGACAGTGGATAAGGTAGAGGTTCTGCCGTATCATAAGCTGGGAATTCAGGAGTGGGAACGCCTTGGCATCCCATATCAGTTGGAGGGTATCGACCCGCCGACAGCAGAACAGCTAAAGCTGGCAAAGGATATTCTGGAGAACCGATAGATAGAAAACGATATTCGAAGAGATATTTGGGAGATTTCCCAACAATATCAAGAGAGTATGAGTAATAGAATGAATCGAAAAACCGCAGGTATCTGCGGTTTTTTTCGTGATTAGAACAAAATATGAGAAGGCAGAGGAAGAAGTGAAAAACTCTCAACAGGAAAGCGTAAGCTGGAATCAGAATAAAATCTCATTGAAATCCTACCCGTACTGACAGTATAATAAGAATATGTACAACTCTGTGCAAATACGATAAGAGGAAGTTTGTTAGTATGAGTGGGGCAACTATCATCAATATATATATTGCAATATCGATTATTATTGCAGTGACGGATGCGATTCTGGCATTGAAGGCATTTAAGAAGAATAAAACGACAGGAAAATTCTTGGGATTTGCGTGTATGGGTGCTGCCGTCGTAGATATCAGCTATTTGGTCAGCATTATCAGTGATTCTTATATGAGAATGTCCATCATGTCGAGCATATATTTTATCAGTATTGATTTCATGCTGGTGTGCCTGCTTATATTTAGTATCTATTTTATCAAGGGTAAATTCTCAAAGTATGGCAGGGTTGCGATTACACTTTGCTTCTTGTATTGTGTTTATGAGCTTGTAATATTTGCAATCAATCCATTTCATGAAATCGCGATCAGCTATGTGAGAAGGGATACGATAATTGCACACTATAGCTATCAGATGAAGCCGCTGTATGACATCCATCTGATCTTTTCGTATGCGATAGTAGTGGCGGTACTGGTTTTGCTGATTCGAAAAATGTGCAAGATTCCGAGGGAGTATCGGCTGCAGTATAGCAGTGTGATATTCGGCATCCTTATCATCGTGGGGGTCAATGCGTTGTTTCTGTTCCTACCCGGCGGAAAGGTTTATACACTATTGGATTATTCCATTTGCGGTTACAGTCTGACCTCCTTTTTGCTGTACTGGAGCTGTTTCAATTATTCCACCCATGGTATGCTTAATAAATTAAAGACCAATATATTTGAAAATATCGGGCAGGGGATCGTCCTGTTTGATTATGATAATCGTCTGATTCTGCATAATGATCGGGCAGATGACTTTTTGGGGAAGAAGCGGCTGGAAACCTGTGAGAATCTTCAGGAATTTCTGGAAGCATATAGTCTGTCTGTAGATGCTGCATCCGATGATGATAGTTTTTCACAGCAGTGTTATGTTAAGTCAGAGACCGGGGAAAAACCACTTCGGTGTGATATCAAGAAGCTGGAGAACAAGAGAGGGCAGAAGCTGGGTCAGATGTTTGTATTTTCGGATATAGCACTGGAGACAGATATGCTGACAGGCTTTCAGAAATGGGAGAGCTTTCAGAAGCTTGCTCTGGAAGAAGAAGATCATTTTACATTTCCGGTGGGAGTTGCGATCTGTGACATTAACCGATTATCAATCATCAACAGTACGAAGGGAAATCGTGTTGGAGATCAGAAGATTAAGCTGCTATCAGATAGTATACGGAAGTGTTTTCCGGAAAGAGCTTATTATGTCAGAGGCGTCGACGCGAATCTGATTGCACTTTGCAGTCGGAGCAGTGAAGCAGAGATGAATGACTGTGTGCGGAAGGTTCAGGAACACTTTGACGGAAGCATCCAATACGCAGTCAGTGTTGTGGCGGATGAAACACAGAATATTACGGACGTTATTCAGGATGCCGCTATCGCTATGCGGACAAAGAAACTGGTGGACAGCCAGTCTATTCACTCTGATATGTTGACCTCATTGATAAGAGCCTTGGAAGAGTGTGACAGCGATACGGAGCACCATGTGCGACGGACACAGATCATGGGAGCAGAGTTGGGAAAAAGAATCGAGTTATCAGATATTCAGCAGAGTAAGCTGTCACTGCTTTGTCTGCTGCACGATATCGGAAAAATAGCAATCCCTATGGAAATATTGAATAAGCCGGGAAGACTGACCGAGGAAGAGTGGAAGATTATGCGCTCCCATGTGGAGAAGGGATATGAGATCGCGAATAGCAATGCGGAGCTGAAGCAGATCGCAGAGGAAATCCGCCATCATCACGAAAGATGGGATGGAAACGGATATCCGGATGGATTGAGCCGGGAAAGCATACCGGTACTGTCACGTGTGATCGCAGTTGTGGACGCATTTGATGCCATGACAAATGATCGGTCCTACAGAGCGGCAATGCCGGTTTCGAAGGCGATTCATGAACTGAAACAATGTGCCGGAAGTCAGTTTGATCCTTATATTGTTTCGGAATTTATTCAATTGGTTACAGAGAAATATGCAGAGCTGATAGATGAAAGGGAGAATGTAGAATCGGAGACTGTGGAACGAAAGCAGATGGCAGAGCCGGCAGAAGAGGGAAATCTGCAGGAAGCATTTAGCGTCCATACGATACGATATAGCCGGTATTTGGTAGATGGTGCGTGGAAGATCGTATCAGTGGATGATAATTTTGAGTTCCTGACAGGGTATACAAAGGAGGACATTGAAGCACATCCGATGAATCAGATGGATCTGATTCCGGAGGAGGATCGGACGGAATACCTGTGTCGGACGAATGCAATTCTGGCAAAAAGTACATTTGTATTGCAGGAGCACAGGCTTCATCGGAAGGATGGCACAGATATCTATGTGTTCTGCTACGGAAGAACCTTCTATGATTCTGCATTGCAGGCTGATCGCGCAGAAATCATCATTTCCGATGTTTCCAGCACATATTCCATGAAGATTCTTACGGATGTGGAGCAGAATAAAGCAGAAGTCAGGCTTCGGAACTGGGAGAGTACCTATCGGACCGATTCACTGACCGGGCTCCTGAATCATGCGGCATTTCGGAGTGATATGGAAATGAAACTCTTAGAGGGAACGGCTACGGCTGTAATGATTATGATGGATGTGGATAAGTTTAAGGAATATAACGACACCTATGGTCATCATAACGGAGATAAGTACCTGGTTCTGGTGGCACAGACATTACTGGCAGCTTTGCGGAGTGATGATTATGCCTGCAGAATGGGCGGAGATGAATTCGCGGCGATGTTATTTTTCAATAAAGGTGTATCGGAAGAGACGATTCGAGAGCGGGCACAGCAGATCTTTGACAAAGTAAACCTGACAGTAAAATCGACCGAAGGTGGTACCGGTATATCGATGGGGGCAGTAATCGCAAAGCCCGGAGCTACCTTTAATCAGTTATATGAGGAATCGGATAAAGCTCTTTATACGGCAAAGGAAAAGGGAAGAGGAAGACTGGTTATGGGGAGCGATGCACATGAGTAGGGCGGAAGCCTGTTAAAGGATTGGCTTAGGGATGATCATGGATATTACGGTGATAAGATCAAACAGAAAAACAGTGGCAATCCAGGTGAATGCCGATCTGACAGTAACGGTGAGAGTGCCACGATATACCTCGCGGAAGGACATCGAGAGAATCATAAGGGAAAAAGAACCCTGGATCCAAAGGCATATAGAGCAGATTAAGGCGAAGCAGGAAGTATATGAGGCTATGGAGACTTCGTATCTGACGGACGAAGAAATCCGGGAACTCGCGGATAAGGCGCGGAAGTATATTCCGGAACGGGTGGCGTATTTTGCAGGGCGTATGGGTGTTTCATATGGCAGAATTACAATACGTAATCAGAAAACCAGATGGGGAAGCTGTAGCAGCAAAGGGAATCTTAACTTTAACTGCCTTTTGATGCTGACACCGGCGGAGATCATAGATTATGTTGTTGTACATGAACTTTGTCATAGGAAGGAAATGAATCATTCCAAGGCGTTTTGGAGTGAAGTAGAGAAAGTGATTCCGGACTACAGGGAATCCGTAAGGTGGTTGAAGGAAGAAGGCAGCCAGATCATGTGGAGACAGAGATGACAGATAAATCTATTTAACATTTTGAAATTTATAGAATTTCGTCGAATTATATGTTATAATTTTTCTGGTATATAATATTTGAAAATAAGAGGGCACCATGGATTATTCATATTTGAATACGATTATATTTGACACCTTCTACGATATGCTGTCCGGTCGTTATATGTTAAGCGGTAAAGATATTGCAGTGAAGTATTTCCGGAAGGACACAGTTGTTGAGGTTACATACGAGCAAATGATTCGGGAGTCGGCATGTATATTTGGCTATTTTGCAAAGCGACAGATAAAGGATGTAAATATTGCGATTTTTTCGGAAAATCGATATGAGTATATATCCATTTATCTTGGACTGGTTTTAGGTAATGTGGTTGTTCCCTTGGATAAAGAGATGGATGTGGAGACGACCAGAGCATGTCTTCAGAAGTTTGATGTAAAGGCTGTTTTTTATACAAACCGCACCGCCGGGAAACTGCTTGCAGCAGGGCAGGATCTGGGGATCGAGTTCATTAATATTGATGAAGAGTATACGCATATTATAGGTAATGGATATTCGGTTGAACAGTTTTTTGAACTTACAAAGGATACACCAAAGGATAGATTTTCCGTACTTGCATCCACATCAGGGACGAGTGGGGATATGAAGGGAGTTATGCTTTCACAGTATAATATTATGACAAATATTCGTGGAACATTGGAGAATAATATACTAAGGAATCCGACGATGGCTTTTCTCCCGATGAATCACACCTATGGTTTCAATCCTTGTATGCTTGCTACATTTTATAATGGGACGACGCTATGCCTGAGTCTTGAATTCAAGAATCTGGTACGGGATCTGAAGGAATTCAATCCATCTTTCTTTGGCGCGGTACCAATGGTGATTGAAGGAATCTATAATAATATTCAAAGAGAAGCCGCCAGACAGAAGAAGGACAAGCTGTTAAAACGGATGATTAAGATCAGTAACGTTCTGCTGAAGGTTAAAATTGATGTAAGACATATGTTTTTTGGAAAACTGATATGCCCGAATCTTCGACAGATTGTAAATGGTGGTGCTGCACTGAATCCCTTTTATGTGGAACGGTTTGCAGAACTTGGGATCTTTATTCTGAATGGCTATGGACTTACCGAGTGTTCACCGACGATTGCAGTATCAAGAGAGATAAAGAATGTACCCGGAAGTTCCGGATGGATTATGAAACATATAGAGGTAAAGACTGCCGAGGATGGAGAACTTCTGGTAAAGGGGCCTTGTGTTATGCTTGGGTACTACAAAGATGAGAAAGCGACGCAAGAGGTTATGACAGAAGACGGGTACTTAAAGACCGGCGATATCGGGTATGCTGAAGGCAAAGTGTTATATGTCACCGGCAGAAAGAAGAATCTGATTATACTTGGAAATGGTAAGAATGTATCGCCGGAGTACTTGGAAGCAAAACTTTATGAGCTCCCATATGTAAAAGAATGTCTGGTGGTAGAAAAGAAGTCAGATAATAAAACAAGTATCCTACTTGCGAAGATATTCCCGGATGGGGAGCCGAGGGAATTTGATCGGGTGAGAATGGAGACTGATCTGAAACGAATCAATGATAATCTTGCTTCTTATATGCGAATTGATGATTATGAAATCATGGAGCAGGAGTTTGAAAAGACAAGTACGAAGAAGATAAAGAGGAATGCATATGTTTGATTTTTTTGCGGAGTTTTTAAAAGATAATTATGGAATTGACCATATTGAAATGTCAACCAACTTCAAGAAGGATTTGGGATTGGATTCCTTTGATTTTGTAAATTTGATTTGTGCGATTGAAGAAAGATATGGCGTGGAATTAGAGGAAGACAAGTATCGCAGATTAAATACCATTGAGGAATTGATAGAGTATCTGAATACACTTGTAAAGTAAGATATATGGGAATGAATAGGATGAGAATCGTAGAAGCAGATACAAAACAGACACAAAAGGAGTTCCTGGGTTTCCGAAAGAGAATTTATAAAGCGTCGGTCTATGTGGATAATAATTATATATTGGCACAGGAAGTGTTTGGGGGAAAGCTTCATTTTATGAAGGACATGGATATCTTTCCGATCATGGTTGTCGGGAATGATCGACAGCATACAGAAAGAGTCCTGTGCGAGGCTATGGTTGTATATACGAAGGAACTTCCGGACTATGTTCAGCTTTGCTTTTTTGAAAGTGAACCGGGAGCAGAGGAAGCGGTAAAATGCCTGCTTGACTATGCTATGGAAAAGGGAAGAGAGCGAAATGCGAAAAGATTGGTTGCCGGACTTTATGGCCATGTGAACTATGGACTGGGATTTCAAAGCTCGCATTTTGATTGCAAGAATTCCTTCTCGGCAGGATGTAATCCGGAATATTATCTTGAATATTTCCGTAGATTGGGTTTCGAAGAAATCGGACTTAATTCCTATGTAATTGAGAAAATTGATGAGCGGTTAGACCGATATAGTGCCTTGATACGCAAACTGGAACGGAATTATGAATTCAAATATTTTGATAAAAAGGACTATGACTACTGGTTGAAGCTCTATACAGATTTGAACAATGAATGCTTTGTGGATCACAGATATTATTATCAGAGGCAGTATATTGATGATAAAGAAATGCTTGACGAATTATTCTTATTTATGAAAGAGGATTCTCTGATTTTTGCATTTCAGGATGGGGAACCGGCGGGATTCATTATGTGGTATCCGGATTATAATGAGCTTGCTAAAGCCGGTGAAGCATTTGGGGCAAAGCATTTCGTGAAGAATGTATTTAAAAATAAGCAAATACAGACGGCCAAGATTATGGAATTTGGTATACGAGAGGAATATAAAAAGGCGGGACTGCCCCTTGGGTTGATCGTGAAGGTGCGTGAAGCTATGAAAAACTATGGCTGCACACGAGTTGAGTCATCATGGGTGCTTGCTGAAAATGGCGATTCAAATAGTGTATGTGCGGCGGTATGTGATGGAATCTATAAGACATATTCCACATTTGAAAAGGATATATAAATGGAGCCGATGAGATGAAGCAGACAGAATATGGGCAAATGGTAATCTATCAAAGTGATGCCGTTGAAGAGATAATGACAGTTGTAGAGGAAGATTTGCCGGAGCAGTTTGGGATAGAGGTATTAAGACTTTTAAAGGAAACAAATCCATTTGAGCAGGAATACTATTATGCGAAGTCGGATAAGCATTATGCATTTTACACACTTTATAAGAGCAAGATGGATATCCTTACCTTTGGCAAGATAAACTGGTATATGAAGGTATCAACGATAGGATATCCATGTTCGCTTAGCCGGCCGGGATACGTGACCGATGATTTGGAGTTTTTACTTGAATCGATCACACACATCAAGGGAGCAAAGCTTGTACTAAATGTAATAGAACCGGTCAAAGCATCACAGGGAATTGTAGCGCAAATGGGTTTTGGTGAGACTTTGCCTACTTGTATGTTTAATTGTAGATTTTCATCTCTTGATGAATATTTGGACTCGCTGCGAAGCTCTTATAGAAGACGGTTAAGGCTTGCAATCAAGCGGTGCAGTGAGGCCGGTATTGTTAAGGTGCATGATAATCAGGCAGATATCTACAAGCTTTATCTGAATACCTATGAGAAATCGAATTATAAGCTCGAATGTATGGAGCAGGAGTTTTTTGAACAGGTAGATGCAGAGAAGCTTGTATATCAGAGAGATGGGAAAAATATTGGATTTACGCTGCTTCGAAGGGAAGGCACGCATCTTGATTTCATGCTTTGCGGCATGGATTATTCGGAAAAAACGGCAGATCTATATTATTATATGCTATTGAATATTATTGAGTATGCGATACAGGAGCATTGTGAAACGATAGATTTTGGACAGACCTCGGAGCAGACGAAGCTTAAGCTTGGAGCATATCTGGAGAAGCGTTATTTCTATGCGAGTCATACAAATCCGCTCCTGAATCTGGTAGCGAGATATGGGAAGGATGTGCTGGCATATAAGTATGATTTCCCGGATTATAAGGTGTATAGAAGAGGGTAATAGGGAGTAGGGATTGTTAAAATGAAGGTAGTATTATTTAGACCAAAACCGGATAAGGAAACCATTGGGCTTCAAAATGTAATGATATGCGAGCCGCTGGAACTGGAATACATAGCATCCAATATTGAGGTGTATGGGCATCAGGCGATTATCGTAGATATGATTCTTGAAAAGAAGAAGATTGCATATTTTTTAAAGCTTTATGAGCCGGATGTAGTCGGTATATCAGGATACATTTCGCATGTAAACATTATGAAGGACTACGCAAGACAGGTGAAAGAATATAATCCGGACATCAAGACCGTAGTCGGTGGTGTGCATGCAGAGGTGAATCCGGAGGATTTTGAATCGGAATACATAGATTATATCATTCGGGCCAATGGGCTTCGAACCTTTCAGGATATCTTAAATCAGTTGGAAAATAAGAATGAGGAACCGATTCCCTGTGTATATAGTAAAGAGGGACTTGAATATTCCAAGGAAAATGTATTCCATTATCGGTTCCCGGATCGTGAAAAGGTCGATAAGTATCGGGCAAAATATTATTACATGTTTCATCGGAATTGTAGTCTGATTAAAACTTCGTTTGGCTGTCCATATCAGTGTAAGTTCTGCTTTTGCAGACAGATTACGGATGACAAGTATTTTGCCAGAGAGTTAGACGATATTATCGAGGAGCTTAAGCAGATCAAAGAAACCGAGATTTATATAGTGGATGATGATTTCCTGTTCAATCGGGAACGCATGCTTGAGTTTGCAAGACGCTTAAAGGAGAATGATATACATAAAAAGTATCTGGTATACGGGCGGGCAGACTTCATAGCAGGCAATGAAGATGTGATAGCAGCATTAAAGGAAGTGGGACTTCGTGCGGTAATCGTTGGGTTGGAATCCTGCGATAGTCATGAGCTTGTCGATTATAATAAAAAGACAAATGTCGGGATCAATGAGGCTGCGGTAGCAATTCTCAAGAAATATGATGTCGAATGTTATGGCACATTTATTCTTGGACTTGATTGGACCTGGGCAGATTTCAAAGCATTACTGCAGTGGATCAAGAAACTGGGACTAATCTTTGTGAATCTTCAGCCACTGACTCCGCTTCGGGGAACCGAGATGTATGATGTCTATAAGGATGATTTTATTGTCGGAGAGGATGAATATGAAAAATGGGATTTGGCGCATTTGGTAGTACGACCATCGAAGATATCGGTTCGTCAATATTACTGGTACACAATGGTGCTTTATTATATGGTGACAGCCAACCCAAAGAGTGCCATTTATATGATTAAGAAATACGGACTACATGATACGTTGAAGCTAAGCATAGGTGCGATGGCCGTTAATTGGCAGTATATGAAGAAGTTAGTTGGAGGTGAGCGAAGTGGCAGAAAACAGGACAGGAAATAAGAAACCGAAGGTGCTGCTGATTCGCCCAAAGTACTGGTCACTGGTTGCAAATCTGGAACCGTTTGGGCTGGAGTATCTTATGGGGCTTTGCAATGATCTGGGGATAGAAAGTGAGATCTTAGATGAGTTCCAGTATTCATGGAACTTTCGGTATAGCAGGATGAAGAAGCTGATTAAGAGGGGCGGCTATAACTTCATTGGTTTCAATGCGAATGCAAATACGGTGGATTATATTCTGGATCGTGCGAGGCAGTTGAAACGGGATTTTGATAATTTGACCATTATGGTTGGCGGGCCGGAAGCGGAGCTTAATTATAAGGACTTCTGCACGGATGATGTTGATATCGTATATTACGATAATGGTCTTACGACTTTAAAAAATATGTTCACAGATGGAATTGGAACCGAGAACCTGAATAGGCAGACCGGTATATGCTTTAAAGTAGATGGGGCGTGGGTATTCAAGGAAAAAGGTGCACCGGTCAATGGGTTTATCACAAAACCTGACAGAACCGCATTTTATAGAGGCCTTAAGAAGAATTATATTTTTATGAAGGGCAAGTTTGCTCTTAGTAAGGGATCCTTTTCGTGTCCGTTTAATTGCAATTTCTGTTATTGCACGAAGATGAACAGTGGTGTTTATACAGAACGTGCAATGGAGGAGATCATTGAAGATGTGGAGAGTGTCAAGCATGACAAGATCTGGTTTGTGGATGATACCTTCTTTTGCTCAAGAGAGCGTATTACACAGTTTTGTAAAGCTGTGAAGGAGCGTGGCATAAAGAAGCAGTTCATGGCTTATTCGAGAGCAGATTTTCTGGCTGAGAATCCGGATATTTTACCGATGGCATATGAGGCGGGCTTTCGGGATATTATGGTTGGACTGGAGGCAGTGAGTGATGAGCAGCTTGATGAATACAACAAACAGACCTCCCGTGATGAGAATATTCTGGCAATCAAGCATTTGCACGATGCAAATATTTGCTGTAATGCCTTGTTTGTAGTGAGTCATACCTCGACGAAGGAGGACTTTCGGAATCTATATAGGTTCTGTAAGGATAATAACCTGTTATGGGTGGTATTTGGTATCTTTACACCGTATAAGGGAACCGACGCGTATGAGCAGTATAAGGATCGGTTAGTGAATTTTACCTCTAAGAGACGGGATGGATTGCATATTACGATTAAGCCGGAGCATATGTCATCGTTTATGTTTATGTTTCGGTATTACTGGTTACATGTACTGACTTATCCGAGAGTTGTGACAAGAGCCATCGCAGGTACTGCGTATGATACGAAAAAGACCGGCTGGTTCTAAGAAAAGGTGGGGAAGCTATGAGAGAAAAGTATTTATTTATCAGAGCGCACTATGATAAGCGTGTTGCGAGTATGGAGCCGCTTGGGGTTGAATATTTGATGGCATGCTTAAAGGCAGAAGGCGCAGAGGGTATGATCCATGATGAAGGTCTGTATGGTCCGATTGGGAGATTTAGCAGGATTAAGCATCTGATTGAGAAGAATAATATTACATTTGTTGGGCTATCGTGTATGTCGAATACGACATGGTATGATTTGGAGCTTGCGAGAAGGATTAAGAAGTGTTATCCGCATATCCGCATTATGGTTGGAGGACCGGAGGTTGTGATTAATCGCAGGGATTTTGAACTGGATGATATTGACTTTATATACTATGACAATGGGCTGGAATCCTTCCGGCTGGCGGTGAAAAATGATTTTTCGGAGAATGGGTTAGAGGACTGTACAGGACTGGCGTACAAAAAGAATGGAGAATGGGTGGAGAATCCTGTTTGTTCTCCCATCAATGACTATAATATATTTCCGGATCGGACTCTTTTTTATGAGAATCGGAAGAAATACCGTGTACTTGCAAAGGGAACATTTTCTTTGTTCAAGTCCTCTTTTTCCTGTCCGCAGCAGTGTAAGTTCTGCGTGTCGCGACATTTTAACAGTTGTACCTATATGGAGCGGCCGGTAGATAATGTGATTCAGGAACTGTTGGAGCTTGATAATGACAAGGTATTCATTGTGGATGACGATTTTCTGGTGAATAAGGAACGTGTCACCGAGATATGCCATCGATTATTAGAGCATAATTGCAGGAAGACATTTATGATATTTGCGAGAGCGGATAGTATCTGCAAGTGTGAAGATATTATGCCGCTGCTTTATAAGGCGGGCTTTCGTGATATGTTAGTCGGATTGGAGGCGGTAGAGGATTCTACGCTTGAAAAGTACAATAAGAATTCGAGTGTGGCACTGAATCAGAAGGCGGTTGCGATTCTTCGGGATTTCAAAATTGTATGTGTAGGATTATTTGTGATTAATTATGATTTCACACATAAAGATTTCATGAATATTAATAAATTCATAAAGCAGGAAAAGCTGATCTGGGTGCTGTTCAGTATTCTGATTCCGTTTAAGGGCACTCCGGTATATGAAGAGAACAAGGACAGATTATATAATTATAAATATCGGCGGACGGATGGAACACATGTGTTGATGCATCCGGTCCATATGTCAAAGCTGCTGTTTAAGATAGAATATCATTTCCTGTATTATGTGAATTATCCGAGGATCTACTGGGCCGGTATTCGGGGAACCTTTAATAAAGAGTATAAAAATCAGGGGTGAGGCTATGCGTGTTCTGCTAATTAAGCCGGAAACAGTGGGGATCTTTTGCTATACAAATCAAGTGGAGCATGAGCCGCTGGAGATGGAATATGTTAAGACAATTTTAGAGCAGAATGGTCATGAGGCACTTATTTATGATCGACGCTATGATATGACTACGCTAAAGCGGAAGCTGATAGGCTATCAGCCGGAGGTAGTCTGCATCACCGGATATATTACACAGCAGGATCTGATGATTGCCTATACCAGAAGGATTAAGAAGATGAATCCGGAGATTCAGATCATCATCGGTGGTAGTAATGCCGAGATTAATTATAAGAATTATTTTAAATCGGAGGCGGATTATATCTATCATCTGAGTGGACTTAAGAATCTTGTGAAGCTTATGGATTATATTGATCTTAAGAAACATTCGGTTGAAGGGCTTGTGTCAAAGCTTTCGGAGATAGACGGGATCTGTTACCGCGAAGATGGGGAATGGAAAGTTACCCGAAAGATCGTCGAGTCACCGGAGGATCTGCCGATTCCGGATCGGAGCTTTTTCTATGCGAATATCCGGCGGTTTGGGTATCTGAAGTTTCGACCGCTGGCACTGGTGAAGAATTCGTATAGCTGTCGAAAAGCATGTTCCTTTTGTTTTTGTACGAATCGCAATAGTGGAAGCTATGCGTGTCGAAGTGTTACAAGTCTGGTTTCTGAGATTAAGGCTTTGGCTGTGCCGAATATTCACATAACGGATGACGATTTTCTGGTGGATAGAGAGTATTTGTTGGAGTTTGCACGTCAGATTCGTGAAAATGATATTCATAAAAGGTTTCTGGTATATGGCCGAGCAGATTTCATAGCTGAAAATGAGGATATTATTCGGGAACTGGCGGATATAGGATTGGCATTGGTTATGGTCGGTTTGGAAGCAACGAAGAATGATGAACTAGATGTCTATAATAAACGCACAAATGTTATGCAAAATGAGGAATGTATACGCATTCTTAGCAAATACCATATAATATGTGCAGGGTTATTCATTGTAAATACGAGTATGACGAAGGCCGATTTTAAGTCCCTGTACGAGTGGCTTGCAAAGCGGGATGTGATACCTACGATTTCGGTGTTTACACCGATGCAGGGATCGGCAATGTATCCACAGTATGAGGATAAACTGGTAAACCGGGATGTCACGAAGCAGGACTTGTTCCACTGTCTGATAAAGCCGGATCATATGAGTATTCGTGCGTTTACCGTGCAGTATTATAAGTTGTCGTTATCCATCGCATGGAAAAAACGGCATGCCGAACTGTATTCTGAAATCAATTATTTGGGTGCGCTGTGGCATGCAGTAAAAGCAACGATGATAAAGGTGTGGAGGTTTGTAACCGAAGGCTTGTAGGAGCGTCATTTGACAAAGGAGTATTAGAAGTACATATGAGTGAGAGAACAAAACATAAAATATTATTAATTCAACCAACGCCATATGATCAGTATGGCAATCTGGTGAAGAAGAACCGTCTGTACTTTGTGGGACTTGCACTTCCATTACTTGCGGCACTGACACCGGAGGATTTTGATGTGGAATTATGTTATGAGACGATAGAGGATGTTCCGTTTGATACCGATGCGGATTTGATCGGAATCAGCAGCATGGGACATGCGGTTATGCGAACCATAGATATTGCGCAGAAGTTTCGAGAGCTTGGGAAAACGGTCATCTTAGGGGGGTATATGGTGAGTCTTATGCCTGAGGAAGCCGAAAAATATTGTGATAGCGTCATGATTGGAGATTCGGAAGAAACATGGGGCGAGATGCTACATGATTATGTAAATGGAACATTAAAGCCTGTATATAAGAAGAAGCTTACGAGACTTGAAACACCACTTCCACGTTATGAATTATTACTGAATAAGAAGATCGGGAATTTCCTGCCTGTTCAGGCAGGACGAGGTTGCCCAAAGACCTGTAGCTTCTGCTCCGTATATTGTCTCTATCAGGGGCAGTATCTGAAACGATCGATTCCGGATGTGATTCGGGATATTAAACGAGTAAAGGAGTTAGGGTTTAAACAGTTTTTATTACTGGATGATAATTTGTTTTCAGACCGTGAGTATGCGGTTGAACTGTGTTCGGAAATCAAGAAGCTTAAAATGAACTGGATGACACAATGCTCAATTGATATCGCATCGGATGAAGAGTTGCTTGATATCGTTGCGGATAGTGGCTGCTATGTACTTAGCTTTGGGCTGGAGAGTATCACGCGTGAGAGCTTGATTGGCATGCAAAAGGCTTGGGCACATCCGGAACATTATGCGGAACAAATCGCAATTATTCAAAAGCATGGAATCGATGTGTCTTCTGAAATGGTGGTTGGTGCAGAGGGCGATACGTTGGAATCCATTAAGGCAACTGCAAAGTTTGTGGAAGATACCAAGATCACGGTGCCACGATTCTATATCTCGACGCCTATTCCGGGAACGCAGTACTGGAATGAAATGAAGGCACAGGATCGGATTTATAACACGGATATGTATTCTTACAATTCCTGTGAGGCGGTTCATTTCCCAAAGAACATGACACCACAGGAATTAACAAAGGCATATTGGGACTTATATAATGAGGTCTATTCCGTTCCGTGTATTTTAAAGCGAACCGTTTTCACCAAAGGGTTCCTTAAAAAGCCGTTCCGCGTTGGTTTTTACTTTGGTGTTAATATGTTCTATCGCTATCAGATAAAGCATGGAATTGTACCGAATATTGTTTAAATGGAGTTAAAACAACCAATGAGTTATGAAGCACTACTAAATAAGTTAGTTGAAAGGAATCTATAGAGATGGATATGTTACCTATAAAGAGATTAGAGCCTGGTGATACAATTGGGTTGTTCTCATCGTCTTCGCCGACTACTGAAAGTTCAGTAAATAATATAAGGAATTACTTTGAAAAGAAAGGTTACAAAATAAAGACATCATCACATATATTTGCGTCAAATGGATATATGGCAGGGACTGCAAAGGAAAGAGCAGATGATTTGAATGAATTAGTAAATGATAGTAGTGTTAAGATTATTATGACGGCAAATGGAGGTAAGAGTGCATTACAAATGCTTCCATTTATTGATTATGAAGCAATTCGTAAACATTCAAAGGGGATCATTGGATTGAGCGATCCTTCTGTGCTACTAAATGCAATTACAACGAAATCTAAAATTATCACATTACATGGACCAAACGGTTACAATTTTGGTGAAAATAATATATCTGAATTTTCGGAAAGAAATTGGTGGGATTTTGTAACGGGAAATCAGATGCAGATCAATTTAGGAGAAGATGTGACTGTTTTGAGAGGAAATGAGGATATCACTGGTATATTGTATGGTGGCCATTTAGGAACTATAAGGAATATTCTGGGGACAAAATGGGAACCTGACTGGAGTTCATGCATATTGTTTCTGGAAGAGGCATTCACAGATTATAGTTCAATTGATGCAATGTTAACATATTTAAAATACTGTGGAGTTTTTGAGAAAATTAGTGGATTATTGTTTGGAAAACTGGAACAGTGCCATGAGAGTAATTACGTCATTTCAGAAAATTTGCAAGAGATCATTTTAAGAAATTGTGAAGGATATGATTTTCCGATTATCATAGATGCATGGTTAGGTCATACCGATAACAAGGTTATGTTACCAATAGGTGGAAAGGTGAAATTATCTCTATCAAAATGTTGCTTAAACATGGTAGATACAGTAATGATATAAAGTGCCGGAAGGAAAAATAGGTCGAACGGGATGAGTTTTTGGTATTCATGGACATTGAACCGACTATGATGGTACAATTTCAGACAACTATTTTGGAATATAGTCAAATGGTAGATGTAAAAACTGGTTTGAAAATGTCCAATTCAGCTAAAATGTAATCAGAATTTGAATTAGCCGAAAGAGGGTATGTAACGCTAGATGATTTGAATGAAAGGAATATTGCAAAAACGGATCCGGAATTGTTTTTGCAGTTGCATAAGCCACCTGTATTGATTGATGAAGTTCAGTATGCACCGGAATTATTTACTTATATTGAGAGATATATAAAAGGATTATCAGATGCTATAGATTCGCTTAAGTTTCTTAGGTTTATTACTGCAGTAGCTGCAAGGTGTAGTCAGATGGTTAATGTGGCAGAAATAGCTAGAGATGCAGATATTAATCAGAATCAGGCAAAAAAATGGTTGGCTATTTTAGAAACTTTGGGTATTATTGTTTATCTTCACCCATATTCTAATAATTTATTAAAACGTCTTGTGAAAACACCAAAGTTATATTTTTACGATACAGGATTAGTGTGTTATTTAACGAAATGGAGTAGTGCGGAAACGTTAGAGAATGGAGCTATGAATGGTGCAATTCTGGAGAATTATGTAGTAGCTGAGATTATGAAAACCTACTTGAATTGTGGAAAAGAACCATACATGTACTATTATCGGGATAAGGATGCCAATGAGATTGATGTAGTTCTTGAACATGATGGCGTTTTAAATCCAATTGAGATTAAGAAAACGTCAAACCCGGGTACTGAACTGGTAAAGGTGTTTGATTTGTTAGATAAGTCATCAACACCTCGTGCGAAAGGAGCTGTTATTTGTATGAAACCAGGTCTCAGTGCAATTGACAGAGACAATTATATTGTACCGATTTGGATGATTTAAACATAAAAAGTGGCATGTATGTTATGGATTGAGATTTTGAATATGAGTCCTGCCCCAAATGTGGACGGCATTTATAGATGCAGGAGGGTTATAAGGTAATATGAGTATTATGAATTACAATGAAATTTTAAAGTTTAAGGAAACATGGCGGAATTATCAGGCAAGGGTTTTAGAAAATGCAGATAGGTACATGTCGGATGGAAAAATCCATATTGTCGCGGCACCGGGTTCCGGGAAAACAACATTGGGAATTGAATTGATCCGTAGGATGGGTGGAAAAGCATTGATATTAGCACCTTCCATTACGATCCGGGAGCAGTGGGTTGCCAGAATTGAGGAAGCATTTTTGTGTGATGGTGTGCAGGGGGAAGAGTATCTTTCACAGAATTTAAAGCAACCAAAGGCAATTACGGTGGCTACTTATCAGGCATTGCACAGTGCTATGACCAGATTTCAGGGAACGCAGGAAAATGTGGAGGCGGAGAGCAGCACGGGTACAGATGAGTGCTTATCGGAAACAGTGACAGAAGAGGTAGATTACAGTGGTTTTGATCTCGTTGGGACGATGAAAGAGGCTGGAATCGAAGTGCTCTGTCTGGATGAATGTCATCATTTGCGGAGTGAGTGGTGGAAAGCATTAGAAGAATTCAAAAAACAGGTGGATAACCTAAAAATTATAGCACTGACAGCGACACCGCCGTATGATTCCACACCGGCTATGTGGACGCGGTACATGAATATGTGTGGAGAAATCGATGAGGAGATTACGATACCGGAACTCGTAAAAGAGGGAAGCCTTTGTCCGCATCAGGATTATGTTTATTTCAACTATCCGACAAAAGAGGAAGAGCAGGAAGTCAGACGTTTTGAAGAGCGTAGTAAAGCAATGACAGAAAAACTTATGCAGGATTCACATTTTTTGGCGTATGTGAGAAGTCATAAGGGGCTGAGTGGACAACTTTCGGATGATAGGTTGCTGGATAATCCGGCATATTTGGCATCATTGTTGATTTATTTGCAGAGCAAAAATGTTACATTTCCGTCCAGACTGCAGAGGCTGCTTGGGGCCAAAAAACTACCTTCCATGAATGTGCAGTGGATGGAACGTCTGTTACAGGGATTTTTGTATGATGATGTGGATTCTTATCTATGTGAAAAGACATATCGTGAATGGTTAATAGCAGATTTAAAATCCTGTGGTCTGATAGAAAAGAAAAAAGTCGTTCTGACTAAAAGTGCGGCAGTGGAAAAAATGCTCACAAATTCTCTCGGAAAATGTAATAGCATCCGCGATATTGTGTTCCATGAGCATGAGACATCCGGTCAGAATTTAAGACTGCTTGTTTTGACGGATTACATCCGGAAAGAATATGAAAAAGCGATCGGAAATACAGAATATGATGTAAACGCGCTTGGCGTGCTTCCTTTTTTTGAAATGCTTCGCCGCGAAAATGAAAAGAAAAACAAACAAATTCGTTTTGGGGTGCTTTGTGGAAGCATTGTGATCATTCCGGCAGAGGCAAAAGAGGCATTAGAGCAGGAAATAGGAACAAGTGGGAAAGTTACATTTGGCAGAATTGGCAATCTTTCTGAAACCGATTATCTCAAGGTGACGGCTGTTGGAAATGCACATTTTTTGACAGGGGCGGTAACCAACGTCTTTTCGAAAGGGTATATGCAGGTGCTGATCGGGACAAAATCGTTGTTGGGAGAGGGATGGGATTCGCCTTGTATCAATTCCCTGATCCTTGCAAGTTTTGTGGGCTCGTTTATGTTAAGCAATCAGATGCGTGGACGCGCCATTCGTGTCTTTAAGGAACAGCCGGGAAAAACAAGTAATATCTGGCATTTAGTCTGTCTGAGACCATGGAATGAAGTGCTGAAAACAGATGACAATCAGATCAGTGAAGATTATAGCATGCTGAAACGAAGAATGGAGCATTTTCTTGGTTTGCATTACACAGAAAATACCATTGAAAACGGAATGGATCGACTGTCGATTATTAAAGCTCCGTTTAATGAGATCAATATTAATAAAATAAATAAGCAAATGCTGAGAATGTCGGGGCAGCGTGATATGTTAAAGGAACGTTGGAACCGTGCACTCGCGATTTACGACAAGATGGATATTGTAGATGAGACAGAGGTGAAAGATAAATTTGTGACGAGTGTTGTTTTCTGGGATGCAATTCTCACAACCATTCTGTCAGTCATTTTGTGTCTGATCGGAACGAGTGGGGCTGTCTTTGTGGCAATAGCGTCCCAAAATGGAGTTTTAGCCGGAATTTGTTGCTTTCTGATTTTGGTTGGACTGACCGGAGTCGTGTTACGTTTTCCAAAAGTATTTATGCTGTGGAGTCCGTTAAAAAGATTGAAGGCATTTGGCAATGGAATTCGCAAAGCATTAGAGGAGCAGCAGCTCTTGGAAGAAACACATTGCAAGGTAGTGGCAGAATCGCCGGGGCCGGATAACCATATTATCTATTTGTCAGGCGGAAGCGGCAGGGATAAAGCCTTGTTTGCACAGTGTGTCAATGAATTTTTTGATGAGATTGATAACCAGCGTTACATACTTGTAAAAAGTAAGGGGCATAAAGGCATGAACGGTTTCTATGCCATTCCAAATTGCTTTTCAAAAAAGAAGGAGGATGCGGAACGTTTCGCAAAAACTATGCATCCGTATATTGGAAACTATAACTGCGTATATACAAGAAATGAAAAGGGAAGGGAACTTCTGCTAGAGGGCAGGCTGAAGGCTCTTGCCAACCGGGAGGAGCGGTATATATCCCACAAAAAAGTAAAAGGAGCATTGGAGTAAGTAATAAAGTCAATCATCCGCCCGGAGATAGAGGAAGGACAGGTACTGCAGAAAAAGGCGATGTGGATGGAGATGGAAGGGAAGTAGAGTGCCGTAAATAACATGATAGGATTAAAAGAGACTCTAATGAGAATCATTCACTCAAAGAGCCTCTTTTATTGGTTCATTTTAAAAGTTTTCGATATTCAGATGGTGAACAGCCTTTTTGTTTATGAAACAGTCGGCTAAAATACAGTGGGTTATCATAACCGACAATGCGTGCAATTTCATTTACGGCGTAATTTGTGGTTTCCAATAACATCTGGGAATTAGTGATTCGGATGGAGGTGATGAACTGCATAGGTGTTGTACCGGTAAAATTTTTGAAATTCCGAATAAACCAACTGACACTCATTCCTCTGGAAATAGCATATTCTTCGATGTTGATATCACGGTTATAGTTTTCGTTAAAATAGGACGCTGCAGTGTTCATTTCATGATCGAGGTATTCGTTTTTTAGTACATGTTTACGAGTAAGCTCCCGGTGAAAAATGATCAGTAAATGGCGTAGCAGTAGTGTCAGCATTTCTTCGTAATCATCCTGACATCTTTGCAATTCTAAAATAATGCGTTTAAAAATACGTTCGTATTCCAGAGATGTTCCAACATGGAAGATACGCTGGTCATTCGGGAAACCATAATTTCTTAAAATGTTCTTTACATCACTTCCGGTAAAATGCACCCAGTAAACTTCTGTTTTATCAATGCCATAGTATTCATATTTCTGGAATTCCTTGGGGCGGTAAAGTACTATGTTTCCTGCTGTAACGACAGTATCGTCATCTGCGTTGTCAAAATGAAAATGAGCTCGTCCGGCTGCTATATAGATGATTTGAAAGTCAAGTCTTCCTCTGGGACGATAAGT